>Ga0075423_10003669_pt1 | contig 14151 bp, 11 predicted proteins | sample SoiMethybrSBSTD2_FD_80114 | JGI IMG/M metagenome (GOLD analysis project Ga0075423, IMG submission 80114) | Bulk soil microbial communities from a Populus tree surrounding site in Tennessee, USA - Soil MetaG P. TD hybrid SBSTD2 | ecosystem: Environmental > Terrestrial > Soil > Tree plantation...
CGCAGGTTGTCTTCGAGCACGTAGACCTTGCCGTCCGAGTGACGCACGAGATCGGTGCCGGTGACGTGGCACCAGATGCCGTGGGGCGGGTTCAACCCGGCGCATTGCGCGCGCAGCGATTTGGCGGTGTGCAGCACATGGCGCGGCACGACGCCGTCTTTGATGATCCGCTGCTCGTGGTAGATGTCGTCGATGAAGAGATTCAGCGCGAGAATGCGCTGCTTGAGGCCGCGCTCGATCGTCCGCCACTCGGTGGCGGAGACGATGCGAGGAATGAGATCGAAGGGGAAGATGCGCTCGGTGCCCTCGCCGTCACCGTAGACGTTGAAGGTGATGCCCATCGCCATCAACGCGCGCTCGGCCGAGCGTTGACGACGCTCGATTTCCTCGGCGGGCATCGTGTCGATCACTTGCGCCAGCGCGCGCGCCGCCGCTCGCGGCGTACCCGCCTCGACGAACAGCTCGTCGAAGAACGACTCCGGATCGTAGCGCCCGAATGACATCGACTCGATCCGTATTCTGGATCCCGCGGGACCCGAAAATCACTCCACAGAACTGTCGGACGTCACGATTCTTCGGACATTGTTGTCGCTTATTGCGGCTGAGCTGCTAATCAGGGTCGGCGGGTCTCGAGACCCGCCTCTACTCTCAGCGCTACTTCTCGGAGCACTTCCCTCCAGGGCACCGATTGTTTTCCTGGCAGACGTACTCGAACAGTCCATCCTTCTCCCATTCGGGCTTGGCGATGATCTCGAACTCCTGCGACCACGGTTTGGTGAAGATCTTCGGATCGTCGATGGTGATGGCGTACGAGATCGCCGTCGGGCCCTTCCAGCGCAGGCGCTCGATGGTATGCAGCGCATCGCTGTGCATGCGGAACTCGGTGCCATCGGTGTAGTGGTGATCGTCCAGCGCCCAGCGCTTGAAGTTGGTGGTGTCGATCACCAGCGTGTCGCCCTCCCACTTGCCCACCGGGTCGCCGTCGTACATCGGCTCGAGTCCCTCGCGGTGCTTGCGGCCGTCGAGCGGGATGATGCGCGTGTTGCGCTGGAACTCGTGGACCATCACGAGGTAGGTCTTCGTCTGGAAGAACTGCATCGCGTTGCCGGAGAGGATGCTCGCCGGAAAGCCGGCCGGCATGCAGAAGTCGCGCGGCTCATCGTGTCGCGGATCGCCGGTGCGCGGCTCGAAGAACGGCTCGCCGCCTGGCTTGAGCGGCGCGAAGTTCTTCTTGTCGAAGATGGTGGCATTCGATCGTCCGCGCTCCTGACCCGGCAGGTACGTTGGCCACTGATACGTGCCGGTGAAATCAGGCTTGCCATCTGCCGTGCGCGGAATCGCGCCGCTTGCCGCGGGTTCAGGTGTGGCAGTCGGTGCGTTCTGGGCCCAACTCGGCGCGAACGTCGCGAGGGCTCCGACGACGATCATCAGCAACACCCAACGAGTCAGACGCGGCAGCATGATGAATCCTCGTCTCTACTTCGCCGCAGGGGCGGACTGCTGATCCTGCGGGTTGGCGGTGAACACGTTGCGGCCGTCCTGATAGGTGACGCTGCGGCCGAAGCCGTTGTGCGATCCATCCTTGGCCTTGAAGCCGTCGACGTTGACCACGGCGCCGAGCACGAGCGCTTCTTTCCGAATCCCGCGACGCATCAACTGCCCCGGCGCGCCGCCCGACAGCGCCCACGTCGTGGTTGTGCCGTCGGGGTTCTTCACCTCGACGTAGTACCAGATGTGCGGGTTGGTCCACTCGACCTTCGTGATCGTGCCGGTGATCTTGAGCGGCTGCTTGTCGTCGAATTCCGCCGCAAACGAGTGATGCGCCAGCAGCGGCCGCACGGTTCCCAGTGCAAGGCCAGCCGCGAGACAGATGAACAGTATCCTTCTCATGACGCTTTTCTCATGACGCTCTCCGGCGTTGCCCGACTAGTGGAATGTACTGCCCAAACCGTACGGCCGCTCCGTTGTCGCGGCCGGTCGATCGCGGCCGAGGCTGGTTGTAGGCGGTCTCTTCCAGTTGATACGGTCCACTAGTATAGCGACGGCCGCAGCCCGGTCGTTTCCACTTGCACTTCGCTCGTCCATACGCGCAGCATTCGCACATGGCGCCACGTCGCGTGGTGATTGCCGCGATCATCGTGACCCTTCTCGTCCCGCGCACCGGCCTGGCCTGGGGCAAAGAAGGCCATCGCATCGTCGCTCGCATCGCTGCGAAGAACTTGCTGCAGGCGACACGCGACAAGCTGCGGCTGATTCTCGGCGTCACGGATGCCGCCCTCGCCAACGCCATGGCCTCAGCCGCCATCTGGCCGGATCGAATCGACCGGGTCGCCACCGGCACCAATCGCTGGCACTTCATCAACATCCCACTCGGCCAACCGTTCTCGATCGACGGCCACTGCGCCAATCACGAGTGCGTCGTCGATCAAATCGAGAACATGCGGCGCCGGTTGCAACAAAACCAGACCGGGTTCTCGCTGTTGGCACCGCCCTCACCTCCGCGCGGGATGACGTCGCAGGAGCTCGCGTTCCTCATCCACTTCGTCGGCGACATCCATCAGCCGCTGCACGCGATCACCAACGGCGATCGCGGCGGCGGGTGCGTGCCGCTCTCGAAGCCGCTGGTTCATCACGACGGCAACCAGGATACGACCGACCTGCACATCGCGTGGGACATCGATACCGTGCTCGCGGCGATGAAGGGACACAGCGGGAGTGAGCAGGCCACGGCGACCGCGCTGTTCATGCGATTCAAGAACGGCGCGACGGTGACGCAGGGCACGCCCGCCGACTGGACGCGCGAATCGAACACACTCGCGAAGTCCGCCATCTACGACACGCTCTCCATCGCGCATCAGGTTTCCGTCGGAGGCGATTGCGTCACCGGCATCAAGCCGGTGCTCATCACGCAGGGGTACCTCGCCAGCAACGTTGCCGTCGTCGAACAGCGGCTGATGGAAGCGGGTATTCGGCTGTCGAACGTGCTGAACGAGATCTGCAGCGGCGTCGGCTGCAGGGCGAAGCCCTAGGGCGACGCGCGCGAGACTCTGCAACCCGGACCGCGCCCGTCCCGTTGACCTACAATGCCGCTGAATGATTCCGTTCTCGCGGCGCGCCCTCATCAAATCGTTTCTGATGCAACCGCTTCTGGCGAGCACAGCGGTTGCCCAGGTCCGCGTGCTGACGAAGCCGAAGCCGCTGCCCGCGGGTGCGGTGACGCACGACTGGACCTCGTTCCTCGGCCCGACGCACAACGCCGTTTCGACTGAAACGAAATTGAGCCGCATGCTCCCGCCGCCGCTGGTGTGGGAGTTCCCGAAGGGCACGAGCTACTCATCTCCCGCAATCGCTGGTGGGCGGCTCATGTTCATTCACCGCGTGCGCGACGAAGAAGTGGTCGAGTGCATGGACGCCGAGACCGGCGCGAACAAATGGCAGTTCAAGTACGGCACGGTCTTCGAGGATCGCTACGGCTACAACAACGGGCCGCGAGCGAGTCCCGTGATCGATGGCACACGCGTCTTCACGATGGGCGCGGAAGGCAAGCTGCACGGCTTCGACATCGCATCGGGCATGGTGATCTGGAAACGCGATCTCCGGGCCGACTACAAGGTGCCGCAGGATTTCTTCGGCACTGCGTCGACGCCGCTCGTGGAAGGCCGTCTGCTGATCGTCAACGTCGGTGCGCCCGGTGGTCCATGCGTCGCGGCGTTCGATACCGCCACCGGCAAGGAAGTGTGGCGCGCGGGCACCGAATGGGGGCCGAGCTACGCGTCGCCGATTCCAGCAGTCGTGCACAGCAAACGTCGCGTGTTCGTGTTTGCGGGCGGTGAATCCGAACCGCCGATGGGCGGGTTGATGTGCATCGATCCGGCGACAGGCAAGGTCGATTTCTCGTTCGCGTGGCGGAGCCGCAGCTACGAGTCGGTCAACGCGTCGTGCCCGGTGATCTTCGACAACAAGGTCTTCATCTCGGCCAGCTATCGCACCGGCGGCGCACTGCTCGAGATTCGCCCCGACTTCACGCATCGCGTGGTGTGGACCACCCAGGAGTTCGGCCTGCACTTCAACACGCCGATCTATCGCGATGGTTATCTCTACGGATTCGATGGGCGCAACGAACCCGACGCTTCGCTGGCGTGTGTCGATGTGGCCACGGGCAAGGTCGTGTGGCGCGAGATGCCCGAGTGGACCGACACGCTTGGCGGTCGACAGCAGGAGGTCAGCACGTATCGCGGATCGCTGCTCGCCGTCGACGGCGCGTATCTGTGTCTCGGTGAGCTCGGACATCTGCTGTGGCTGGAGCTCACGCCGAAGGGCTACAAGCAGATCTCACGCACGTGGTTGTTCCCCGCGCGAGAGTCATGGAGTCTTCCCGTGTTGAGTCGAGGTTTGCTCTACGTCGTTCAGAACACACGAGACGTCACGCGCGTGAACGGCCCGCGTCTGCTTTGCTACGACTTGCGCGGATCCTAAGGGCCGGTCGCTTCGCGACGAGTGGGGCCGGGTCGCGTTCGCGACCCGGTAACAAAGCTGGCGATCGTCACGTCGACCTACCGCGAAGCGGCCCGACCGCGAACGAAGTGAGCGGTCCTACGGTCCCGCGGGAGCGGGACTGCCCTACGCGCGCGAAGCGCGCGCCCCACGGCGAGCGTGAGCGAGCCGCCCCACCGCGAACGAAGTGAGCGGCCCCACGGTGAGCGGAGCGAGCCGCCCTATGCGGCACCGCCGCCCCACAGTTGCCGGGTGGCCAGAGCAGCGCCCTCCGAAAGAGCCTTGAGCTTCGCCCATGCGATCTGGGGATGAACTCTGAATCCCAGTCCGCAATCCGTGCCGGCGATCACGCGCTCGCGGCCGACGATGCTGGCGAAACGCACGATGCGGTCGGCCACGATCTCGGGGTGCTCGACGACGTTGGTGGCGTGGCTGACGACGCCGGGAATCAGGAGCTTCTCGGGCGGCAGCGACACGCGCTTCCACAGTTTCCACTCGTGCTCGTGTCGAGGATTGGCCGCTTCGACAGAGTAGGCGCCAGCGCGCACGCGCAACATCAGATCGATCACGTGCTCGAGCGGCAGATCGTGCGTGTGCGGACCGTGCCAGCTGCCCCAGCAGATGTGATACCGAACGCGATCCGGCGGAATGCCTTCAAGCGCTCGGTTCACGGCTTCGACGCGTACCTCGGCAAACTTGCGGTACTCATCGATGCTGGGTGCGGGAACGATCATGTCGTAGGTGTCAGGCAGCGCCGGATCGTCGATCTGCAGCACGAAGCCGGCGTCGACGATGGCTTTGTACTCGTGCCTGATCGCATCGGCGAGCGCAAAGAGGTAGTCCTCGTCGTTCTCGTAGTTCTCGTTGTAGAAGAAGTGCTCGAGCCAGCCGGGCGCGAGCACGCACATGAACGTCTCTTCGGCTGTCACGCCGGCCTCGGCGAGCGCCCCTTGAAAGAGCTCGAGATCGCGCCTGACCTCGTCCTGGCCGATGTACTTGATCGCGCCGGTGACCACGACGCGCTCGCTCGGCTTCGGCCACGGCATCTCGGAATAGAACTCCGCGAACTCGATCCGCTCGCCGGTGTGGGCCGACATCCAGCCGGGCTCGCCTGGTTTCACCGGGCGGCTCGAGAGGCCGCTCAGCCGCTTGCCGTAATACGCGAGGCCAAATCCGATCTTGCCGATCTCACCATCGCTGATGACGTCGACACCCGACGCCGCCTGCCTGCGAACGACGTCGACCATCGCGGGACGGACCGCGGCCTTCAGCGCCGCGTAATCAGGCGGCGCGCCGGTAAACAACGCACGTCCGAGCGCGCGGAATTCCGGAGGACCATCCAGTCGGCCGGCGTGTGTGGTGAGAATGCGAGTGGCACTGGACTTCATAGCTATATCCCAGATCACGTCGGGCCGAAAGATCAGGCCGGCCGACATCGTCCGAATCCGCTCAATGACAGTGTAGGCCGGGCCTGTTCTGCAGGCCCGGCGTGATCATCACAACACCGCTATCGTGGCACGAGCAGCACTTTCATCTCGATATCCGCCGATCGCAGCGCCGCGCGCTGTGACGGCCTGTATCCCTCGTATTGATACGGGAGGTACTGCAGCGGATGAGGCGCGCGCATCAGCACCGTATACCTCGTCGGAAGCGCGACCGCCTCTGGCCCTGGATACAGATGCTTGGCGTTGACGATCACGAGATCGCCATCGTCGGGAAGTCGATGATCGCGACGCGCATCGCGCAGGAACTCCGCGGGAAAGACCTGCGTCAGCGGCGTCGCAAAGTTGAAGGCGGCCTGCGCGATCAGCAGCAGCGCAACTGTGGGAGCCAGCCACACGCGCGTGCTCGGAGAACGTGCACGCAGAAAGTCAGCGAGCGCCCAGGCCGCTATCAAACAGAGGAACGGGACCATCTGGCGCGCCAATCGTCCGTACACCACAAAGGTGTGCGTGACCACCGACGTTGCGACGAGCGCGCCGTACACGAAGGCCAGCCCAATAAGACCGACCCGAACGAGTCGAGGCATGCGTCGCGATCGCCATGCGACAACCACCCACGCCAGGGCGAACAACCATACCAGCACGATGACATGCTCGGCGTGCCACAGGTATGCCCACGGCAGCCGCCATCCTTCGCGAAAGTCTCCTTGATCGACCTGACCCGAGAACGCGGCGAGCGCTCGAATGAGATTCTCCCCGACGGCGAGACTGCCGAGGACGGCGAAGCCGATGGTGGCAAAGAGACCAAGCGCGCTGAACACCGCGCGTCGAAGCCCTGTCTTCACAGTTTCGGCGTCGAGCACGTGCACAACCATGGCCGCGCCACCCAGCGTCCAGTAGCCCGTGTAGGTCAGAAACGCGCACGCGGCGACGATGCCACATGCCAGTGACCTCACGCGACCGCCGCGCCCCAGTCCGACGTACAGGGCGGCGAGCCCCAACGTCATGGCCACGTCGTACGGGAGCAGATGCCGCGCGAAATACAGCATCGATGCGCTCAATGCGAGCAGGGCACCGGCGATGACGCTGTCTCGTTCTGTGGCCCCGCTTCGCTTCGCGATTGCGGCAAGCAGCCCGATATTCATCACGGAAAACGCGGCGAAGAACAGACCGGGGACTCTCGGATCCTCGTGCGTGATCCGCTCCACGGTGGCCGGGATCGCTCCGATCACGCCGAACAGCGGGTGCTGGCCCATTCGGCTGAAGGCGTACAACACGTCACCGTGCGCCAGCGTCCTGGCAATGTCGCGTGCGATCTCGTATCGCGTCTCGTCGCCCCAATAGAACTGACCGCCTGACGTCACGAGCCAGATCCGCAGTACCATCGACGTCAGTAGGATCAACACCAAGTGGACGGGGGCCGATCGTCCGAGTGCCGTTCCTCTCAACGACCGCGACGGGATGCGGTCGACACGCGCGAGCACTGCTCTTCGTGCCCTCGCGGCGCTGTATTGCAGCTGCCGCCACGCGCGAGGAGTGAGGCGGCGCCACACTGGCCACGATGCGACGACGCCGACCATCGCCAGCGCGAACGCCAGTGGCGGCAGCCACCGCTGCGACATCTGAACGAACGGCATCTGCGCCAGGTCGCGAACCCACGCCGCGCGGCCGGACGCGTCGACCGACAACGTGGCCGTCGATCGATCGATGTAATGCGTATCTTCGACGAGGGGATGGCGGACGAGCCGAACGATAGTGGTGGTCGAGACGTCGCGAAGCGCGTAGCTCCACGTGCGGCCCTGCTCGCGCGCGCCCGAGAGGAGGCCGAGCTCCCGCTCGACGCTTATTCGTTCGGTGCTCGTCGTCGCTTCCGACCATCGAACGTGTACGCGCGGCGGAAGCATCGGCGAGACGATGTGGTGCGCGCCCACGGCGGCGAGCGCCGCCACCCACGCGGCTGCGGCTAGCACAAGACCAGCACGCGGTGAAAGAGTCCGCGAGCCGCGCGAATGTTGGTGCGGAGCTGCGCGTTCGATGTCAGGCATCAGGGCAGCGCAAACGCATACAAGGCGCTGCCACCCCCGAACATCACGTACTGGCGTCCATCCAGTTCATAGGTGATCGGTGAATTGCCGACTCGCCCGATGCCCGAGTGCCACAGCGTCGCGCCATCGCTCGTGCGCAGCGCCATCGCGCTGCCAGCGGAATCGCCCGTGAACGTGAGCCCCGATGCGGTCGTCAGCACGCCCGCGGATCCCGCGCCGCCGTTGAGATCGTGGCTCCATCGCAGCTTGCCGGTTTGATAGTCGAGCGCGCGCAGCACGCCGCGCGCGTGCACGCCGTAATCGGCGCCGGCCCACCCGTACTTGCCGTGCTCGGGTTTGAAGAAGTAGATGCCGTAGGCATCAGACGCGCTGACGATGAACAGGCCCGTTGCCGGATCGAAGCTTGGCGATCGGTAGTTGGTGCCGCCCGATTCATCGGGCGCGACCAATCGGCCGTCGCGCGTGGGCTCCTTGTCCTCGAGCGGGATCGGCCGCCCTTCCGCATCGACACCCTTCGCCCAATTCGCCGCCGCGAACGTCGTCGTCAACAGGTTCTTGCCGTTGGTGCGATCGAGGACGAAGTAGTAGCCGTTGCGCGACGCCTGGAGTAGCAGCTTGCGCGGCGCACCGTTGAAGTTCGCGTCGACGAGCACGGGGACTTCAGAGGCGTCCCAGTCGTGCGTGTCGTGCGGCGAAGCCTGAAAGCCCCACACGAGCGCGCCGGTGTCCGGGTTCAGCGCCACGATGCTGCAGGTCCATCGGTTGTCGCCGGGACGCACGGGGCCATTGAGGACGGGGGTGGGATTGCCCGTTCCGACGTACACGAGATTGAGCGTGGGATCGTACGTACCGGTCATCCACATCTGACCACCGGTCGCGCCACCGCTCGTCGCCTTGGGATCGTCGGGAGGCAAGGTGCTGTAGAACGTCCATTGCACCGCGCCGGTCTCGGGATCGAACGACTTCAACGTGCCTGGAAGGTTGTCGAAGTCGCCAGACACGCCCACGATCAGATGATTGCGAACCACCAGCGGCGCGTTGGTGGACCAGAAGCCTCGCTTCGCGTCGGCGATCATCGCCTTCCACTTGACCATGCCGTTGCGTGCGTCGAGCGCGATGAGGTAGGCGTCGGGCGTCGTGAGAAACACGGTCTCCTTGTAGACCGCGACGCCGCGATGGCCGATGTGGAATCCTTCGTTGGCGGGATAGCTATAGCGCCAGATCTGACGTCCCGATCGCGCGTCGACCGCCCACACGTTGTCGGGTGTCGACACGTAGATGATGCCGTTCACCAGGATCGGAACGGCCTTGATCTGCTGTGTCTGGCCGGTTTGAAACGCCCACGCCAGCGTCATCTGCTTCACGTTGGCCGGTGTGATCTGCGCGAGCGTGCTGTGGCGCTGTCCCGAGTAGTCGCCGTGGTAGGTCGGCCAGCTATCTGCCGGAGGGTTCAGCAGCGTCGCGGGATCGAGCCCCTGGGCCGCGACGACCGCAGTCACCATTACGACGCAACCACTCGCTATGAGAGTCTTCATCGTCTCTCCCGCCGGGTCCACAGAACAGGACCCCGCCTACGACGTCCGAACACGCTTCGCGACTTTCGTAGGGCGGGTCTTGTCCGCCTTTGCAATGCTACGGCGAGACCCGCCGTAGCGTTGCGCGCGAAGGCGGGTTCTGGAGACCCGCCGTTATTTCAACGTCTGCAGGTACGCCAAGACGTTGTGCATTTCAGCATCGGTGTACTTAGCCAATTGATCGACGTGCGACTGCAGCGGGTCGTCGACAGTGAACTTCACTTTGTCCGCGGGCCACGAGCGATACCAGCCAGTCGAGTCAGTCAGCGCGATCGTAAACTCGTCGCGATACGCAAGCTTTCCCGTGACCGTTTGTCCGTTACCAGTCGTCACCGTGACCGTGGGAGCGGTCCGCGGTCCTGCGCCTCGCCCGCCTGACGTCGGGTTCAGCATGCGCTGCAACAGCGCCAGCCCCTGGAGACGACCGGCGACGCCGGCGAGATCTCCCGACGCCGAGTGGCACTTCGCGCATGCCCCATCGAAGTAACGTTTCCCTGCTGCCGCGTCACCGGTCTGCAGATCGGCAAGATCCACCGCGCGCCGGCCGCCAGTGGCCGCATCGGCCTGTGCTTTCTGGTCATGAATGAAAGCGACGATGGCAGTGAGATCGGCTTCGGAGAGCGTGAACGCCGGCATACCTTTGTCGGTCCGTCCCGAGCGTACGACTGGACCAATGCGATCGCCGCGGACATCAGCTGCGACGAGCGGCGACCGCGTCAGGTCAGGACCGCTCTCGCCACCCGCCGCATCGCGACCATGGCAGAACCCGCATTGCGACGCGAAGCGTCCCCGCCCAGTCTCGATCTGCTCGCGCGGATATGGCTGTGGTGTGGTTGATTGAGGCGGCCGCTGCGCTGCGGGACTCGTCTGCCCGCGGCCTTGCGCCGCGCTCAGCTCGAACCCCGCGCCGGCAACGATCGCGATCGTGCACAGGCAGGTGCCAACTCGGAGACATTTCATGCGACCTTGAGTATAGGGCTCTCCGGAAACAGATCGAATCGGCAGTTTCGTGGATAATTCCCCGCGTACACTCAGAGGTCCCGCATGAAGAGCCTCGCCCTGGTCGCGATCGCAGTTGTGATGACGGCCTCGCTGCACGCGCAGTGGCTCAACTATCCTACGCGCGGCGTGCCGCGGACCGCCGACGGCAAGCCCAATCTCGCTGCACCGGCGCCGCAGACCTCGGATGGCAAGCCGGATCTCTCAGGCGTGTGGCAGCTCGAGCCGACGGCATGCCCGGCCGAAGGATGTGGTCAGGCCGACTATCCGGCCGCGGCGGAGTTCCGAAATCTCGGCGCGAAGCTCAAAGGTGGTCTGCCCTATCAGCCGTGGGCCGCGGCACTGGTCAAAGAGCGCACGGAACAACTCGGCAAGGACGATCCTGTGGGCTTCTGCAAGCCGGGCGGCGCGGTGCGGATCCTCACATATCCGCCATACCGCAAATTCATTCAGCTTCCGGATCTGTTCGTCATTCTCTCAGAGCGAGACGTCACGTATCGTCAGATCTTCACCGACGGACGACCGCTGCCGGTCGATCCGAATCCGACGTTCAACGGCTACTCGACGGGACGATGGGAAGGCGACGCGCTGGTCGTGCAGACCAACGGTCTTCGCGAAGGTACGTGGCTGGATCGGAACGGGAGTCCGATCAGCGAGGCGGCGAAGATGACGGAGCGGTTCCGGCGCGTGAGCTACGGTCGCCTCGACATCGATCTGACGATCGACGACGCGAAGGTGTACACGCGCCCGTGGACGATCACGCTGACGCAGAAGATCGTGCTCGACACCGATCTGCTCGATTACCACTGCACCGACAACGAGCGCGACGCGAGGCACATGGTCGGCAAGTAGCGCATTACTTCCGGTCGTCGCTTTTCTTCTGATTCGACTCGATGTCCTCCGCGTGTCGGCTCTCCTCGATCTTGTGGCGAATCGATTCGATCTCCGCCGAAAGTTGACGCAGTCTGACGTCGGTAGCCTCGTGCTCGAGCGTCAGCTCACGCAGCCGATTCTCGAGGAACTGCTTCGTCGCTTCAGTGTCCGGCGGCTTGGCCGCCGATTGCTCTCGGAGTTGCGCCGCTGCCTGCGACAGCTCGAACTCGCGGCGAATCGTCTCGCTCTGTTGAACGAGCCGCGCCAACTGCGATTCGTTCTGTTGGGCGTACAGCGCCTGGAGATCCGCGCGCATTTTGGCGAGCGCCTCCTCGATCTGCAGCATGTTGCGGCGCTGTTCTGCGATCGCCTGGTCGACGTTCTTATACTGCGCGTTCTGGCGTGCCACCGGTCGAGGGGCGGCAGGAGCGGCCGACTGCGGTTTCGCCGGCGGCGCTGGCTTGGCCGGAGTTTGCGCCGCCGCCGAGGGAGGCGCCGCTGCCGCGTTCTGAGGCGCTGCCTCCGTTCGTGCCACCACGTGCAGCGGCAGCACCGCCAGCGCAGCGACGAGGACCACCAGCGCGATCGTCGCGCGAGACGAAGACGAGGCGTCGTGCAACATATCGAGTCTCCTTTTGAGCGAGGACCGGGACGGCGACGAGCCACCAAGCGTGAACACTGGATTCACCCCGACGCCGAGCCGAACCAGCATGCGTCCGTACTCGTGCGGGGCGACGTCCATCGCGCCGATGACGAGCGCGTCGCAGGCCGACTCGCGCGCGGCGGCATATTCGCGCGCGGCAAGTCGCGCCAACGGATGAAAGAAGAACAGCCGTTCGGCGATCGCCGGCACCCAGGCGAACAGCAGATCGAAGCGGCGGATGTGTGCCAGCTCGTGCGCGATCGCCATCGCCCGCTCGTGCGGCGCGAGATCGTCTACGGCGACCATCGGCATGAGCACGACCGGACGCACGATACCGGTCACGAGCGGCGTGGCGATCTCCTGCGAGAGTCGAATCCGAGGCGTGTGCGTCAATCCCATCGCAGCGGCTGCGTGATCGGCGTGCGCTCGATCGTCCTCAGGCAGCGGCGTCGATCGGCGGACCGCTCCGCGCAACGATGCGTGCGCGGAGATCAGTCGATAGGCGTGGACGAACACTCCCGCCATCCACACCGCGATCACCACATTCACCCACCCTGAGTTGGGACGAGCGACTGGGATCAGCGCTTGATCAGACGCCGCATGTGACTGCACTGACGCCGTGTCGTTCGATGGCGGCGCAGGTCGATCACCGGCGTCGGACCTATCGAACGGCGCGACCGGCGCGGGCACTGGCAGCAGCGGCACGGGGAACGATGGCAGCGCCGTTAGCGACAGCAGTAGTCCCAGGGAGACGATCCACCACGCATGCGCCCGGGCCGAGGCCGGAATCGAAGGGAATCGCCGACAGATCAGCCACACGATCGCCACCGCGACTCCGCCTTGCAGCGATCCGATGAGCAAACGGGCGGCGAGCCACGATGACCACGCGTCCCATGCGATCGGCATCATCGGTATCAGCCTTTCCGGCGCCGCTGTCCCTGCAGGCGCGCAAGCAGTGCCTTGAGCTCGGCCAAATCCTCGTCCGACACTTCCTCTCGCTCGCCGAGATACGCGACAAACGGCGCGATCGATCCGTCGAGCGTGCGGTCGACGAAGTTGCGAACCGCTTCACGCACCGCGACGCCGTGTGCGGTGCGAGGCGCGTAGTGATACAGGCCGTCCTGCAGCTTGCGCGTGAGATGGCCCTTCTTGCGCAGGCGCTCCATCATCGTCAGCACCGTGGAACGCGCGAGGCCGCGAGGCTGCCCGAACCGTTCTGCAGCCTGGCCGACGGTGGCGTGGCCGGCGTCGCTGACGAAGCGAAGCAGCGCCAGCTCCTGGTCGCCGATGGACTTGAGAGGCCGTTGACTACTCATGTCGTCACAAGACTCTATGATGTGACGACATCTGTAGTCAAGTCGGCAGATCGGCGGGTCTCGAGACCCGCCGTTTATTGCGCGTCGTAGCCGCGCAGGCGGCGGATCCAGATGTTGCGATACCGCACCGGCTGCTGATGATCCTGCAGCATGAGCGCGTCTTCGGGCGGCTGAGGAGAGTACTTCGCCAGGGCGCGATGGACCGTCGGCCCCATCACCTCTTTATGCGCGTGCAGGAGCACGCCGTTGAGGAACACAGTCAGATATGCAGGTTTCTGCAGACGGTCGCCGTCGAATCGCGGCGCCTCGAAGACGATGTCGTACGACTGCCATTCCCCAGGCTTGCGAACGGGGTTGACGAGCGGCGGCCACTGTCCGTAGATCGCGCCGGCCTGACCATCTGCGTACGTCGGGTTGTCGTACGAGTCGAGCACCTGAACCTCGTAACCGCCGGGCAGAAAGATTCCGCTGTTGCCGCGATTCTGGCTGCTGTTCCGCACCTCGGCCGGCGCTTCCCACTCGAGGTGCAGTTGGACGTCGCCGAACGTCTCCTTCGTCCGCATGTCGCCGGCGTTGGGCACGACTTCCACATATCCGTTCTCGACCTTCCACGCCTGCTTGGTCGGCATCCACTTCGAGAGATCACGTCCGTCGAAGAGCACGGTTGCATCCGACGGCGCATCTCCCACGCGTGCGCCTGGCGTCACGACGGCAGGATGCGGCCGCGCCGGATCATGCACGTGATACGGCAGCCCTGGCAGCATC
>Ga0075423_10003670_pt1 | contig 14149 bp, 13 predicted proteins | sample SoiMethybrSBSTD2_FD_80114 | JGI IMG/M metagenome (GOLD analysis project Ga0075423, IMG submission 80114) | Bulk soil microbial communities from a Populus tree surrounding site in Tennessee, USA - Soil MetaG P. TD hybrid SBSTD2 | ecosystem: Environmental > Terrestrial > Soil > Tree plantation...
AATGATGTGGTATCAGACTGGACCTTATAAAGCGTATTACTATACTAATCGTTTTGCTGATGTCATTAATTTGGCTAATACAACCTTGAACGATACCATTTCAGAGCCGGTCCTTGAAGAATCCCTCTATTGGCGCGGACGCGCCTATTACATGGCTGGCAAAACCGATCTGGCTGTCAAAGATTATCGTGCTTCATTAAATGTGCATCCCAAATGGATCCCTGCAACGCAAGCTTTGCAGGATTTGGGAATGCAACCTTAGTTAGCACCTGAAAGTGCTCAAGCCGCCGAGGACGACGGCTATTCCTTATCACATCCAGTGCCGGAGACGGCGCGAGGAGCATGGATCATGAGACTATTACACTTCGCTGATGCGCACATCGATATGGCTAACTATGGCAGGCACGATCCCGAAACAGGGCTGCCTCTGCGTGTGCTTGATTTCCTCAAATCTCTGGATACGATCATCGATGCGGCGATCTCGGAAAAAGTGGATATGGTCATCTTCGCGGGAGATGCCTACAAGGATCGTTCACCTGCGCCAACCTTTCAACGTGAGTGGGGAAAACGCATTATTCGATTATCTCGAGCCAAAATCCCGACCTTATTGCTTGTAGGGAATCACGATCTATCACCTGCCACTGGACGTGCTCACGCGATCCAGGAGTTCGACACCCTGGAAGTGCCTTATGTACGCGTCCTTCAGAAGCCTCAATTCTATAAACCCGTTGACTTATGGGATTTGCCGGTTCAGGTCATTGCGATGCCATGGGTTTCGCGCTCAGGGCTGATGGCATCCATTGAATCGAGTGGAAGCGACACGAGTGACTTGTTCTCGAAGATCGAAACCCGCATCTCCGAGCTTGTAGAAGATTGGGTGAATGAAGCGGATAAAAGTCTTCCACTTATTTTTACGGCTCATGCATCCGTGGAAGGGGCAATGTTCGGCGCGGAACGAATGGTGATGTTGGGCGCCGACTTGGTATTGCCAACCTCGCTTGTCAAAGACAAACGGCTTGATTATGTCGCGCTGGGACACATCCACAAGCCGCAGGATTTGAATGAGGGATATCATCCACCGGTCATTTACCCCGGCTCTATCGAACGCGTTGATTTTGGCGAGGCTATGGATGACAAGTTTTTCGTTATTGCGGACGTAACTTGCGGCGCGACGAAAGTTGAGTGGAGAAAAATCGATGGGACGCGTCCCTTCATTGAACGGCGCGCAATCCTGCAGTCCAGTGAGAACGTGACTGAGTTCCTGACATTCAATTTACCCAAACCAAAGGAAATGTCTGGCGCGATCGTCAGGCTGACGGTGGAATATCCCAGAGAATTGGATGTGTTGATCGATGAAACTGCATTGCGAAAATATGCGGAGGAGGCATTCGAGTTTCATCTGGTCAAGAAACCGAAAGTGGAAGCACGTGTTCGCATCCCTGAAGGGCAGGCGATCAGCAGTTTGAGTCCGCTGGATCTTCTTGCGCAATATTTTGATTCTGCAAAAATAAACGATGCGGAGGAATTGCGGGAACTTGCAAAGCAAATCATTTTTGAAGACGAACCTGAAATCTGAACCATTGCCTCATTGAACGTGTTTACATAATCAAACATCCCAACCTGGAGGGTGCTTATGTCGCCACAGAGTTCGCGCTATCGCTGGTTTGTTGTGATTGTGTTTTTCTTCTTCATGCTTTTGCATCAAACAGATCGCTTGATGATCGGTCCAATGCAGCAAACTGTTGAGGATCAATTTCATATCACTGACCGTGAGTGGGGATTGGTCAACTCGGGTGCTCTTTTGGTTGGAACAATTCTATATCCCATCTGGGGCTATTTATATGACCGTTATGCACGTGCCAAATTGCTGGCGCTGGCATCTTTCATATGGGGAGCAACGACCTGGTTCAGTGCGATCGCACCGACTTATCGAACATTTTTGTTCACACGCGCTTCGACTGGCATTGACGATTCTTCCTACCCTGGTTTGTATTCTCTGGTAGCGGATTATTTCGGTCCCCATCTGCGTGGAAAAATTTATGGTTTATTACAACTGGCACAGCCACTTGGTTATCTTATTGGCATGGTCATGGCATTGATTATCGCGCCGATGATTGGTGGCTGGCGGCAGGCATTTTATATCACCGGCTCGTTGGGATTGGTTGTCGCAGCGTTCATTTTTTTCGGAGTCAAAGAAATGCCGCGTGGCCAGGCTGAGCCAGAGTTTGAAAACAAAGGGGCTGAGGAAATGGGCCAATTCCACTTTTCCTGGGCGGAAGCAAAGGAAATTTTTAGGAAGCCCACTATGTGGTTTATTTTCCTGCAGGGCTTTGCAGGTGTTTTTCCGTGGAACGTAATCACGTTCTTTTTCTTTGGCTATCTCATGACCGACCGCGGCTATGATAATAATTCCGTGCTTATCACCATGGCGCCTGTGATCCTTATTCTCGCCGCGGGATATTTTATTGGTGGCTATCTGGGTGACGCCTTGTTCAAACGCACGAATAAAGGACGTATCCTTGTTTCCAGCGTGGGCGTGATTCTCGGCGCGATTTTTATATTCTTTGCCATCCGTACACCTGTTGAAGATCGAACGACTTTCTTCCTTTTGATTTGTCTGACTGCGATCTTTATGCCACTTTCCTCACCGAATGTTACTGCGACAGTGTATGATATTACCGTTCCAGAGGTGCGCTCGACTGCACAGGCGGTTGAATATTTCATCGAGAACATTGGGGCAGTCACGGCGCCATTCCTGGCAGGCGTTTTTTCGGTGGCGTATGGTAAGGGCAACGCTATCCTCTGGATTTGTGTTACTGCCTGGGTGTTGTGCTTCTTCTTTTATCTTGGTGCACTCTTTACGATTGATAAAGATACCGGTAAGTTGCGAACGCAAATGGCAGAACGCGCGAAAGCAATGTAGGATCAAACCTTCATGGGGTCTCTTAAGGCGATATTGTGGATGAAAACATGTCGCGCAATTTGTAGTACAGATTTGAGTTATTCGGCAGTTAAGTTGCAGGCCGGCGGAATGGTATAATTTTTTCGCTTATTGCATAATTTCCCACAAACGTGGTTTTTTTGAAGGAGAACGACATGTCAGGTCATTCAAAATGGTCAACCATTAAGCGTAAAAAAGGCGCCGCGGACGCCAAGCGCGGTGCGGTCTTCACGCGTTTGGCTCGTGAACTTGTAATGGCGGCGCGCGAAGGTGGCAGCGACCCCGATTCCAATTTCCGTCTGCGTCTCGCTATAGATAAAGCCCGGGCAGAGAATATGCCAAAAGATAACATCGAACGTGCCATTAAACGGGGTGCGGGTGAAGATAAGGATGGTGTGGTGTTCGAGCAGATCATGTATGAAGGATATGCTCCGCATGGTGTGGCTGTGATGGTTGAAACGGTCACCGATAATCGCAATCGCACAGTGTCGGATCTGCGGCACGCGTTCAGCAAATCCGGCGGGAACATGGCAGAACTTGGCGCAGTTGGCTGGCAGTTTGAGCGTGTTGCGTATTTCTCCTTTTCGTCCAGCGAGATGAATTTTGATAAGGCATTTGAACTTGGGATCGAGTCAGGCGCGAACGATGTTGTTGAAGACAACGAGACGATTGAGATCACGGCTCCGGTTGAATCGTTCAAAGTGATTGCGGACGCTTTACATAAAGCCAAAGTCCAGCCTGAAGAAGCGGGCTTACGGATGCTCCCCAAACAGGAAATGGAACTTAATGCCGAAGATACTGTGCAGGTGCTCAAGGCGCTTGAAAGTATCGAAGATCTCGACGATGTGCAGAACGTCTACTCGAACCTGAAAGTTTCAGATGAGGCGATAGCCGCCTTGGAAGCAGCTTAGTTTTCTTAACCGCGGAGGCGCGGAGTACGCGGAGAAATTAAAAAACCCTGCGCTCTTTGTGTCTCCGCGGTAATTATTTAAGGATTTAATGACTCTCGCGATAGGAATTGATCCAGGTACCGCCACAACAGGCTACGGACTCGTCCGTATCATGCAGGATGGCAGCCTGGTCGCCATTAAGTATGGCGTGATCTTAACTCCAAAAGAAGCTACAGCCTCGGCACGGTTAGTGATGTTATATGATGAATTGCACGTTCTGCTCAATAAATATAAACCTGAGCTGGCTGCCGTTGAAAAATTATTCTTTGCCAGAAATGTGACTACTGCCATCGCAGTGGGACAGGCACGCGGCGTGGTCATGTTGTGTTTAGAGCAATTTGGGATCGAAACGTTCGAATATACCCCTAAGGAAGTGAAACAGGCCGTGGCAGGTTATGGCTCTGCAGAAAAGAGACAAGTGCAGGAAATGGTGCGCGCATTATTGCAACTTGACTCTATTCCCAAACCTGATGATGCTGCCGATGCTTTAGCCATTGCAATCACTCATCTAAACACAAAAAGATATGATCAATATAGTTAGTATCGCGGAGTCCAAAGTCTCCTGACTTTGGCAGTCAACGACTGAGTCGTTGGACTCCACGTTCAAATTTGTATCTTTGTGGTAAAAATGGTTTTATGATAGCAACTCTCCGCGGTGAAATTACTCAAATCGAAGATGCGGCCCTCATTATCGAAGTGGGTGGTGTGGGATTACGCGTCGCTGTACCTGCCCCTTTACGTGGACGTATGAAGGTGGGTGAGATCCTTTTGCTTTACACTCATCTTGTCGTCCGTGAAGACGCGTTGACTCTCTATGGATTTGAGTCTCAAGCCGAGCGTGAACTTTTTAATATCCTCCTCGGCGTGGATGGGGTGGGACCAAAAGTAGCTTTGTCTGTGCTTTCTACAATGACAATAGACTCCATCCAGCGCGCGGTTTTTGCAGATGAAGCTGATGTGTTGAGTCGCGTTCCCGGCGTGGGGAAGAAAACCGCTCAAAAAATGGCACTTCATTTGAAGGATAAGCTCAAACCCATGGATGCGCTGGCACAGGTTGCTGCTATGTCTGATGCTGATAGCGAAGTTCTCGCCGCGTTGACCGCGCTCGGTTATTCCGTTGTGGAGGCGCAATCGGCGATCCAGTCACTTCCCAAAGATGCACCTGATGATACAGAGGAACGTCTCAGGCTGGCGCTAGGATACTTCCAATAGCCGATGGGCGGATGATATCCGCCCATTCGTCTTATAATTTGGTCAATGGATGATTCTGAACTTCTGAAACAATACGAACCGGCCCTGCGTTTTGCAAAAAGCGAACGGTTCTTCCCAATGGCGGTTGAGCCCTATCTTGAGAAATGTACGATCTTTCCCAGCGGACCACAAGGCGTGGTGGGTCTGTTGTCTCATGCCAATGAGCCGTTGATCACACGAATCGGTAAACTGGAAAGCGGGGAATACTTCCTTCGCTTCGTCAATGACCCTTTAATTGCTTCGGATGTCTGGGTGGGGTGGGGAATCTTGTCTGCTTTGGTACTTGTTACAGGCTGGTATGCATCGAGCTGGAGGGGGGTGGGAGTTGCAGCGGTTCTGGCATTGGTCGCAGCATTGATTATTTTTATCCAGGCCTCGCCAATTCGCTTGCGATTCTTTCCGGCTGCGTTGGTTGCGTTTTTTTTCCTCGTTCTTGAAGCTGTTCCAGTATGGTTTTTTCTGACCCCCCATGTGTTTGTCAGTATTCAGGTGGAATATCTGGTACTGCTTCCTCTTTATGTTTTCGCGCTATTCTATATTTCCGTGCGCGTAATGAAATTTATTTTCGATTACATCATCCCTGAGGCCCCTGGCGTGATCATGGATATGTTTTCGCGTGCTACCGAGACCATCGCGCGCAAATCATTTCGTCAGTATGCAGAAATTCTTCAAAGGGAACCCCAACCTGTTTATTATGGGCGTGTCGCACGCTGGCAGGATGTGGAAGGCAATGATTGGAAGAGTCTGCAATATCATTTCTTCTATGCCTTCAACGATTGGCGGCTCGCTGCGAACGGGATCAACCATCATGAAGGCGATTGGGAAATGGTGGCGGTCTATCTAAAGAATGATGAGCCTTACTCGCTGCTGCTCTCCCAACATGGCACGGGCGCCATCGAATTATGGAAGGATGTTCGCTGCGTGAAGGATGGAAAAGCTACAACACATCCTCTCATTTATGCTGCGCTTGGATCACATGCCAATTACAGCAGACCGGAAATCATCCGTTCGGCCAGTCTCTTTCATGAGGGACTTTTTCAACGGTTCATTTATTGGGCTGATGGCTTGATCCATTTTCTGTTCATGCTCTTCAACCCCAGCGAGAAAGAACGTCAGATCGCGTTGCATGAATTATCTGCGCATCCAGCTACGGCATTTACAGAAGAAAGCTTTGAGAATCTGCGAGACGAACGGGATCATTATATGGTGAGCCTACCAATGGAAATTGCAACAGGGGACGGTTTCCGTATTGGATATGAGGGTGATCTCCGAAATGAGGAGATTGGCAAATCCAGCAGTTATCTCAAGCGCGTCATGTCGAACCGACAGGTAGTTCATCCACCATCGCGTGAGTGGAAGCAGGTTCTTTTGTCCCCTGAGCCCGATTGGGTGCAATATAAAGGCTTGTGGGGAGTGAAAAGTTTCCTAAAGGATGAGTCGGGTCCACCAGGACCAAAATGGGACCGACCCGATAAGCTGTTTGCTGTCTATCCACGCAAACGCTGGGAGAAATCGTTGGAGTGGTTGACTGAATTGGAAAATATCTTGATGTCGAAAAACAAAAAGAAGACCTAGAAGTGCTCAAGCCGCTGTTCCAAACGCTTTGCGTGCTACGCAATCCTCGTCGGCGAAGATGCAACCTAGAGCGCCTTATTATCTTTCCCATCTTGAGTACACCGCTTGCGATAATAACCTTCCCGCGCTTTGCTCGCGCGTGACCAATTCTCCCATTTCGATTTTCCCCTCAAATCCATTCATCATATCTTCCATCGCCTGCGCCACGTGGACAGCTGAGGCGCGCACTGCATAAATTGTTGTTACGACAAATAAGGGATGATCACTTAAGCATTCACTGCAGATTTCCAGCAGATTCGGCAAAGATTTATACACCTCCCAGATTTCGCCTTTTGGTCCGCGCCCGAACTTTGGGGGATCGAGAATAATTCCATCATACTTAATTCCACGCCGCGCCGCGCGTTGAACGAATTTCAATGCGTCATCCACGATCCAACGGATGGGTTTATCTGTCAGATTGGATAATGCCTGATTGTCGCGCGCCCAGCTCACTGATTTTTTGGATGCATCCACGTGAGTCACTTTCGCTCCAGCTGCTGCTGCGGCGAGAGTCGCAAGTCCTGTGTATCCAAATAAATTCAATACATTGGTTTCTCTTTTCGATTGCGCGATTAACCTGCTGAGCCAGTCCCAATGCGTAGCGATTTCGGGGAATACGCCAAGATGACGACCGGGAGTCGTCATGACCCAAAACTTTAACTCTCCTTTCGTAACCAGAGAGGGGTCGAGGATATACCTCATCTCCCATTTCTCTTCCATTTTCTTTTTAAAATCCCAATGTCCGCCGCTTTCTTCACCAGTGGGTTGAAAGACAGCATGTGCTTGCTTCCACTCGGCGTCAAGCGAACGCTTCCACAGCGCTTGTGATTCGGGGCGAACGAAAACATATTTGCCAAAGCGTTCGAGTTTCAGACCATCGCCGCTATCGAGCAACGCGTAATCTGTCCAATGTGGAGACTCAAGCAAAGTGAATGGAGAGGTGATCATAAAGAGTAGGACATAAGAGGGAATAGGAAATCGGACAAAACTACTTGCTTTTTCTTTTGAAAGTTGTATAATGTGGGAAGAAGTGGTACAAAGTGGTAGGAACGCCGGTTGAGCCGGCGTTCACCTGTTAATAAGGAATTATAGCACAAATGTTCTTGGGTCAGTTCCAGCATAATCTCGATGAAAAAGGCCGCTTGATGATCCCAGCGCGCTATCGTGAATTGCTGGCGGCTGGCGCGTTTATGACACAGGGCTTTGACAAATGTCTCATGGTGATGACCGATGTCTATTTCAAACAAGTTTATGACCGCATCAATGCCATGAACCTGGCTGACCCAACTGCACGCCTCCTCCGTCGATTGATCCTTTCAAATGCTTATCCAGTTGAAGTGGATAAAGTCGGGCGCATCCTCGTTCCGCAAAATCTACGCCAAGTTATCCAGCTTGATGGTGAAGCGATTGTGGCTGGACAAGGCGAATACTTTGAAGTCTGGCATCCCGCTGAATGGAATGCGCAAATCAATCAACTGCAGGATGTTGAAACAAATAATCAACGCTTTGCCACGCTCGATCTTTCGAGAGGTTATTTGTCGTCATAAGGGCGACCGTTGGTCGTCATTATGAACGATTCGCCGCATCAACCTGTACTTTACAAAGAGATTATACACGCGTTGCAACCCAGGCGCGGTGGCCGCTATGTGGATGGGACACTGGGCGCGGGCGGACATGCCCGCGGAATTTTGGAGGCATCTGCGCCAGATGGGCAACTGCTCGGTCTTGATGTAGACCCGCAGGCGCTCGCGCTCGTTCGTAAGAACTTGGCTCCTTATGAACAGCGCATCCATCTGGTGCAAGCCTCCTATACGTCTCTAACCCCGCAGCTGGCACAGCTTCAATGGGAGGCGGTAAATGGCATCCTGCTTGACCTCGGCGCCTCTTCGATGCAATTCGATACGCCCGAGCGAGGTTTTTCCTTCCTACAGGATGCTCCGCTTGATATGCGCTTCGGACCTCATGTTTCGCAGACCGCCGCCGATTTGGTAAACGAGTACTCAGAACGGGAACTGGCTGACTTGATCTACCAATACGGCGAAGAGCGTGACTCTCGCAAGATTGCCCGAGCCATCGTCAAAGCGAGACCGCTCCACACGACCCGCGAGCTGGTCGCCGTCATCGAATCCGTTTCTCCCCGAAGAGGGGATCGCGTTCATCCAGCGACGAGGACGTTCCAGGCACTTCGGATCGCTGTGAATGAGGAACTGGCTTCCATTAAAGAAGTACTTCCTCAAGCGGTAGCAGCCCTAAGGTCCAGCGGAAGACTCGCAGTGATCTCCTTCCACTCGTTGGAAGATCGGATTGTGAAGGATTTCTTCCGTGAGCAGAGTAAGGATCTGGTCAATCCGCCTTATGAACGGATCTATGAAGAAGAACGCAAAGCAACGCTGAAAGAGGTCAATCGAAAACCGATCACGCCCTCGGATGATGAAATCAAAAGCAATCCGAGAGCGCGCAGTGTGAAACTTCGCATTGCAGAAAAACTGTAGTAGCGGCTTCAGCCGTTACACGACCAAATCGCCCAAATAAAAAAGGTCGTTATGCAAGGACAGGCAACTCAAATTATTCATGCTTATAGACAGGCCCCCTGGCGTGTTCAACGCCAGTGGATTGGCGCGTTCCTGCTCGCTGTGGTTGGCGTGGCAATGGTTGCGGCGCTCTACCTCGATGTGACCGCGCGTACTGCAGTTGCTGGACGTGAAATCCAGGAATTGCGAACTGAGATCATAACCATCCAGCGTGAAAACGCCGATCTGGAGACTCAACTCGCAGATCTGACCGCTACGGCTGTGATGGAGAAACGCGCAACCGATTTGGGTTATCGTCCAGTCCAACCCGGCGAATTGGACTACGTGGCTGTACCCGGTTTTGTCCTCCCTGAACCTGCCATTTTATTAGCCGCAGACGATGCTGTTCCACAAGTGCAAGCCCAACCGCCCGAATATACTCAGTCTCTGCTTGAATGGTTCGATGAGCAGATTAAGCTCGGAGTCTGGCGATAATTATGAGACAGCAGTATGCCGTCCGTTCACTGATTATTGTTGCTGGGCTCGTGCTTGCAGTACTGGCTGTTATCGTACAAATGGTTCGCATTCAAAGCAGTGACCAGGCAAAGGTGTTTCTTTCACAAGGAGATCGCTATGCCGGGGAGTTCCAAATGTTCTATCCGGAACGCGGCGAGATTTATGATCGCAATGGTCATTTGTTAGCAGGCAATCGGACGGTCTACGAAGTGGGCGTAAGCCTCAGCGAAATGGAAAGCGCGGATTCATTGGCGAATATCCTAAGTAAATATCTGGGTCTTAGCTATGATGAAGTCCATAAAAAATTGACTGAATCACCGAAGAGCTGGGAGTATGTTGTAATTCAGGATTATGTGGGTGTGGAAACGGTTGATGCATTACAGAAACTTGTCCAAGATATGAACGATGCAGATGATTCGCGTTTGAGTGGACTAGCTTTCAAACCTCATCTGGAGCGCAGTTATCCTGAAAATTCATTGGCTTCGAACGTGCTCGGATTTGTCACTCGCGATGGTCGCGGCTATTTCGGCATTGAAGAAAAATACAACGATCTGCTTGCGGGCAACCCTGTGCAGATTTGGGTTCCGCGTGATCCGAACAAAGCGACGGAAATTCCCAGGGTGCCAAACGGAACGACTCTTGTACTTACAATAAATCGTGACTTGCAAGCCAAGGTCGAATCCATCCTCGATCAAGCTCTTTCTGACTATGGTTCACCGAACGGCACGATCATTGTGATGAATCCACGTGACGGTGAAATCCTTGCCATGGCTGCCACACCGCGTATGGACTTGAATAATTACGGAAATTATTTTTCATTGTATGACGATGGCAGTCAATATAACCGTTCCATCGGCATGTCATATGAACCCGGCTCAGTTCTCAAAGTTTTAACGATGGCTGCTGCTCTGGATACGGGCACAGTTCGCCCCGAGACAACTTTTATTGATACCGGCTCGATTGAGGTTGGTGGTATTACCATCCAGAATTGGAACCGAGATGCATGGGGTCAGCAGGATATGGTGGGTTGCCTGCAACATTCATTGAATGTGTGTCTGGCATGGGTCTCCTCGCAGATGGGAACGCAAAAATTTTATAACTACATGGATCGTTTTGGCTTGGGTCATTCCACAGGGGTTGATCTATCCGGGGAAGCCACAGGCAGACTCAAGGTCCCAGGTGATGGGGATTGGTATCCTGTGGATCTCGGTACGAACGCGTTTGGCCAGGGCGTTGCGGTGACGCCCTTACAGATGCTCATGGCGGTCTCGGCGATTGCAAATGATGGAAAGATGGTCACGCCTCATGTTTTGTATTCCATGCTGCGCGATGGACATCAATACAACGTCCCTACGCAATATGCTGGTTCGCCAATTTCTGCTGAAACTGCTCATACATTGAATAACATGCTCGCGATTTCATTGGAACAGGAATCTTCTCAGGCGCTGTTACCGGGGTATCGTCTCTCTGGGAAAACAGGCACAGCCCAGATCCCAACCGATTATGGTTATGACGCGTTCCATACGAATGTTTCATTCGTTGGCTGGGGGCCGACAGATGATCCACAATTCATGGTGTACATCTGGATGCAAAGTCCGAGCACATCCATTTGGGCGTCTGAAACCGCGGCCCCCGTTTTCTCAAAAGTTGCTGAACAAACAGTCATCCTCCTCAATATCCCGCCCGATGTTGTCCGCGGACAACTAGTGACGAAATAAATGCTGACACTCGCTGACGCACTCGAAGCCCTGACGAATTTTCGTCCGCTGGCCACAACGGTTATCACTGAAGCGGTGATCGACTCGCGTCAAGTGATCCCTGGTTCACTATTTGTTGCTATTCCCGGCGAAAAAGCGGATGGACATGATTTCATTGCCGAAGCTTTTCGACGCGGGGCCTCTTTTGCTTTAATCCAAAGGGATGTGAACGGTTCTTTCCGAACCATTGACCTGCGTGCCGTTTTATCGATCGATTCGTTTCCACGTGAGGATCTGGTCCCACCGATGTGTTTGCGCGTTGAGAATACAGTAACTGCCATACAACAGATCGCGAGATATTGGCGCCGAAAACTGGATTTGCGTGTGGTGGGGATCACAGGTAGTGTAGGCAAATCCACTACGAAGGAAATGGTTTCAGAGGTTCTCAGTACACGTTATCGAACGTTGAAAAGTCCCGGCAACCTGAACAACGAAATTGGCTTGCCACTCACCATGCTGCGACTAAGCACGGGTCATCAACGCGCTGTTTTTGAAATGGGATTTTACGTCCCTGGCGAAATTGCATTCCTTTGCGATATTGCCCTGCCTCAAGTCGGTGTTGTGACCAACATCGGCACTGTCCATGCGGAACGCGCTGGTTCGCAGGAAGCGATCGCACGCGGCAAAGCGGAACTGGTTCAAGCGTTGCCCCCCGCTCCTGATGGGGTGGCAATTTTGAACTTCGACGATCCGTGGGTACGTCAAATGGAGGAGAAAACAAAAGCCCGCGTCTTCTTTTACGGCTTATCCCGTGAGGCAAATCTTTGGGCTGACAATGTTGTGGGACTTGGCCTGGATGGAATCCGTTTTCGTTTGCATTACCAGGGCGAGATACTACATGTACGCATTCCTTTGATCGGTCGTCACTCTGTACATACTGCTTTACGCGCCGCAGCTGTTGGTCTCGTCGAAGGTATGAACTGGCAGGAAATTTTGGAAGGATTGAATCAGGGTCACACCCAACTGCGCCTGGCTGCTGTTCGCAGTCAAACAGGTGCTCTATTACTTGACGATACCTACAATGCTTCTCCCGAATCGATGCTGGCTGCGCTCAACCTGCTCGATGAACTTGATGGACGCAAAGTAGCGGTACTTGGTGACATGCTGGAACTGGGTCCTTATGAACGCGGTGGACACGAGATGGTTGGTCTGCGGGCTGCGCAAGTGGCAAATGTTCTACTTACGCTGGGTGAACGGGCCCATATGATTGCGGATGCAGCACGCCGGGCTGGCATGAAGAAATCTTCCATTCTTGAATTCAATGAATTTGAACCACTTATAGATTGGCTGAAGGGCAACCTCACAAAAGAGGATGCAGTTTTGATCAAAGGCTCTCACGGACTGCGCATGGATCGCATCACATCACTACTGGAGGTGCGTTCATGAATCAGACTGCTTTTGTATTAAGTCTGGCTATGCTTTCCTTCGTAATGACTGTGATCTGGGGAACACCATTGCTACGCATTCTTCGTCATTTTCGAATTGGCAAATTGATCCGTGTGGATGAACCTGGTCATCATAATGTGAAGATGGGTACGCCCACGATGGGTGGTGTGTTATTCATCCTGCCGGTACTCTTGCTAACGGGGTTACTGAACGCAGCAGTATTTATCGGTCTGGAAGTGATCGGTCGTTCAGTGCTTGTGCCTTTGATCGTTTTTATTGGCTATGCCGTGCTTGGCGCATTGGACGATTGGGAAGGTCTGCGCGGCAAACGACGTGGCGAGGGCATGCGCGCTCGTACAAAATTCCTGGCCCAGGTTTTTCTAGCTGTGGGTACTGCTTTTGTTTTGAAGTACTTACTAGAAGTTCCTGAGATGCGTCTCCCTGGCATTAAAGGCGATATTGAACTTGGCTTGTGGTACATCCCGATTGCAGCTTTTATTATTGTAAGCGAATCAAATGCTATTAATTTTACAGATGGACTTGATGGCTTGGCTGGCTTGATCTCAGCGACCGCCTTTGCTGCGTTCGGCGGTATCGCTCTCATGCAGCATCAGGAATATTTGGCACGTTTCTGCTTTACAGTTGTCGGTGCCATCTTCGGCTTTCTGTGGTTCAACGTCCATCCTGCTGAATTGTTCATGGGTGATACTGGTTCACTTGCTCTGGGTGCAACATTAGCTGTCGTTGCCCTGATGACAGGTCAGTGGCCGTTGCTTCTGGTCATTGCAGTTATCCCTCTCAGCGAAGCATTAAGTGTCGTCATTCAAGTCACTTATTTCAAACTGACTAAGGGCAAACGGTTTTTCAAAATGGCTCCAATCCATCTGCATTTTGAATTGCTCGGCTGGAGCGAAACCCAGGTTGTTCAGCGCTTTTGGCTGATTGGCCTGCTGGCAGCGATGGTTGGTATAGGATTGGCATTGGTGTAAGCGATGAAAGATTGGAATGGCAAACGCGTTCTCATTCTCGGTGCTGCACGTCAGGGGTTGGCGCTCGCGCGCTGGCTTTCTCTTCATGGTGCGCAAGTCACATTGAGTGATATGCGCAGCGAAGATGAATTACGCGTGGCACGTGAATCGCTCGCCGAATATCAAATCGACTGGGCTCTTGGCGGACATCCGCTTGAATTGCTGGATTCAACCGATGTGCTCTGTCTCTCTGGTG
>Ga0075423_10003671_pt1 | contig 14148 bp, 13 predicted proteins | sample SoiMethybrSBSTD2_FD_80114 | JGI IMG/M metagenome (GOLD analysis project Ga0075423, IMG submission 80114) | Bulk soil microbial communities from a Populus tree surrounding site in Tennessee, USA - Soil MetaG P. TD hybrid SBSTD2 | ecosystem: Environmental > Terrestrial > Soil > Tree plantation...
CATACGCGCTGGAGCGCGGAGGCGCGGTCAGTGGTCAGGGTCGAGTTCAGGAAGGCGCTCGCGCTGCGGAGCGAGATCCGGCGCTAACACTAGTCATGCTGCTGCCGTGCTGGTGCGCGTCGCACCGTTCCGCTAAACTCCCGCCAGCCATCCTCCACCGAGGTGTCGATGCGGCTGATCGGGCTCGCGGTCGGTCTGGCTGTTAGCCTCATTCTTACGTCACTCGACACGGCTGTCGCCCAGTCCGGGGAGAAGGGGTTCCGGGTAGGATATCTATCGCCGGCTCCTCGTCTGACCCGGCAAGACTGCGCCGCTTCGAGTCCTTCCGCCAAGGTTTGCGCGAGTTGGGCTATGTGGAAGGTCAGACCATCGCGATTGAGTCCCGCTGGGCCGAGGGCAGGTATGATCGGTACCCGGCGCTCGCGGGAGACCTGGTCCGTTTGAAGGTGGACGTCATCGTTACGGTGGGTGGGGCAGCAACCCAGGCGGCCAAGCAAGCGACCAGAACGATCCCGATCGTCATGTCAGTTGTGATTGATCCCTTAGGAGGTGGACTCGTCCCCAGCCTTGCGCGCCCCGGAGGGAACGTCACTGGGCTATCAGTGATGACCGAGACCGTCGGGAAACAGTTGGAGGTGCTCAAGGAGGTGGTTCCCAAACTCTCTCGGGTGGCCGTCCTCTGGAATCCTGCCAACCCAGGGAGCGCACCGCAGTTGCGAGAGGCGGAGGTTGCCGCGCGGACCTTGGCGGTGTGGCTTCAAACTCTGGAGGCGCGGACTCCCAAGGAAATCGAAATCGCTTTCGACGCGATAACCAAGGAGCGGGCGGGGGCGCTGGTGGTTCTCGCGGACGCCATCTTCACGAATCAGGTAGGACAGATCGCAGGGCTTGCGATGAAAGGCCACCTGCCGTCGATCTACGGCCTGAGGGAGTATGTGGAGGCGGGCGGTCTTATGGTTTATAGCCCGAACACTCTGGAGTTGGAGCGGCGCTCGGCCACCTACGTAGACAAGATCCTCAAGGGCGCGAAGCCCGCCGACTTGCCGATCGAGCAGCCCACCAGGTTCGAGCTGGTCATCAACCTCAAGACCGCCAAGGCCCTCGGCCTCACCATTCCGCAATCCGTGCTTCTGCGCGCCGACCAAGTAATCGAATAACCGTGCTCGACCAACGCGGCCGGCTCCTCCGGGCAGCTCCCGGCTTCGCTGGGCTCCCTCGCCCCTCTGGCGGGCGGCAGGGTTCTTGTCTGCTTCGTTGATGGGACGCTCGTCACGCGCCAGGCAACTGGGCGGCCGTGCGGCGAATCGAAACCGTGTTTGCGAGCACCGGCTGACCGGTTGACAAGGGGCGGCGAGCAGTCAATCATGACCGCGATCGGTAGGCCCTCCTCGAGTCGACCCGGATGAGGAGTGAGCATCGTGGCCCTGCGGCGCGCTTGGCTTAGCATCCTTATCGTCGCGTGTGGCGTGATCACCCCGGCGGGGTGGGATCTTGAGCCAGCCAGCCAGTCGGCGCCGACGACAATCCTCTTCGTCACTGTCAACCGCAACATCGACCACGTGACACAAGGATTTATCGCCCACGCTGTGGGCCAAGCCGAGCAAGAGCACGCTGCGCTCTTGGTCATCCAGCTCGATACCCCAGGCGGCATGTACGACGCCACGCGCAAGATCGTCCAGCGCCTATTGGCCGCTAACGTGCCCGTGGCCGTGTACGTGGCACCCAAAGGGGCGCGCGCTGCATCCGCCGGCACGTTCATTTTGGCCGCCGCTAACTTTGCGGTCATGGCGCCTGGCACCAACATCGGCGCGGCGTCGCCCGTGTCCGCTACCGGGGAAGACATCGGCGGGACCCTCCAGGAGAAGGTCACCAACGACGCTGCGGCCCTCATGCGCAGCATCGCCCAGGAGCGCGGCCGCAACGGCGACAAGCTGGAGGTGACGGTTCGCAAGGCCGTGTCCTTCAGCGCTTCGGAGGCCGTTGACGCCCATATCGTGGACTTCATCGCCAAGGACACAGAGGACTTGCTGGCCCAGCTGAACAGCCGGACCGCGCAGACCGGCGCAGGTTCGGTGATCATGAACATGGCGTCCGCCTCCAAACGCATCCTGACGATGACCTTGCGCGAGCGGTTCGTTGCGTTCGTCGCGACCCCCGAGCTCATCTCAATCCTGTACACCGTCGGCATGCTCGCCATCTTCATCGAACTCTTTCACCCAGGGTTAGTGGCGCCGGCGGTCATCGGCGCGCTCTGCCTGGTGCTGGCGTTCTTGGGTTTGGGCTTCCTGCCGTTCAACTGGGCGGGTCTGGTGTTGCTAGGTCTGGCCGCCGCCTTCGTCATCGTGGAGTTGCACACCGGCTCGGTCCTGCCGGGAGTCGGTGCAGTTCTGGCGTTCGTCATCGGCGCTCTACTCCTCTTCTCGGTCGACATCCCCAGGCTGCCGGGCGAGCCGGTCCTGCAGGTGAGTCTCTGGCTGATCGGCATCCTGGCCGGCCTCTTTGCTGTGGTCACCGTCGTGGTGGGCGGCGCGGTCGTCAAAACGCGGCGGCTCCAGTACCCCAAAGCGGGCGCGCTTTTGATAGGAAAGACCGGCTTCGCTACATCGGACCTCGCTCCAAAAGGTACGGTGCAAGTCGCTAGTGAGCTATGGACCGCCACCGCGGACGGCGCGACTCCCATTCGTGTGGGCGATCCAGTCTCGGTCGTGGGGCTGGAAGGACTCATGCTCAAGGTGCGCAAAACGCACCCATAGGAAAGGGGTGGGCACGATGCTCATTCCATTCAAGATTGTCCGACAGTACGAGCGGGCGGTGGGGTTCCGACTGGGGAAGTTCATCGGCTTGCGCGGGCCCGGCCTGACCGTCTGGGTGCCTATCGCGGACGACATTCGCCGCGTCGACCTGCGTGAAGCGTTCGTGGAAATCCCGCGACAGAACGCCATCACCAAAGACAACGCGCCCATAGAAATCGATTTCCTCATCTACTACAAAGTGATGGAAGAGGTCGCCGAAAAGAGCGTTCTCTACGTGCAGGACTTCCGCGGCGCGCTTAGTGGCATCGCCACCACGAGCCTGCGCGCCGTCATCGGCGATATCCCGCTCGACGACGTTCTGGCCAAACGCGACCAGATCAACCAGGTCCTCCGCGTCAAGCTGGACGAGGTCACGGAACGCTGGGGCATCAAGATCACCGCCGTGGAGATCAAAGAAATCATCCCGCCTGCCGCCATCCAGCAGGCCATGAACCGGCAGATGGCGGCAGAGCGCGAACGGCGGGCGGTCGTGCTTGAGGCGGAAGGAAAGCGCCAGGCCAGCATCACCGTGGCTGAAGGTGAAAAGGCCGCCGCCATATTAAAGGCCGAAGGTGATAGGCAATCGGCCATTCTTCGGGCCGAAGGGTCTCGCCAGGCAGCAATCTTGAACGCCGAAGGGTTCAGCGCCGCCCTCGATAAAATTAACTCAGTGGCCATCACCGCGGACTTCAAAACCATGAGCCTGCAGTACTTCCAGACTTTGAAAGAGCTGGGTGCAAGTCCTTCCACGAAATACATCTTCCCTATGGAGTTCACCTCCCTGCTGGAACCTTTCCTCAGGATGGGAAACAACCAACAAACGGATGAGGACCGGACTGTTCCGAGATGAGTGACACAGAGGTAGTCAAGTACCTAGAAGCATTTTTGGACGGTAGGCTACCAGATTGGTCTGAGCAAAGTCAGCAGGCGACGAAGGCCACGCTCGTGACGTGCATGGACGGCCGGCTCAACCCATTGATGCGGCCCTTCCGACACGTCATCCGAACCGCTGGGGCTATGATCGAACCAGTCGAAGGCAGTATTGGACTCGGGATTGACGCTACAGCCGTGACCTTCCTCGCGACCCACGGTGACTGTCTGGCTTACCGCGCCGCGATTGAATACCTCGCCACCAGCTTTGCGGGCAAGATTGCGGACCCTGACGTCGTGAGGACCATGAACCAGCCGGACACCAAGATGTTATTGAGGTACATCAACACGCAGCGGCCTCTCAACGAGCTGCCCGATCCCTCCGACCAACAGGCGCTTGCCGAGTTGGCCATCAGCTACGTTATCCAGTGGACTTCTCGCAACCGGAACGAGAAACCGCGAATCGGGTTGTTCATTGACCTGAAAGCCACGTTGTCCACACGGGTACAACCCTGGGTGGTTAGCTACGAACAGCTTTCGGGGCAGGATCTGGCCGATTTTCTCTCGATGCATGGCATGACCAGGCAGCTCGTCGTCACGCACGTTCTTACCGCGCCCCGTCCTGTAAGAGCGCTCCGCTGACTGTTCCTCGCCGCTAGTTCCCGGAATGCTTTGATGAGGTCGTTGGACGATTACCAGGGCGCTTCGCGCGAGTGGTCTGAACCCCGTTTTGGTCGGCACACCACGACAACGTAGTCGGCGGGCGTGCCGGGGTCAGAGTGTTTGGGCGTGAACAGGGCCCAACGAGCCCCAAAGCGGCCCAAATCCAAGCGCCCCGGCGGCGGGTTAAGTGACCGTTCCCTGTTGGGGATCGTCGGGTGACGTCGCGGCAAGCACTAACCAAGCCGCCGACGAGCGAAGGCGCTGGAGGCCGCGCGTTCAAGAAACGCCTGGCGCGACCCCGAGTGCGCGGACGATTTGTTCACGGCGAACGGGGGTCGCGTTGAACTCGACGTGCCGGGGCCGCAGAGCGTCTGCCACGGCGTTCGCGATCGCTACCGGTGGCGCAATCGCGCCCCCCTCTCCGAGGCCCTTGACCCCGAATGGATTCATGGGCGACGGGATCTGCTGGTGCTCGACCTCGAAGCTCGGAAGCTGCGCGGCGGTCGGTACGTTGTAATCCATGAGCGTCGTCGTCAGGAGCTGGCCGTTCTCGTCGTAGGCGAGGTCTTCCCAAAGAGCCGCACCGATGCCCTGGGCGGCGCCGCCGACGACCTGTCCTTCGGCCAGGGTCGGATTCACGAGCACACCCGCATCGTGGACAATGACGTACCTGTCGACCCGCACCTCGCCGGTCTCTACATCGACGTCGACGATAGCTGCATGCACCGCGTAGGCCCAGGTGACCGTCGGCGTTTCGTAATAGTAGGTCGCTTCCAGCCCGGCCTCGATGCCAGGGGGCCGGCCATGGTCCCATTGCGGCCCGGCCGCCCGCGCCAGATCCCGGAGGGTGAGGATTCGATCCGGCACGCCGCGAACACCGACCCCGCCTTCGCGAAGCTCGAGATCCTTGTCGTCGCACTCGAGGCGGTGCGCCGCGATTGCGAACGCTTTCCGCCGCACGCGCTCGCTTGCCTCATGCATCGCAGCCGACACCAGGACCGTGCTGCGGCTGGCGATGCTGCCGAACCCGATCGGGATGGCGGCGGTATCGCCGAGGCTGACCGTCACCCGTTCTAGCGGCACCTTCCAGAGCTCGGCGGCGAGCTGGGCATAGACGGTCTCCTGCCCGTTTCCCATCGGGCATGCGCCGCTGGCGACGTGGACCTGGCCTGTACCATCGATTCGAACGGTCGCCCCCTCGAACGGGCCGGCGCCGGTTCCCTCGGTGTAACACCCGAACCCGAGGCCGAGAGCACGCCCCTGCTCGCGAGCCTGGCGCTGGCGGCGGCGGAACTCGTCGATTCCTCCGAGCACGTGGAGCGTGCGGTCGAAGGCCCGCGGAAAATCGCCGCTGTCGTAGACGATCGGCACGCCGTCCCGGTACGGAATGCCGACTTCGTAGGGCATCTCGTCCGCCGGCACCATGTTGCGGCGCCTGACCTCGGCGGGCTCGAGCCCGACCTCGTGAGCGATCAGGTCGACGAGTCGCTCCATGACGAAGACGGCCTCGGGCCGCCCGGCACCGCGGTAGGGCGCATTGGGCACCTTGTTCGTGCAGACGACCTTGCTCGCGACGAAGTAGTGGTCGACCTTGTAGGGTCCGAGAAGATGGGCCGCCGTGTTGTAGGCGAGCACGGTCCCGAGCGGGTTCCAGGCCCCGCAGTCGAGGGCGAATCGATCACGCACGGCGAGGATCCGTCCGTCGCCGTCGAAGGCTACCTCCGCATCGTGCGCTTGATCCCGCGAGTGGATGGACGCCGTGAAATGCTCTCGGCGATCCTCGATCCACTTCACCGGCTTCCCGATCCGCCGCGCCAGGTAGGACAACAGGATGTCCTCGGGGTAAACGTGGCCCTTGATCCCGAAGCCTCCCCCGACGTCCGGGGCCACGCAGCGCACGCGGGCCTCGTCGAGTCCGAGCAGATTCGCGACTTCGCGCCGAACCGAGTGCACCACCTGGGTGGAGGACCAGATTGTCAAGCCGTCGGTACGCGAGTCGTAATCAGCGACGACGCCCCGGCACTCCATCGGCACGCCGGTGTATCGGTGGTGGTACAGCCGTCGCCCGAGCGTGAACGGCGCCTGGCGGAACGCGGCCTCCACGTCGCCCTTGCCGATCTCGTACTCGCTGATGACGTTCGTCCCCAGCTCCGGATGGAGGAGCGGAGCGCCGCGCGCGAGCGCGGCGTCCAGATCAGCCACCACCGCGAGAGGCTCGAGCTCGACTCTGACGCACGCGACCGCGTCCTCGGCTGTGTAGCGATCGCGCGCGACGATGACGGCGACGGCCTCGCCGACGTGTCGCACCTTTTCCGAAGGCGAGGATCGGCTGGCGCGGACTCTTGAAGCTGTGCTTCACTGCTTTTCGCCAGCGGTTCGGCAAGGCGACCTGCTGCTCGGGCACCGGGGGCAGCGCTCGCAGGAGTTCTGCTCCGGTCACGGTGAGGACCACCCCGGGAATGGCGGCGGCCGCGGACATGTCGACGGAAATGATCCGCGCGTGTGCCAGCGGGCTGCGCACGATGGCGGCGTGCAGCATTCCCGGCAATTCCAGGTCGCCGACGAAGATGCCCCGACCTGTTAGCAAGCGCCGGTCCTCGCGGCGAAGCACCGACCGCCCGACATATCCGGACGAAACGGGATCCGACATGGAGGGCGACAATCTACCACGGCCCTGTCCCACTCTTCATCCGCGTGTACGACCGGGAGCGCAAGCTCCTGTGCGACATGCACGCCGTGATGACGACGCCCACCGACGGCAAGGACGGCTAGAACGGTGGGCAGCGCCCCTTCCTGACCAGGTTCGAGTGGGACCCCGATGAACCAGCGAGCCCGATCAACCGCATGGGGCACCTTCTATGGGAAGCGCGCCCAATCTCGTTTGCGGCCTTGTCGTAAACCACGCATCTTCTCGAAGACGCTCACGACATCCGCACCGTTCAGGAACTGCTGGGCCGCCGCGATGTCAGCACGACGATGCTCTACACTCACGCACTCAACCGTGGTCCGCAACCGTACGGAGTCCAGCGGACCGGATGTGTTTCTGTGATGACGCCGCCGGTGCTACCCCGGAGCGCCACGCAAGATAGCAAAGGCACCGCCGTTAACGACATTGCGGTCCCACCCCGTGATTCCAGGCGGACGACTCGAGGCGTTAGAGGGCATGGACGATCTCTTTCTGAAGGGCCTCGAGAAGGTCGTCGTCCCGGGCGCCGGCCACTTCCTTCACCTCGAACGACCCAGCGAAGTGAATCAGCGGATCGTAGAGTTCTTCAGAGCAGCCTCGCGGGAACGACGCCCCACGGACGACGTGTAGGCGAAGCGCACCTCTTGTCCACCAACACACGTCGAGGGCGCGCAGGCGGCGAAAAGCGTAACGTTATCGCCGTAAGCCGTTGATGTACGTCCAGCAGCAGCGAAACGCAGGACGTCCCCCGAAGAGGGTGTCCATCGCGTGACGGATCAGCGCCAGACGATCCTTGAGAGCTTCTGGAGTTGCCGTTGATCCGTCGAGCTTCGACGAGCCGCCAATCCAGCCGAGCACGGCTTCGTGGTAGGCGCTCAGGAACTCGAACCAGTCGTCGACCCGCGCCTCGATGCCGCGCGCCGTAACGGTTTCAACAGCGATGCCTGCCTCATCGAAGCAGCGCAGATAGTAGTCAAGCGGCCGCACCGGAAGAAATACGCGGTCGCGATACGCCAGGTATTCTTGCATTCGCGCGTGGTCATCAAGGAGCGGCCGATACGCCGCGTAACGCGCATCGTTGCGTACGAGGCCGGTGGCAACTTCGTGAATCGCCCACACGGTCTCGTCGAGCACCCATTCCGCGGGCTTGGCCTCCGGATTGCGGATATTGCCTGACTGCACGAACACGCGTCCGCCCGGCCGAAGCACGCGTGCCCACGACGCGAGCGTACCAAGGAGGTCGAGGTATAGATGGATCGCGTTCGTGGAGGCAATGGCGTCGATGCCGCGCGCTAGCAGTTCCTCCCCCAGCACCTCCTCGAGGCGCTGGAGACGCTTTTCGCTCTTCAGCCAACGCAAGGACCGGAATGCCACCCGATCGTCCTCGCGGAACTTGTCGAGCGCGACACGCAAGAACTTCGGCGAGCTGTCCACGATGACCACACCGAAACGTCTGTCGAACACACGCAATTTCAGACGGTCGAGGAGGATGCCGGTGCCGCCGGAGTAGTCCACCAGAACCTGCTCGCCGGTTAGATGCCGCGCCAGATCCTCCACCGTCGGGTCAAGGTTTCTGTACCAGCCGTGGTTCTCGACCGTGTCGTAGTGAAGGCCGAACGTGTCCACGGGCTGGTGTACCCATTCCTCTTCTGGAACGCGCACGAACTGCGCCGGCCACTCGAAGCGGCGCGGCGCGACGCTTGCATCGTGAACCGGACGGCTGAGTTCACGGTGGAAGCGCAACAGCGCGTCGAGCGTCGCCGGGGCGCGGCGGCCCCAGCCGCATTCGGTGGCGATGCCGAAGCCCGGGCTGAACCGTCGCGCGACCTGGATGCGCCGCGCCGTCCCTTCGATGCCATCGGTGTGGTGCACGACTCCGAGATAAAGCTCGGTCTCTGGACGCAAGCGCAATTCTTGGAGCGGAGCGTAGAAGGCCTCGTCCGTTCGCTCACGCGGCACCGGCATGTGTACCCAATTGAGCGCACGACCGAGACTGGCCGACAGGGCATTGGCGATATCGACGAGCTTCCCCGCATCGCCAGGCTCGGTGAAATGGCGATGCTGCACGTCGCCGTAACAGAAGTGATAGCCAAGCTCGACATCCGTTGGCACGTGGCGCGCCAGTCGTAGGAGACGTTCCAGGATGCCGCCCTTGACGTCGTTAAACCACACCGGGAAGACGCCTTCGAGCATACCGAACTCGAAATTCGTGTCCCATTGGATCGCGAGCTGGTCGTGGGGCACCTCGCGCACGATTTGGTCGAGTTCCGCAAGCAGGCGCGCCTCGTAGAGCGGCTCGAGCAACGGCTGATGCTCGGGGATGACGAACGCGAACACGGGCGCCAGGGGGGTGGGCAGACAGCACTGGAACCGGCAGGCGATGGGGATTACGCCATCTCGCTTGAGTCGGGCGAAAGCCCGATACGAGGTGATCGCCGCGTCGGCGTAGCCAAGCGCTTCGAATCGCACACGATCCCGCCGTCCGCCGTCGGCGAGCCGCACGCGCGGAAGCGGGCGCCAGCTGTCGGGCGCCGGCGGCACAATCTCCAGTTCTGGTTGCGCGGTGAAGATCGGCAGCTGCCAGACGATCCAGTCGGAGCGCGGGCCCGTCTCCCCGTCGGGGATGCGCCGGAGCCGGTCGCCTATCGTCGGGGCAACCGCTCGAAACACCGCCTCCGCGCTGGCAAGCGGGACGCTGCCTACGAGGTGAACGCCGTTCGCAAGCACGTCAGTGTCCATCGGGGCGCATCCTATCGCGCGCTCATGACGAGCGCATAAATATCAGCCTTCTGTGTGCTCGACCCGCTATTCCGCCTGCGCGAGCGGGAGAAAGCCGTGCCGAGCGTACCGCACCAGCTAATGTACATCCGGCCATGCCAGATGCCCTTGCTGGACGGTTGTGACGCCGTGCCGTTGGTGGACTCGACCTCACCGACGCGGCATTTCACCGGACTGTGCCGTACAACGAGGTCTCTTGAGCATCAGATGCTGGCGACATTCACGGCGCCGACGCCGCGGGTGCTCGGCGTGACACTGAGCCGGGGGCGAGGTCCTGACTTTTCTCAACGCGACGGTCTGATGCTGACCTTGCTTCGCCCGCACCAGGCTGGACTCGTGGACTGGTGTGGGCCATGTCGCCGTTGGGATGCACCGCCAAGGCTACGATCTTCAACCTCACGCGCTACGCTGAGCGCGGCTGGCGAGCGACGTTCTACACGACGGGGATGGAGCATTCGCCGACGAGCGCGACGGGCACCGGATGGGAACCGACGCCATGGCACGCGACGCAGCGGGCGGCGTGGGAGGCGCTACGGAGACTATCGTGAGCCTGGTGTGGTGTTCAAGGAGCATAGGTATGACCGAGATCTTGAAAGGGAAGGTTGCCCTCGTCAGCGGAGCCGGCGCCGAGATAGGTCTTGCGACCGCGTGGGCGTTCGCCGAAGCAGGCGCATCGGGGGGTTCTTGCTGACCGCGATGAGCAGGCGCTCAGCAAGGGCACCGAGAGGATCTGCTCTGCGGGCCACAACGCGATCGGCCTGACCTGCGACGTCACGGACAAGGCTCAGGTGACGACGATGATCGAGCAAGCCACCGCCAGGTACGGCCGCGTGGACGCCGCGTTCAACAACGCCGGTATCAACAGCGCTGGTGCGTCGTTGCTGGATACGAGCGACGACGAGTTCGATCGCATCATCAACGTCAACCTGCGCGGTGTGTGGAACTGCATGAAGGCGGAGCTTCGTTGCATGATCGCCCAGGGAAGCGGTGCAATCGTGAATTGTTCGTCGATCGGCGGAATGGTGGGCTCGAAAGGACGAAGTGCGTACTCCGCAAGTAAGCATGGAGTCATCGGCCTGACGAGATCCGCCGCGCTGGAGTATGCCCCCCAGGGGATTCGCATTAACGCGGTCTGCCCTAGAATGGTGAACACACCGATGGCGGTTGCCGTCACGAAAAATTACGATCCCGAGATCGTCAAAGCCATGGTGGCGCGGGAGCCAATCGAACGCTTCGGCGAGGCCGAAGAGATCGCAGCGGCCGTCGTCTGGCTTTGCACGACTGCAGCGAGTTTCGTGGTTGGTCATGCGATGGCTGTTGATGGGGGCTTCTTGGCCCAGTAATGAACGCTCACCTCTGGGCATCCCTGGCTCCGCATCAACCGCGTCCTGCGCATGATGTACAGTGACGGAGCGAGAACGAGATCGCATGACCTGCTGGCCGACCTTGAGGAGTTCGTCCGCGACCACCGACTGCACGGCGGCATGACGGGGCACGCGACCGAGCCCGCGTCGAACGGCTACCGGCTGACTGTGGCCAGCGCGTGCGGGGTGGTGTTCGAGCGGTGGGTCACACCAGAGGATGCTGATGTGGACCTCATCCGCTGGGCAGCGCTGAACTGAGCCCGTCGCAGCGCTGGACCGCGCGGGTAGAATCACTGTTCGTACTGTCCGAATACACACCGATGGCCCCGACGCTCGTCCGCGCGCCGTTCCACCGCGACGGCTGGGTTTACGAAGAGAAGGTCGATGGCTGGCGCATCCTGGCGTACAAGGACGGCAGCCGCGTCCGCCTGGTCAGCCGGAACGGACGCGACCACACCCGCCGCTTCCGCGACATAGCGGCGGCAGTCGCCAAGCTGTCGGCGCGCTCCCTGGTGCTCGACGGCGAGGTGGCGATCTACGATCAGCAGCTTCGGTCACGCTTCGAGTGGCTGCGCGAGCCCGACCCCGACGCGATCGCCACGCCGCCGATGTTCATTGTGTTCGACGTGCTGCACCGGGACGGCCGCGACCTGATCGGGCGTCCACTCCGCGAACGCCGCGCTCGGCTGGAGGACGCCGTAGCCGACAACGACCTGGTCCTGCCGGTGCGGCGGCTTGCGCGAAATGGCTTCGAGGCGCGGTCCGAGGTGATCGCGCGCGATTATGAGGGCTACGTGGCCAAGGACGAGGCCAGTCTGTACGAAGCGGGGCTGACGCGGCGGTGGTTGAAGGTCAAGCAGCGGGGCTGGACCGACCAGGAAGATCGGTGGCAGCGGCGCATTAGCAGTCGCGCGTAAACGGCGCTCTCGCGCACAGCCGTCGCCCTCCGCCTGCGGTCGACGGTCGACGATCTACCAGTTGAAGAACCACCAACCCCGATGGCGACGACGACGGCGCTCCTCGCTCGTCGAGCCACCACTGCTGGTCGCATCCTTTGAATCACCGTGACTGCCCTGATGCTCTGGATCGTTTGCTTCGTTCGATCCGGCCTTCGCGAAGGACGGAATGACCGGCAGAGTGAGAATGACAGGAGTGATGAAGACGGCCTTGCGAAGAATCTCGCGTCTCGTCGTGTCGGCGAACTCTAGAGGGTTTTCCATAGCAATTTCAGAGCTCCTTTGTATCGGGCGATTAGATTCTGCCGGGAGGGGCTGTCCGTCAAGACTGAATGAGTTTTCACAGGGGCAGGTTTCCGGAAGAACCCACACAGTGCACCCATCATTCCGGAAAATGCCTTGGGACTTGTCTTGACCCACCTCTAGTTGATCCCCTATTGTTACCGAGGTTTCGGGACGATTACCGACGCGACGGGCGCTGGCCCGGTGAGAAGAGTACGACGATGGCGGCTCTCAATGTTCTCTCGAGCTTGCTTTCGATGATGAAGGCGGCGGTATTGGATGAAGTCGTCGTGCAATACGCCGGGGTGACCGGGAAGGCGGACAAGACTGCGACCGCACAGGAGCCGATCATCAGCAAGACCGACGCCGATAAGATCTTCGATTTCACGCGAGCGGAGTGGGAGAGGCACGCACGTCAGGCTACCGCTCCCGAAGGCTGGACCTTGCGGCTACAGCCCTTCGATACAGGCACCATGATTGCGAGGTTTAACCAATCAACCGGAATCGGGAAGTCTGTTCAAGCGCTGTTCACCAACGATCACGAACCACCGATTAGGATCCTCGTGGGAAGCTACTATCCGGTCGGGTCTATGCGCATCACTTGGCAAGTGGTCAAGCAGATCGAGCAAGCCGCGCGACTTGATCTTGAGCCCGCGTATTCCGTTTGGGCTAACACCGCTGCCCCGGCTATGCCCGGCGCAAATCTGGTGGCCATCGAACTGATCGTGAGACCCGCGTTGCCTACCCGCATGGGCCGACGGAGAAATGCACGACGCTGACGCGTGTTTGGCAGAAGGGCTGGACTCTCGACGAGGATCGCTGGCAGCGACGGTCAGCGTTCGCGCTTGAGGCCGCCGTTCGTCGCCATGGCTCTGAGGAGCGTTCGCTGCCGCGTCAACAGATGGGCTTCGGCTTTTCGGATCAGGACGTCCGAGTCGGTGGTTTGCTGGCTCTGCTTCACCAACATTCGCGCCGCCTCTCGGACCTCCTGCGCCAGCCGCAGTATTTCGGCAGGCGGTACGGCGCAGCTGAAAAGATGTAAGCGCATAGTCGTGGTAAGGTCGGTTCGGCATCGCGGGCAGAGATTCGTGAGTCCTCCAAGGGGGTCCGCGGCTAAGTTCATCATCCTGAACTGAAGGCCACACGGACGGCACGTCGCGATGGCGTGATCGGAGCAGTAAACGAACAGTAGGGCGCGCTCTTCGGGGGTTATCCCCTGGCTGCGCGCGCAATCCAGGTGCGACAGGCGACCGGCGGACGACTCGATGATGTCGGTGAGTGCAATCGGCTGAGAGCACTTCACACAATTCACCTGCATACGGCGACCCTCCCGACGGCAAAGAGGCTAGCACGATAGCGGGTTGATTCGCGACAAACGCCTGCCGGGATAGGCTCTCGCGGACGCTCTCATCTCGTTCTCATCTTGCGATAGGCTGCCCGGCGGTGAGTGATCAACCCGCGCCGATGTAATAGTTATCGAGTAATTCTGGGGCCCGATGTCAAATCTTCGACTCTCTGATCCATCGTCGCAGCCGCGCTCCCAGTCGCGGTCTTCATTTTCCTGTGCTTGCCGCAAGCCGTCGTGCGGTGCAATTCGGGATCTGCGATTTGACCTTGGTATAGCCGTTGCACCCACCCTGAGAGGTTATGGCCCGTAAACGTGCGTGTTTTTCCTAGGAGACAGGGGGTTTCGATGAATCGTGCAACTGTACTTTTTGCCGCCGGCCTCGCAACGCTGCTGCTGAGCGGCCCGGCCA
>Ga0075423_10003672_pt1 | contig 14146 bp, 13 predicted proteins | sample SoiMethybrSBSTD2_FD_80114 | JGI IMG/M metagenome (GOLD analysis project Ga0075423, IMG submission 80114) | Bulk soil microbial communities from a Populus tree surrounding site in Tennessee, USA - Soil MetaG P. TD hybrid SBSTD2 | ecosystem: Environmental > Terrestrial > Soil > Tree plantation...
CCATTGCCTTCGACACCCATAACGCAGCGGCTTGCTGGAACAAGGCGCTGCTCGACAACGCCGCCCCTCCTTCCGGCGCGCTCGTTTACGACGGCGGCGAGGGCGCTGTTCTGTCGACGCTGCAATATGAGCGGTTGAAGAAGGAATTCGCAGATCACTATCAAGGGCACGGCAATGTGGGGCGGCCACTCGTGCTCGAATGGGGGCTCGATTGGAGACCAATGTCATTAACCCCGCGGGATTTCCTGGAAGCGAAACACGCTGCCGCTCGTGAGATTGCGCTGGCATTCGGGGTACCGCCAATGCTTCTGGCAATTCCTGGCGACAATACATATTCGAATTACTAGGAAGCCAATCGTGTGTTCTGGCGCCAAAGCGTTCTGCCGCTCGCCTCTCGCATCACCTGCGCGCTCACGCATTGGCTGGCGCCAGTTTTTGGTGAAGGTCTCGTACTGGCCGCCGACATCGACCGGATCGAGGCGCTGAGCGCCGACCGCGCGGCGCTGTGGGACCGTGCGAACAAAGCGCAATTCCTTAGCGTCAACGAGACGGCTCGCTGCCGGTTACGGCGCCATCGAAGGCGGAGACGTGTTCCGTCCGCCTCAGGCCGGCAAAGGCGCTGGCAAACATGTCCAGGGCGGAGCGAAAATAAAGAAGAAGGGTCCGCACTGACTGTCGCGCGCCTAAACAGTTCGCACTCTCTGCAAACGCTCAAGGGCCGCGAAAAAAAGCGCGGCCCTCTCGCCCATCTGACCGTGCGGACCTTCGGGGGTAAGGGGGCTAGGGGGGTCCGCACTCGGTCACAAAGCAAGTGCGCCAATTCGCCAACGGTTCCGCCCTCGGGTGAAAATATTCCGTGCAGATGTGTCAGCTAGCGGACAGACGAGCCAGATTGTTTGGCACAAACTCAAATTCGGCGACAATCAGGTTAATGTGCAATGCGTCAAGCGCCCGCGTTTGATCCTGATATCCTGAAGATCTTACAAACAACACTCGGAGAACGTGGGCTTGTTTGCAGCCAATACAAACAGGCGCGCGTGAGCGGACAACGCTTGCAGTGCGCATGCTTGAACTCGCCGCGAGCGGAGAGCGCGACCCGGTCCGGTTGCGCAATTTTGCACTGACTGAAGTTGGTGCCTCCGCGGTTTGATGGAAATCAACGCCCATGCGACCATCACTCTTTCTCAACAAAAACCGTCGTCGCAAGCCCGAAGCAAAGCGCCGAGCGCCCGGCTATCGGGCGGCGGCGACAGCGGAATACAAACGTGCCTTCGAGCGACTGTTCGGCTCGCAAGGGGCGGCATCGCCGGTAAGACGGATTGACCCTGTTACCGGTGAAGTTATCGGTATCATCGATACAACCGACAAAGGCGGATCGCGCCCGGCTTAGATTCGCGCACACGTCGTCGCCAGCCCTCTGGCAGCATAGCCGGCCATGGCGCATAATTGGGCATGGTTCACAGCAGATATATTTGTTTGGCCGCCGCCGGCGCGATCATCATTTTTTCGAGCGACATAATATCCGCGCAGGATCTCAAGCCAGGCATAAGCCTGCATCCAGATAGTCGACGACTGCTGGACCCGGATGAGCAGGCGAAACGAAAAGCTATCGATGATGCTTACAAGTCGACGATGGAAAAAATTCCCGACCAGAAAAAGTCGAATGATCCTTGGGGGAGTATCCGTTCGACAACAACGACCTCAACGAAGCAGCGGTGACAGGGCTCGCCTATTTGAAAGCATTTCGCGATCGAACCGGGACATAGCGCAAGCTAGCGCGCCAGAGGTCCACCAACCCGTTTCCAGGCGTCGATGCCACCTTCAATATGGCACGCTGTAATAAGACCGGCGTCCTGCGCCGCCTGCACGGCCATGGCCGACCGCTCGCCGAACGCGCAATAGAACAGAAGACGTTTACCGGTCGCTTTAGCAAGTTCGCTCAGCATGCCGCCTTCGCTGATGTTCTCCTGCAGGGACGGGTAGGGCACGTGCAGAGAGCCGGGAATTGTGCCATGGCGCTCGCGTTCCGAGCGTTCGCGCAAATCGATTAGTGCGACGTCCGGCTTTCCCATGAGCGTGATCGCGCCACTCGCCGTCATCGCCCAGCCGCGAAGGGCAATCTTCTCTTGCGCGAGGCCAATCCTGACGTTGGCAGGAACTGCAATGTCCATCATCTTCGGGTTAGGAAGCTTGAGATTGCTCATCAACTCAACATATTCGTCGATCGATTTGACCTGCAGCCGCGGATTGAAGGCCTTTTCTTCGCCGATGGTGGATACGGTGTCGCCCTTGTAGTCGTGCGCCGGATACACCAACGTTGAGTCTGACAGCTTGAGCAGCCGATTGAATATCGAATCGTATTGCTGGCGCGCATCGCCGTTCTGGAAATCGGTACGGCCGGTACCGCGGATGAGCAATGTATCCCCGGTGAACACACGGTCCGGCAAGACAAAGCAGTATGAATCGTCAGTGTGCCCCGGCGTGTAGAGCGCATCGAGTGTGAGCCCCTCAATGGTGAGCTTGTCGCCATCGGACAGCCGCATTGAAACGACATCAGCCTTCGTCTGTTCGCCCATCACTGTGATGCAATGGGTGTGATCGCGCAGTGCGCCCAAACCGGTGATATGGTCGGCATGTAAGTGCGTGTCGACGGCTTTCACCAGCTTGAGGTCGAGCTCATGGACGAGGTGGAGATAGCGGTCCACCTTTTCCAGGACGGGATCAATGATCAGTGCTTCACCGCCCGGACGACTTGCGAGCAGATAGGAATAAGTGCTGGACACCTGGTCGAACAGCTGACGGAAGATCATCTTAAAATCGTATTCCGGATTGGGAGTACCGCGCAATCCGGATGCACTACGCGCGCCTATGATATCGTCGCATGGACTGGAACGAATTGCACCTGGCGGTTTTTTTATTGGCGATGCGGTACGCCCGCTCGATTATGGCCGCGGTTTCGATTGTACTGCCGCTTGCGGGCGAAGCCGAAGCCGCGGCAGCGGCCTCACGCTCGTCGCTTTGCTTGATGCTGGAATCGGCCGCCCGCGCCAATGGGATACCGACCGCATTTCTTGTTCGGGTCATCTGGCGCGAAAGTAGGTTTGATCCTCATGCAATTGGGCCGCGAACTCGAAGCGGCGGACATGCGCAAGGCATTGCCCAGTTCATGGCGGGAACGGCCGCCGAGCGCGCTCTGACCAATCCCTTCGATCCGGTTCAGGCGTTGCCAAAGGCAGCCGAATACCTGCGCGAGCTGCGTGACGAGTTCGGTAATCTGGGACTTGCCGCGGCGGCCTACAACGCCGGTCCCGGCCGCGTTCGCGGCTGGCTTGAGGGCGCCCGCACACTTCCGGATGAGACTCGGCGTTATGTGCAGGCGATCACGGGACGAAATGCTGCGGATTGGGCGCGGGCCGGGAACGTTTCGATGGTTACTCCTGAAGTTGACTGTCTTGAACTGGTGGCCTCGCTGGAGCAGGGGCCAAGCCGCTTTTTCTATGAACTGGAAGAACGCATAACGGCGGCGATCGGCCTGCCATGGGGTGTGGAGCTGGTGGCGAGTTTTTCCCGTGACCGGGTCCTCGCGACCTATGCGCGACTGATGGAAAAGCTATCAGGATTGATAGGCGAACATGACCCGATCATCACCGTGGTACTGCTGCGCAGCCGCGGTACGCGTCCGCTTTATCAAGCCAGAATTGGCGCCGAGAGCCGAATGTCGGCGAACGGCCTTTGCAAGCAGATCAAGGACGCAGGTGTCGCGTGTTTCGTCCTGCGAAACAAGCAATCGAGCATTCAAAAAGATCAGCCGTAATTTCTCCATCGCCGCAGCGAGTCTTTCCTTGTAACAAAATGTCTTTACTCGATTACCGTGCCAGCTCGCACGCATTCTTTTTTCGAGTACGCGGCCGGCGCAATCTTCAAAATCCCGACGGGCTGGCACACGTCAACAATCTCTTGGCAGATTGCAACAAGACGTTCGCGAACCTCCGCTTATAGAAGTCCATTCGCTTCGACCGGCGCCGAGTCGTTCGGTCGTTGCGCATCCCCAACAACCTTATGAGCGGAGAGAATGAGAAATCGTTGTCGCGTGACGCTTTGTGTTCTTGCTTCAGTAGGAATGTTTACAGCGTCTTCGCAAGTTATAGCGGCTACCGAAACGGGAATTGCTTCGGTCTATAGCGGAGAGAAAACGGCAAACGGCGAATATGCGCACGCCCATGCGCTAACAGCGGCGCATAAGACGCTTCCATTTGGAACGAGGGTAAAGGTCACAAACATGCACAATGGCCGTTCCGTGATCGTTCGCATCAATGATCGTGGGCCTTATATCAAGGGCCGGATCATCGACCTTACGCCAGCCGGCGCGCGCGCAATCGGGTCGTCCGGGCTCGCGCGGGTCGAACTCACGGTGCTCGCCAGCAACGCGAGCTAACCGGTACGTGGCAAGCGCATGCCATCGATCGGAGCAGAAATTCACAACTTTCTGCTCCGACGGGCAGCCGCCGGCAACGTTTCAAGTGGATAACCACTTTTCGCTCGCCTGCGAGCCGCTATCATCGGGGCATGATTAAGACGTCTATCGATACAGATCTGGCCCGCCTCCGGCAGTTTTTGAACCGCTTGGAAGCCGATGCACAGATTGCGGTCGGCGACGTTGATCTTGGCGGCCAGGAGATCGAAAGCTTAAAACGAGAAATCGCTTATATTGAAGGCATTCTGAACGGTGATCCCCGTTGTGGATCGAGGGCATTCCTATTTCAGATACCGATCGACTACGGCTCCTCGCGGCGAGCCCTGTAGTCTGGACTTTCGATCCTCTATGCGCCGCAAACTCATCGCGTGCGCGAACATCAACCACATGCGATGTTCGCATGCTTGGACAGCAAGCAGAGATTTCAAAAACGCGATGGCGCAGTTAAGCGACGCAAACGTATTGGGAGGCACGCATGCCGAGGCGTTGAGCGGCGCCCTTCGCGAGATCAAGGCGTGCTCCCATGCGATACGCAATTCCCCAAGGTCCTCTGTCATTGATCCTGACAACAATCGAACGGCCGTTTTGGGGATTTGTCACGGTTAGAGTCGTTCCGAGCGGCCAGGTTCGCGCCGCAGCGGTTTTGCCGCTCGCGTCGAAACGTTCGCCACTCGATGTCCGCTTTCCTGATGAGTAGTAGCTCGCCAGAACTTCCTGCCCGGCACAGTTGCCGGACCGCTTTACATATTTATGGATCGAAGTCCATCCGGCTGCGTTTGCGGATGTCAACGTCAATACGCTGACCAGGATTGCAATGCTTACAGGCTTGATTCGAGATGTCATTTAAGTCCCCTGAAATGCGATCGTGTTTTCGCACATAGACAGGCGGCAAGTGGTCCGCCGACTCAATTTTCTTCGAAGCTGCGGCCGAGCTAAGTACGATCAAAAATGGCAGAAGGAAGGCAAGGTTGTTGCTGCAATGCCTCCTGCAAGCAAGAGGCATTCGGCGATGGTACCCTAATTGGCACTCAATTGCCGGGGAAAAGGCGAGCGCGGCACGAATTGCCGGCACAAGTACTCGCTCCCGCGCGCTCACGAAGATCGCAAAGCAGAGGCGAGTCAGATCGATGCGACTGCAACGGCTATTGGCCCTGCCCTAGTTGTAGTAAGTCGGGCCGACCAGCGCCGGCGGACGCGGATACGAGTAATTAGTGCGAGGGAGCCGGCTCGTAATATCGCCGCGGCGGGTAACCGTATTCCTGAGGTGTAGCAGACCAGTTCGGTTCGGAATAGACCGGGCCCTCATCGCATATTCGAATTCGGTCGACTATCTCGCGTCCGTAGGGGTCAACCCGCCGTTCGAGAAGAATACGGCAAAATGCATCGCGCTCGACGGCACGCTATACGGGTGCGCGCCGTATACAGACAGATCAAGATCACCAGCCTTTGCAGTGGAAACCGAACAAATCGCCAACAGCAAGCGCCAGTCTAATGACAATGTGGCTCGCACCTGTCTTACACGACACGCGTAACATGGTACTCTCCCTATTAGTCGGTGACCGGACTTTTGTCATATCCGGTTCGCGCCAATGGTGTCTTCTGTTAGCGGCGCTTTAGTGTCATTCGGCGTGGCAAACTGGGACACATGACGGAACATGGTCCGGAGACCTGCGTTGGTGGCCGGGACGTAACGACCTTAACGAACGCGCATAAGGAAATACTGGCGATGCCGCGCTTTGGAATTCCTCGCCTCGAACCCGATGAGCGCGTCAACAAAGCCATGCAGGTCAATTGGCGTCGCGGATTATTGCGGATTTGGCTGCTCGTGTCTGCAGCATGGGTTATGGGATGGGTGGTTTATTTGATCCTCTACGGAATACAGGGCGGGTTCCGAACCTCAGGTGATTTCCTGGCAATTCCAGTCCTCTTGTTTGGGCCGCCTATTGCCCTGCTGCTGTTCGGATTGGTCGCCGGATGGGCTTTTCGTGGCTTCAAGCCAGAATAGGGGTCAAGATCGTCTTGTCCGCTGCAGTTGAGCGCAATCGGCCGTCTTCGCAGAACGCGCGGGTTGCTAACTCGAAAACGCAGTGCGATAGTTTGCATTTCGAGGACGGCAGCCTTCGTTGCGTTGGGATTTCCGATGACCGTGGTGAATGGTGGCGACACGCCCGCGTGTGAACCATCGAATCTGCGCGGAATGCGCATTCTGCTAGTCGAGGATTCCTGGCAACTCGGGATTGCCTTGAAAAGCCTGCTACGGAGTTTCGACGCCGAAGTGGATGGACCAGTTGCCACCACGATGGACGCCGAGCATCTGATTGCCCAACACATTCCGGATGCCGCAGTGGTAGATATCAATCTTCGGCAGGGCGAGCGGTCGTATAGCCTTATTCATCGACTGATCGGCCAAGGTGTGCCTGTTGTCGTGACGTCAGGCTACTCGGATCTTCCGATGGTTCCGGCGAAAGCACATATCCTCGAGAAACCTATCAGCGAGGAAAAGCTTATCGCGATTTTGCGCTCCGTTGCCGATAGCCACTAAGCTTCCTTCTCATCTCTGATCGATCGGGACATTGATTTCGCAGCGCACGCCATCTGTTGCGAAGGCAAGATTAACCGTTCCACCGAGTTCGTGCGGGATCAATTCGCGAATGAGATTGGTGCCATAGCCGAGTTTGGGCGAAGCGGCCAACGTCGGGCCGCCTGTTTCATGCCATTCGATCTTCACCTGAGGCGGTCCGCCGTCGTGTTGGTAGCGATCCCAATTCACCGAAACATGACCATTGGGGCTCGACAGTGCGCCGTATTTAACGGCATTCGTGACGAGCTCATGAAGAGCCATTGCCACAGCCTGAGTTGTTGCTGGCGTGAGTGTGACGTCGGGACCAGCGATCCTCGTGTTTGCCATCGTCGCGTAAGGCGCCAGCTGATTATGAACTAGGTCGGCGAGATTCACGCCGCTCCAGCGATTAGCGCTCAGCAGTGAATGTGCATTCGCCATCGACTGAATGCGTTTGTCGAGCACTTCGACAAACTGGTCTATCGAGGTGCTGCCCTGACGGGTGTACGCGCTGATTACAGCGACGCGCGCCAGAAGATTCTTCACGCGATGATCGAGCTCCGCGATCAATAACCCCTGGCGCTCGTCCGATTGCTTGCGCTCCGTAATGTCAAGAGTCAGCCCCTTCAGACGCACACAGCGACCAGTCGAATCAAATTCCGCGCTGGAAGATTCCTCGAGCCAAATCTGCCGCCCATCGGGGCATCCGAAGCGAAAAGTCATTCTATAGGACGGCTTCTCAGGTTGGACTGAATGAACAAGTTTTTTGAATTGCGAGCGGTCGTCAGGATGAACCCGTTCGAGGAATTCAGCGGCAGAAAATCCATGCTTTGGATCGAAGCCCAAAATCTGCGCAGCGTTGTCGCTCCGCTGCGACAAGTTGGTTCGGGCATTCCATTCAAAGGCCATCACTCCCCCGGCGGTCAGCGCCTCCTGAAGCCGCGTCTGACCCTCAAAGAGGGCGGCTTCGTGATGACGGCGCTCCGCGAAAAGCGAAGCAAGAACGAGTGCGCAGAGCGAGATGGCAAGGATGCTTGCCTGGGCGCCCAGAATGCGATGCTCGATCGGGATAGCGGGATCGCCGAGATAACCGATACCAAATGTGGTCATCCAGACTAACGTAAACGCAATGATGAAGGCGGCCGCAGCAGCGAAGATGGGGCGACAGCGTGCTGAAATCCACAATAACAATGGGAACAGCGCGGCGATGGGAACGACGATTCCCCAATGGCCCTGCGGCAGAAGAATTACAAATCCGCTTACCCAGCCCAGCGCCACAAGGGCTACGATGCCTTCGACAAGCTCCCTCCGTCGCGGCGGCTCCCGCGCTGCCGAAGCAAGTTCGATCATTAGCGGTGCGACCGTGAGGATTCCGAGTGCGTCGGAAGCGAACCAGTGTTGCCACGTTGCCAGAATCGGTGCGGTCGAGCTGTGGAAGTACAAGAACCCTGCCGTTCCGCCAATTCCCGAGATAGCGGCCGCGACGGTAGCCGCACCCAGCAAGCCCAGCACATGACTCAGGCGGTCGAGACTAAAAGCCGAACCGAAATATCGTTGGATCAGCCATCCGGCGAGCAGCGCTTCGCCGGCATTGCACACGGCGAAGACGATCGCGCCCATGAAAGTGCGGTCGCCCAACAAGTTGGCCACGATGGTCGCGACTGCGGCGCCAGCTGCCACCGGCAACCGCGAGCCCGGTCCAAGTGCGATCAGGGCGCCCGCGGCGATGCCTGAAGCCGGCCAGAACACGGCGACGCCATCAGGTTTGGTCAACAAAAGAAGACTTAGTCGAGCTGCAAGGAAGTAGGCAACTCCAACAAGGACAAATAGCCAAATTGAACTAGTCCACTGCTGTCTTGATCGACGAACGGAAGACAGGTGGCCATGAGCATGCGCCGATAGAGAGTCAAGCAAGTTGCCCCCTTTCGTTGCGTCGTTTCATGCTAGCACGATGCGCCCATGTAGGGCGCGCAGGTATCCGCGTTCTCAGGCTGGCCGATTTGTCCCAGATTTCCTGGCTTCTTTGCAAGCGTAGGCGACCCACGGTGCACGCACGCTTGATCTGCGATGCACTATCCCTTTCACACCGTTAATACATTTCGCGGTGCGTTGCGTGCTAGGAAAAAGGGCGAATTTTGCGCCCGCCCGGTAACGCGAATGGCATTCTCGCGTCGTGTCATGATTAGAGCAATAGCCGTTCGAATTCATCCCGCTGCTGAGGCGCGATCGCAACGTCGGTGTATGCCCAGCGATCGGGTGCAGCGACCGATTCATCGACGATCGCCGAAAACCGACGTCTAGTTCATCAAGGCCATTTTCGTCGCGTAAGCGCGTTACACATTGATTGGCGTGGGGCCTGAGCATTCATACGCTGCCGCAGCGGGTCACCAAATTCGGCCAATACCGTCGGGATCATAAGCGCGCTGCCCACCAGAATACCGTTCTAATGGGTGTCAAAAAGTTGGCCTCCGGTCCAACTCGATACGTTTACCCAACCCTTCGATATCCGCGTTCACGGACAACCGCACAGACCGATGCAGCCCTAACAAGACGCATGACTATTTCTCGCTCATGAAGACCGGAAACTAGCGTCGTTCGCAAAGTTGCTCTCGATCATGAAGTGACATCAAATCCGCGCCTGCAAAATCGTTCTGATAAAACGAAATTATTGGGAACAACGAATTTTCCGACTCCGCGGCGTGTTTGCTCTTGGGCCTCACTGCGCAAACAACCGGGACGAGCCCTTTGGCTTTCCTACTGTGATCACTTCTAAGGGTCCTTTGCCGACGAATTGGGAAGATCTGCAGTCTCAAATTAATATGGAACAGGCTGTTGCTCAATGCAGCGGCGGGCCGAACCCCTGCGCGTCGAGGGCAGCAACCAGATGTCGCGATCCTCAATCAAGGCAAACAGCACAATGCCATAGCCCGGATCGGCTACATCAATCGTGCAATCAATCTTGCGATACAAGGCCTCAGCAACCAAAGAACGGAAAACTGGACAACGCCGCTGCGCAAGGCACTGGAGATTGCAAGCAGTACTCAGTACTGAAATATGTCGCGCTCACCAATGTCGGGTTTGCCCGAGAGGATCTGCGCATTCGTGATCGTTATGGACAAGACCGTGCATAGACAGCACGCGGTAGTCGCGGTTCGCTATGCGGGACGCTGGCTAATTCTTGACAATCGGTCATCGATCCTCGTCGAGAGTTCCGATGTCGCCGCGCACTACATTCCGCTCGTTGTTCTTGATCAGCAGGGCGTCCGCGAATTTGTTGGCGCGCCAACGTTCGCGAACAAGGCAGCTAGCTTTTATCGGTAAATGATTGGCGCTCCATCCACTGCGAGCGGCTTCGGAAAGCAGGTGCGCTGAGACCGGAAGAGCTCCTTAACGTCGCCAGTTTGATCAACTGCATTCCAAAATCGGTACGATGCAAAAAGTCCCGGCGCGAAGTCCGGGACTTTTTCCGCGATTTCTTTTGTTAAGAAGCCAGACTTTGGCTAGGAATTTCCTTGGCTTTTTTTCGGTGACGGCAGCGACATAGTCTCATCGAACACGGTTTTGATAAGCGAATGATCGGTCAGATATTTATGATATTGAGTCACGACGGCTTTTGCCTCCTTTAGCGTAGCAAGCCTCCATTGGATCTCGAGATTCTCATTACCGGCGATACTTTCAACGATCCTGCGCTCTTCCACGAGCAGTTTGAACTCGCTTGGCTGATCGGCGTCCGCTCCGTTGCCGTCAAGATTGGTTGCGAAGTCGATGCGGCCGGTCGGGACCCAGTCCCGTTTGACGACGCCTTGGTAGGGCAATTTTTTTCGGCTCTTCCAGCTTTTCCAGCCTTCCGAATTTGTCACGTATGTGAGGGCATGAGCCATCTCTTTACTCCTTTCTCCGCTATCCAGGCGGAAGGGATCGGACGTGCACAGAAACTTGCAACGCTCTTAACGCCGGACCGGACTGAGCAGTTTCGTCTTTTGGCGAAAACACCCCTCAAAGACCCTGTTGGGTCGGTGGTATCGGAGGGTGGCCCGTGTTGCGAACTTCCTGTTGGCGTTGTTGTTCTTGACGAAGTGAACGCGCCGATGATGCGAAAACAACGCTGAAGGATTGGTCGAAGAAGTTGCTGCGACGTTAGCGTCGGTTCCATCTCTCATTGCCGCAGTGCAAGTCCACATCCGTTTTCAGGATCGATTCCCAGATACGCGCGATACCCGCGAGCGAAGCTCCGGCATTAAGGTTTCTTGCTTACGGTTAATTTGAAATCGAATTGAAACAAGGTGGCGCCACTTCTATTGTCCGGGCTCGAACGGTTGGTCCGCAATGCTGCGCACACCTGCAAGCAAGCATGACGTCGTTCTCCGGATACTCGGCCCGAAGCCGCGGCCTCCGTATGAGGAGGCTTGGCACATATGGACCGTGCTCATCCCAAGACGATCGATCACAAATCGACTCCTATGGGGCACAGTTTTGCGGCGTCGTGACGACGGCCGCTGGATCTACAAGGAATATCTGGGAAGCATTGAAGCGACTCAATACCGCGCGCGCTCATTGGAAAACATATAACGGCCGCTTCACAGCCGGTTTTTCTAGGGGGAAAGCATGAGGTTCGCCGCGATTGCCGCCTTAGTGTACTCGCCGTTCTGCCGGCGGATGCGTAGCAGCAACGTCCGTATGCGTCGCTGACGCCGACGTGCGACAATGACCGACGCTGCACCACTCTCAATGCAACTGCCCCGATGACGGCCACTCACGATAGTTGGCCCGAAATCAAAACTACCGCACCAATCCCTGCTGCCAGGCCTCAGTTGCGCCCGCTCGATGCCAACGGCAACAGCGCAGGTGGTCTTGTCATATCCCGCACAAGACAGGCGCGCGAGCTCGCGTTGGCGTCGCGCACGCCGCGCGTTTCCAGGGCCCAATGCTTATTTGGCGTGACCGCGAACCCTTTACGCGGTCAGACAGCAAACGTTAGGAGTTGGCTGAGGTTCCTCTGCCCTGATCCTGAGATGACCTCGGTGTCTGAACCAGCGTTTATTGGGCGATCAGTTCCGGTCGATATTCGAAATGCATGGTGTCGTAGTGGTACCAATAGCCGCCCCAGATAAAACCGTGCTTTTCAAAAATCCGCACGATTTTTATCGGGATTTGGTTTCGCCATACGGGTTCTTGCTCGCCTTTCGCCCACTGCCAATAATTCGTATACCGGATGTTGATATCGACTGCAGCGCCATACGCATGCATTGATTTCAGGTTAGTTCCGGCAATCTTCCGGCAATTGTACGTGCCAGCCAGAGGCTTCACGTATTTGATCAGATTACCAGGCAACTCATCGAGCTCTCGCGAAACGGCCTCAAGCGCGCTTGCGACACCGTTCACCGCCGTGATTGCTAAGCTGCCCCCGGCGTGTTTGGGAAGCCAGGGGATCGTCCGCAAATTTTTGGCGACTTCGTTCTTGTTGCAGTCGCCATACATTGCGACGAAAAGCGGTTCGAAACGAACGCGGCCGGGGTCGACATTTATTGCTGGTTGTCCCGGTTCTGTTCCCAGCGGATATCGCGAATAAAACATGTCGTCGATATCAGGTTCTTCCAAGAGCTTTTCGAATGTCTTGTCGGTTCGACCATCCGAGATTTGAAACTTCACCCCGTTCCTTAAAATTAGGAAATCATTGTCGTGGCCGCGGATCTTGTCTGGATAAGCGCGCACAAGCCGGTCCATGGACTCTTTGATATTTTGCGGCGCTGCTCCGTATCGATCTTGGGCGTTTCCCGCGGCGCCCAAGAGCATGTTGATGATGAGTGCTATCGGTAAGACGAGTCGCTTCCCTTGCATCGGGCCGCCGGCCAGGCGAGCCCCCAGCAGTTCGTGAAAGGCGGCACGCTCAGCCAAACTCAAAGGATGTGACCCCAAAAATCCTCTCAATTGGCAAGTTTGGGGGGGCGCCGTAATACATACGAGCGCAACCAAAGACTTCCTTAAGACCCAACCCCGAGGCGAGTCGAATGCCGGCCTCGTTTGGCTCCGGTACATCGAGTTGCACTTGCTCGCCCGCGATATGCGCCATCAAGCTCGTGGCGAGACGTTCCGCAACGTCGGGCCGCCAAGCAAAAAGGGGGCCGATTTTGTAACCCATGCGCGCGGGACGAGCGACTCCATATCCGGCCAATTCACCTTTCTCGAACAGTCCCATGGCATGGGCGCCGGCCTGAAGCATCCAGCGTTGAAGAAACGAAGTTCGTGGTGCGGGGAAATACGAGCGATCGAACCGCTCGACAATCGCAAAGGTCGACGGATCAAGCCGTTGAACCTCGGCGTCCAGTGTTCCGTGCGCAATTCCTTGGAAACGAATGTCCTTATGAGCAAACCCAAATCCGCCTCGCTCGTAGAACGGCACCATCTCGAATACACCGTCCATTCCAATGGAAGCTCCAGGTGCCAAGCGAGCTTGCAGACGTTTAAGCCGATACGTCCACAATTGTCGGCCGAGACCCGCGCCACGCAGGTCGCGCCGGATAATGAACAGGCCCATGAAGCCAAAGAGTTCGTTGTAAGAGATTAGTGTTCCGCCCCCCACCAGATCGTCGCCCTTGCGCAACGCGGTAAACGCGTCGCGATCGGTATCCCAGGCAATCGCGATGTCAGCCTTTCCGGGATTCCAGCCTTCATCGGCTGCCCAGTGGGCGAGGATATCGGCCTCGTCGCGACGCATTGGGCCGAGGGACAGATTTGCGGGAAGCATGTCTGCGCCGGTTCAGCTCATGAGTGCGACAAGGCGAGAAATGTTGATGCCAGTCACGAAATTATAAAGCCGAAACCACGACCTGTCGTGATATCCGCCCGCTGCCTGCGTTGCTCATTTTGACAAGGCTTCGACGGCTTAAATTCGGAACGTTCCATATTTGTTGCCTATGTTCGCCGCATCTTTGTAAGCCGCAGAATGATACGCGGCTACGGCCTGATCCAGGCTATTGAAAGAATTTATGACGATTCGCTTTGGCGGCTGGCCCTCGATGGTCGCGGTCTTGCCGCCACGGCAATCGCCTTGTAGCCGGTCCCACTTTTGCCGAGTGCTTTTATCGCAAGCGGAACGTATTCTTTTACGAAGG
>Ga0075423_10003673_pt1 | contig 14143 bp, 12 predicted proteins | sample SoiMethybrSBSTD2_FD_80114 | JGI IMG/M metagenome (GOLD analysis project Ga0075423, IMG submission 80114) | Bulk soil microbial communities from a Populus tree surrounding site in Tennessee, USA - Soil MetaG P. TD hybrid SBSTD2 | ecosystem: Environmental > Terrestrial > Soil > Tree plantation...
CGGCACTCATCATGACTGGAGTGCGCGTGTTCGATCCGGCGAGCTTCGAGGCGACCGACGTGTTTACGGTGGATCAGCAGATTCAGACCCCGTACATCCACGTTTACAACGCGAACATTCAGCAGGAGTTGACCCGGAATGTCGCCGTGCAAGTTGGATTCGTCGGCTCAGCCGGGCGCAAGCTTTTCCGTTATCGCGACATCAATCAACTAACTCAGGCAGGCACGAGCGCCTTTCCAGCTTTCCTCTATGTGAATCAGTTCGAGTCGACCGCCTCCAGCGACTACAAATCTCTGCAAGCCTCGCTGCAATTCCGTAACTGGCACGGACTGACTTCGACGACCAACTACACGTGGTCACACTCACGGGACAACGCCAGCGACGGCCAGGATTACGTACCTAATGCGACCCAGCCGGACAATAGTTTCGATCCTGAACGAGAACGCGCAAATTCAAACTTTGACATGCGGCACCATTTGACCTGGGCCTTCGGTTACGACCTGCCGAAACTCGGTAACGTGCGCGGCCTGAGTTCAGGTTGGGCGGTGAATGGTGTGCTGTCGCTGGCGTCCGGCCAGCCCTTCAACGTCAATTACTTGTTTGAAGACGACTTTAACGGCAGCGGCGAATTCTTTGGCCGGCCGGACCTGGTCGGAGATCCTTTCGCCGGCACGCACACCCCGGATCGATTTCTGAACCTGGCCGCCTTCAAGGTGCCGTGCACGGTCGACATGGCGGGCAGTTGCGTCGCGGGCACACAGCACTTTGGAAACCTCGGCCGGAACCCCTTCGTCGGCCCGAGCTTCCAAAACTTTGATTTCAGCGTGGTGAAGAACAACAACCTGAGCGAACGCGTGACGCTGCAGCTCCGCATGGACATCTTCAACGTCTTCAATCATCCGAACTTCGCCAACCCTTTGTGGCCAAACTTCGGAGTTGATTTCCTCGCAAATGGCATCGACGCCAACGGCCGCGGAATCGGTTTCCTCCCCATTACGGTCACGCCGGACGTCGGCACGGGAAATCCGTTTCTGGGTGGCGGCGGATCGCGCAACATTCAACTGGCGGCGAGATTGAGTTTTTAAGCTTCGCCTACCGGAAGCTGGCTGATTGCTCGCGCGCTGCGCGTTTTGATATAGTCGCCTCGAACCCCGAATTCAGGAACCATGTCGCCGCTGCGCCTGAAGGAAGAGGTGCGCGTGTCTGTTTAAGGAAATCATCATGCCGAAGAAAATGCCCGAAGCGTTTAACTATCTAAGCAACGATCCCGAATTTGTGCCGGATCCGGAAATCGAAGAGTTCATGGAAGAAGAGATCGCGCACGCGCCGAAGGATCCGGAATTACTGGCGCAGCGCCTGCGCAATCCGGCCGCTTCGCCGCAGGACGCAGGTGGCGACCTGGACGCTGATTGGGAAGATGTGAACGATGCAGGATCGGAATCGATTGGCGGGGACAGTCCCACGCCTGATCAATCAATTGTCGAAGAGAACGCCAAAGCGATTGGCGTCAGTTTTGAAGACAATGAAGAACTCGACTTTCTCGACAAGATCGAAAGACGCGATCGCGATCGCTACGAACTGGAAGAGCAGTCGAAGACGCGCGACGACACGATTTGATCCTGCCAATGTTTAGCCGGCCGGCGTTGCCGGTCGGGGCGGGCAACGCCCGCCTCGAAACGACTTGCGGCGGTCACGCAGAACCTATATTCTCCCGCGCCATGCGCAACCTAATACTTGTCGCGATCGCGACTTTCATCTTCGCGTCCACAGTCAACGCTCAACCATGTACCAGGGCGACACGGGACTGCACTCACTGGATCGATCTGGGCAGCGGCCACTCGTCACTTGTTTACAGCACCTATCCGCTGGATAAGAAAAACGGAAAAATTACGAGAGCGCTGATCGTCGTTCACGGTCAGGGTCGAGATGCCGACAATTACTTCCGGACGACGCTGGCTGCAACTTTCCTGGCCGGCGGATTAGACGACACGATTGCGATCTCGCCACGCTTTGCTTCCAATAATGGCAACTGCCGCGACACGCTTTCGCCGAATGAAGTTAACTGGCCGTGTGGCGGCGACAGTTGGCGTTCAGGCGGCACCGCGACGAATGATGCGAGGCTGACCTCGTACGACTTTATGGATGCGATCATGCGCGCCCTGGCGAACAAACAAAATTTTCCGAATTTGAAAGCGATCGTCATCTCGGGACATTCCGCAGGCGGCCAGTTTGTCACGCGCTACGAGATGGCCAATAAGCTTCACGAAACTCTAGGGGCGCCGATCACTTATGTGGTTTCGAATCCATCGAGCTATTCGTACGTCGATCCTGAGCGACCGGCAGCGGCGGATAACAATGCGCTGCGCCCGTTCGGCGACGCGCGCAACTGTACGACATACGATAATTGGCCTTACGGGCTGAAGAGCCGCACGGGTTACACCGCAAATATTCCCGACGATCAATTGAAGAAGCAGTTAGCTTCGCGTCCGGTCACTTACCTGCTGGGCGAATTGGATGTGTTGCCGCTGGCGGGCTTTGATTCGTCTTGTCCGGCGATGGCGCAAGGGCCAACGCGGCTGGCGCGCGGCCAGTCCTACGCGGCCTACGTGAATTCAAAATACAACGCGAAGCATCAAGTCGTGGTTGTGCCGCTTTGCGGTCACAACGCGCGCTGCATGTTCACGTCGGAAATCGCGTTGCCGATCCTGTTCCCGAAGCTTTAGGAACGCCCGCCGTTGGGAGCGCCCGTTGGGAGCGCCCGCATCTTGCGGGCGGTTCGCAGGCATCCGGCCTGCGCAGGTTCATTTCTGTCGAAATCGCGCACTGCTAAACGGCCACTCCTCTGGTTTGCGACATAGGTTTGCTTTGACGGGATTCATTTCGATGTAGTGAACGGTCCTCGCAAACTGTCTCGCGTTGCGGATGTACCTGTCGAAATATTCTTTCTGCCAAAACCGTCCGGAAGAATTCAGCATTCTGTTCGCTTCATTCGATGTATACGACTTCAGCGAATGCATGATTTGCGACAGCCTATGGTCGCCTAAAGGCGTGCACAACATGTGAACATGATTCGGCATTATTACCCATGCAACCAGTCGATATTTCGCCTCGTCGTGGAACAGGAGAGCACTTTGCACCATTTCTGCCACGTCTTGATTCCGCAAGTAACAATGGCCATGACCTTGATCCAGATAAGCTTCCACTCGTCGCCGCATGATCGACGCAGCTTGTGCATTTTGTTCGAGCTTCAAGTTCTCTTTCCAACAGATCAGCATATCGCGTGGAAGTGAATCATTAAGTCGGAAAGTAATGAACTGTGCTAATTCACCGCCATCGAAGTGTGGAAGATAGCCGCGGCTATGCCAACCTAACGTTGAGCCGTTACGTCGTGGGAGTCCAGTCATAGAATAATTGCGCGCAAGATGCGCGCGACCCGCCCGCAGGGATGCGGGCGCTCCTAAGGATGCGGGCGTTCCTACGGAAAATTTGATCGCGGCTGCAGCGTCACGCTGGTGATCACAACTTTGTCTGCCGGCCGTTCAGTTCCCTGCTGGGTGGGCGCAGTCATGATGATCTCTGCGTTCTTAATTCCGTCGATCACTTTACCGAAGACTGTGTATTGCTTGTCGAAGGCCGGCTGTCGCTTCAGAGTGATGTACCACTGACAGTTCGCACCGTTGACATCCTGCGTGCGCGCGGCGCCCAATGTGCCGCGCTCATAAGGAAGGTCGCTGAACTCCGCCGGCACGTTCGGATAGGGCGAATTGCCCGTGCCCCACATCTGCTGGTTACTTCCCTTCGTCAGTGGATCGCCGCCTTGAATAATCCCGAGGTTAGGATCGATACGATGAATCGCAGTCCCGTCGTAAAAATGTTCGTTAATGAGTTTCTTGAATCGCTCGACGTGTTGCGGCGCGATGTTCGGGTAGAGTTCGATAACAATGCGGCCATAGTCGGCCGTTTCGATCACCGCGACTTGTGAATCAGCGACAGGCTTTACGCCGGTCTTGACGTTAGCGGCGCTTGCCGGTTTACCGTTGGAAGTAGTGTTTGTGTTTGAAGTTTGATTGCAGGCGGTGCCTGAAACACCGAGCAGTATGATCAGCAGCGTGAGTATTGAAAGTTTCAATTCTCTCCTCCTAACTTCGCGAATCTTTGCGGCTTTGCGCCTTGGCGTGAACCCCCAATCTCACGCCAAGACGCCAAGACGCAAAGGCGCAAAGGAGCGCAAAGTCAAAACAATTTCTTGCTATCGAGCAAGATCGTCACTGGTCCATCATTGACCAACTCAACCTGCATCATAGCCTGAAACTTTCCCGTCGCCACGTCATCGACCACCGTGCCGGCTTGCCGTACAAAAAAATCGTAAAGCGGCTCGGCGACTTCCGGCGGCGCGGCATCGATCCAGGAAGGCCGCAAGCCGCGTCGCACGTCGCCGTACAAAGTAAACTGCGAGATAATAAGCAAACCGCCGCCGACGTCTTTGACTGACAAGTTCATTTTGCCGTCCTCATCGTCAAAGATGCGCAAATTCGAAATCTTGTCGACCAGATAAGCCGCTTCCACCTTCGTATCGTCACGTGCAATGCCGAGCAGAACGACGAGACCGTTCCCGATCTCGCCGATGATTTCTCCGTCGACTGTAACTGAAGCGCGCGTGACGCGTTGAACGACGGCTCGCATTTATTGAGCTATGAAATTGTAGATGATGAGGCCGGACACTTTTACGGCGGCGCCGGAGAGAAAGGTCGGCGTAAAGACAGAACGTCGCGCCGCGTCCTCCGCCGCTGCGGCCAAAGCTCGATGAATTGCCCCGTCGTATATCGTCTGCGCGGATATCACTTTTCCTGTCTCGTCAATCACCACACTAACGCGCACCTGGCCGGACGCGTGGTCCATACGAGCGGCCAGCGGATACTCAGGCTGCACCAGCTTCAGGGCAGTACCATTCAAGATGCCGCCGCGAACTATCCCTTGTGCGGCCAGCAAGTCGTTGAGCTTCTTCTGCGAAACGTCCGCTTGAGCATTCTTCTTCTGGGCCAGCAATGTCATGACATAGGCTTCTACCGCCCGTATTAACTCGGCGTTGTTCCTGCCCGGCTCCTTTTCGCGAATCTTAATCACGCGCTCGTAAAGAGGTTCCGCCTTTTGGTAGTCGCCACGCCGGCGGTACACCTCCGCAAGATTGAAAGTCGTTGTCGCAACTTCCGCAGGCTCCACGCCGGGAGACTGCTCCTTGATCGCCAGAGATCTCGAGAAGAAACCTTCAGCGTCGCTATCCTGCCGCGCGTCGTATGCAGTCAACCCAAGCCTATCGAGCAGGCGGGCAATTCCCCGGTCATTCGCCGAGAAGGACTTTTCCGCTATTCCCAGCGCCCGGTCGAAGTAGGGCCGCGCCTGACCTGGTTTTTTCTTCGCGCGGTAAATCTCGCCGAGATTGGTTAGCAAGGGCAGCAGATCCTGGTGTGCGGCGCCCAGGGCCGCTTCACGAAGTTCGAGTGCACGCTTTGCGAGAGGCAGAGCTTCATCGTACTTGGCTTCACCGAATAGCTTGATTACTTTGCTGGTCAGCTCGCGCGATTCGGCAAGCTGCGGCGGCTCATTTTGAGCAGCCAGGGGCGTGGACAGCGCGATAAGCGTAACAGTAGCTGTGAGTATTCGTCTGAAATCGAACATGAGGTTACTTCCTGGGTGGCTTACTGGGACGAATTTCGATGCGGCTAGCCAGCGCACGGTTGTCGTGACTTAGCAGATCAATTACCACGCGCGCAATGTCTGCAGGTGTCAATTGCCAACTCTTTTCTGCGCTCGGCGAGTCGCCGCCGAACTCCGTGTTTACGTAGCCGGGCATGATGTAACTGACTTTGATGTTGTCGTGACGGACTTCCTGCATTAACGCTTCACTGAAACCGTTCAATCCAAATTTCGAAGCGTTGTATGCAGCCATACGTGGATGCGCGTTCACGCCGGCCAGCGAAGAGATGTTGATGATGTAGCCGCCGCCGCGCTTTTTCATTTGGGGAATCGTTTCGTGGCAACAGTAGAAGACGCCGAAGACATTCGTTTCCAAGACCGCGCGGAAATCTTCGGGTGAAGTTTCTTCGACCGTTTGAAAGACGCCGATGCCGGCATTGTTAATCAGAATATCGACGCCGCCGAGTTCTTTCACGGCGTGAGCGATCAATCCCTTTACTTGCCGGTAATCACGAACGTCGCAAACGAACCCGACGGCGCGGCCACCGTTGAGCTGATTTAGCCGATCAACTGCTGACTGGATTTCGTTCGGGTGCCGCGCGCTGATACAAACCGCGACGCCTTCGCGAATTAGCGCTTCAGCAATGCCAAGGCCGATGCCCTTCGTGCCGCCAGTGACGATTGCGGTTTTGTTTGCGAGGCGCATTGATGGATTCCCGATGTTTAGACGCCGGACTTGTCCGGCGCGGCGCACAAGTGCGCCGTCTAAACGAACGGGAGTTTAAGATTTCAGTTTATCTTTCAGGCGTTCGTTCACAATCTTAGGATTCGCTTTGCCTTTCGAAGCTTTCATCACCTGACCGACGAAGAACCCGAACAGACCTTCTTTGCCGCCGCGATATTGCTCGAGCTGTTTTGGATTAGCCGACATAACTTCGTCGATCACGCGATCGATTTCGCCGGTGTCGCTCACCTGCACGAGTCCACGTTCCTCGACAATTGCCGCGGCAGTCTTTCCCGTTGAGAACATTTCAACGAGCACGTCCTTGCCTTGTTTGCCACTGATCGTTCCGTCATCAATCAGCTTCACGAGCGCGCCGAGTTCGCTTGCCGGAATCGGCGATTTGTCCGCGGTCAATCCGGCGTTCTCGAGCTCGCGGAGCAACTCAGACCGAATCCAGTTCGCAGTCGCGCGTGCGTTGCCATTGCTCGCGGCGACGGCCGCTTCGTAATAGTCGGCGAGTCCGCGATCGCCCGTCAGTTGCGATGCATCCGTGTAGGACAAAGCGAACTGTTCCATGAATCGCCTGGCGCGGGGCGCGGGAAGTTCCGGCAACGATGCCTGCACTTCTTCGATGAAATCCCTTGTGATCACCAGCGGCTGCAGATCGGGCTCGGGGAAATAGCGATAGTCATGCGCCTCTTCTTTCGAGCGCATCGGCCGCGTTTCGCTGAGTCGCTCGTCCCACAAACGCGTCTCCTGCACCAGCCGGCCGCCTTCTTCAAGTGTCTTGATGTGACGCTCGACTTCGAACTCGATTGCCTTTTGCATGAAACGAACTGAGTTCAGGTTCTTCAATTCGACTTTCGTGCCGAACTTGTCGTCGCCTTTACGACGCACGGACACGTTCGCTTCGCAGCGCAGATTCCCCTTCTCCATGTCTGCCTCAGACGCCCCCACCCACTGCAGCACGCGACGGACGTGATTCACGTAATCGTAAGCCTCCCACGACGAACGAAAGTCCGGCTCAGTCACAATCTCTGCCAGCGGTGTCCCGGCCCGATTCAAATCGATATAAGAAAAGCGATCGACGTCCGGCAATCCTTCGTGCACGTTCTTGCCGGCATCTTCTTCGAGATGTAGCCGAGTGATGCGCACGGTCATTGGCTTCCAATCGCGCGCGTGACCGGCTTCGTCACGCTCGGCCGTCATGATTTCCAAGAGACCATTGGCTGAAAACGGCTGATCGTATTGTGAGATTTGATAACCCTTCGGCAGGTCGGGATAGAAATAATTTTTCCGGGCGAAGATCGAACGCTCCTGGACTTGCAGGCCGAGCGCGAGCGCCGCACGTGCACCCAGTGCCACCGCACGCTGATTCAAAACCGGCAGCGCGCCGGGCAAACCCAAACATGTCGGACAGGTGTTCGCGTTCGGCTCATCGCCGAAACGCGTCGAGCATCCACAAAAAATTTTTGATTCCGTGCTGAGTTGCGCGTGGACTTCAAGTCCGATGATGGTTTCCCAATTAGACATGGGTCTTTGATCTTTGAACTTTGGCCTTTGAGTTTGTCAATTCGATTCTAGAATCAAAACTGATCAAAGACCTAAGCCCAAAGACCAAAGACCGTTTTATCACGGCTCAAGCCACGCTTGCGGTACTCGCGCATCACGCGCTTCATCTTCCAGGGCTTGCCACTGCGCCGCCAATCCGGCGCGCCGCATCAACAGCTCGTTCAGCTTGTAAGTCATGTCGTCGCGTTCGCGCGCGGCTGACTGCTGCGCACTGTCGTACGGCCCGTTAGGGTAGCCGTAGGGATACTGGTTTGGGTAACCATAAGGCGGATAGCCGGGGTACTGGTTCGGATAACCATAAGGCCCGAGAATGATAGGCGGCGGCAGATTGCCCCGACGCCCCCATGGGTCATATTGAGGCCAGATCGGATATGTGCTGGTCCAACTGCCACGCACAGCGGCGGATGAGTTAATCTCGCCGAGTCGCCCACGCGCGTAGTTGATTTGGTTGTCGAGCGCGGCAATTTCCGTCCGCAGCTCGCGCGCACGGGATCGCCAGTAACGCTCTTCCTGCTTGTCGGCGAAAGATCGTTCACGAAGTTCCGCTCGGATTTCGTCCGCTTCCTCGGCCTGACGCCGCCGAGACTCGGCCACGGTCGGCAGACCCAGTTGCACGCGACGCTGTTCGTAGGCCTTTTCGCTCTCGAGGCGGCGCTGACGAAATCCTGCCAGGTCAAGATTCGTTACGGTCCTGACTGGTTGAGTCGAACGCTGAGAGGGCTCCGGCGCCTGCTGCGGCTGCGGATCGACTGCGGCCGGTTGCTCGCGAGGCTTGAAGAAGGTTCCGTAGGGCTGGTTATTCGCGCGTTCAGTCGCCGGGATATCAATCAAACTGACCAGGATAGTTTTGGTGAAACCCGGCGCGACTTCATACGTCAAAGTGGTCTTCGTCAGCGTGAATTCGTCAGGTATTTCACTGCGTAAACCGCTGCGAAAAACCAGCGTGTAGGCACTCGCCGCGACCGCGAAAACCAGCACCAGGACCACGGTCATTGTCGATCGCAGCAGCACCGTCCGCGTCTCGCTGCGTGACACACCATTCTTACTCATCGTAAGTACCCTCCCCTTTTGTAACTCTCCAAAGTTTGGGGCCGCCGCACTCAGCCTCGGACAATGGTGGATCCTAAAAATCTATTTGCTCGGCGTCGCTGACGACTTCACATAACTGTCGCGTGCCTTTACGGCGAGATTCGGTTGACGCACGCGCACACGTATTTGACGGCGCTCACCCTCCGAAACGTTGGTTGCGCTTGGGTAATATCCGAGCGTGTATTGCCGCCGCAGCTCTTCAGCGATGCGTGAAAACGAGTCGGCCAGTTGCTTTGTGTCGTTCGCCTGATACAGACGGCCGCCCGTTTTGTCCGCCAGCGCGTGCAGGTAATGATCGGCGCGCTCATAGTCAGCTTTCGTAGTGCCCGGCAGCGGCTGGCCGCCATTCACAGGCACGTTGTACGTCTGCTTCGAAGTCGTGATGCCAAACGGACCGCGTTGCGTCGTTGTGACCGTAACCGCGCCGGCCCCTTGCATCGCTTGCAAATAATCCGTCGTGTCGTACTGAATCGGATAGATCAGCGCGTCCAATTCTTCGACGCGATCCAAAGTGCTCTGATACGTCGCTTGCTGGCTCGCCGTATCGACTCCATCGGTAAAGAGCACGATCGCTTTGCGGCCTTTGATTCGATTCAGCCGTTCGACGATCGTTAGATCCACTGCATCATACAAGCGGGTTGCCGTTCCCGTGTTGGCGTACTCTTCGATCGCGGCTTCCATCAAGTTCGCGTCATTCGTCGGCTCAGTGAGCAGCAGCACTTCGCTATTGAAGGTGACGACCAGCACGCGATCCTGCGGACGCAGCTGTTTCGCGAATGCGATTGCGGCTTCCTTAATCTCGTTCAAATGGAAATGTGTCGAAGCTGACGTATCGAGAAGCAACGCGACCGTAAAAGGCTTTTCGGCCGGTTCGAAGTAGGCGATCGACTGCTGGTCGCCATTTTCAAGCAGCGTAAAGTCTTCGCGTTTGAGGTTCGGAATGAAGCGGCCTTGCCTGTCCAGGACGCTCACAGGCACGGTAACCAGCGTCGTATCGACGCGCAGAACGTCGCCTTCCGAAAGCTCTTCGGGCGTCGGATCGGCGGCCGGCGCGGGTGTCGCTGAATCAGACGGCGGCTCTGGTGGAGCGCCCATCATACTTAATTTCGGCGGGCCTGAAGCGCGCGAAATCTCGTTGCCGATTAGCGTAGGTGGACCCGTTTCGTCTTGCGATTGTTCAGGCGTCACGCGGCGCGGCCGCGAAGCGGACACAACGTTCACCGCCGGTGAGCCGGTCGCTGAATTGTTTACTGCGGGTGCCGGCTCTTTCGCCCCAGTCGTTCCGCGCGGCTGACGACCACGGGTCGACTTCGCAGCCGAACTCTTCGGGCTCGTCGCGCCGGATTGGTTGGTCGCGCCTGGCGCTGTTCCTGAATCGTCCGGCGCAGAAGCCTTCCGAGTCACGGAGAGCGAACTCTCGTGCGCATCTTGTCTCTTCAGAACGTACGCGCCGTGCGGACACGTCGTCGACGTCAGATACGCGACTATGACGTAGCCGTCAGGGATGGGCACACCCTGACAGATGGTAATTGTCGCACTTCGTGGCGCAGACGCAGCCTTTTGTGACCGGGGCGAATTCTGGCGCTGACCGAGTGCTCCCGAAGTGACCGTGGCGAGGACGAGCAAGCAAGCGACGTATGACTTCATGCCGCTACCCCCTTGACCGAATTGTCGAATTGGGGCGCATTATACTCCCCCATTAGCTTTAAAGATCAAGCGGGGGCTGTATTCCGGCGACCGAGCGAATAAAAATGTGTTATTGGCGTCGCAGTTTGGTGTAGAATTCGCCGCGTTCACGAAACCCCCTCGCAGTCAGGATCAGGAAAACGGCGGACTTAACGCGAGTCTGCACGCGGCGGTGACTGTTTTCACAGGAGGAACAACAAGAGATCATGGCAAAAACAGTTTGCAAGATTCTGGGTGTTGTGTTCGTACTCGTGGGAATTTGCGGGTTCGTGGCGCCGACTCTGCTTGGGGCGCACCTCACGCCAGCGCATAACCTCGTGCACATCGTATCCGGCGCGATTGCTTTGTATTTTGGTTTCGCCGGAAGTTACAGCGGGGCGAAAGGTTTCTGCCTGATTTTCGGCATCGTCTACTTGCTGTTGGCCGTGGCGGGATGGTTTATGGGAACCGGTCCCGAACACATGTTCAATATCGGGAGTTTGTTGATGCTTGGAAAAGTGGATCACATCATCCACATGCTGCTCGGCATCGTCTTCCTCGCAGGTGGCTTGTTAGGCGGACGCAACCCCTAGTCTAGCTGGAACAGGCTGCTCGCCTGTTTATTGTCACGACGAAAGATAGGAACTGCTGCCGGCCGGCACCGATCCGGCTGGCAGCCCGTTCTTCTACCTGAAACTCACGTTCAGACCGCCACGCGCCATAATTCCCGGCGCGCGGAAGCCATTCTCGAAATACTTCACATCAAACAAGTTTTCCGCACCACCAAAGAACGTCAGCGTCACGCGTTCTGACGCGCGACGTTGGTAGCTGGCGAAAAGATCGGCCTTCGTATAGCCCGGAAAAGTCAGTTCAGCCGTACGGAACGGGAAGTCGTTCTCGAAAATCGGCGCGATGTAACTGCCCGTCCGATTCAAATCGAAGCTAAGAACAATCGAGCGGTAACGCTGATTAATCGTCACGCCGAATAAGTGCTCCGGGATTACGTATTCCGGTTGCAGTCCGCGTCCGGCGACAAACCGATCACTGTTCGTGAATGTGTAAGACGCGCGCCAGTCAGCGCCACGCCACGGCGCTGCTTCAATGTATGTCTCCACGCCACGCGCCAGGCCACCGGGCCGATTTTCGCCTAGTGGATCGACCGAGAAGATAGAAGGAAAAGCGATTACGCGTTGGAGACGAGTATAGAAGTAGCTGGCGCCGAATCGCGCGCGATCATTTCTGATTCGCTGGTCAAACCCGCCATCCACACTTATCGACAGTTCCGGCCGCAATGTCGGATCACCAAAGCGAACGAAACCAAGCTGCGGAAACGTGGCGGCGCCGAATCTTTCATATAACGACGGAGCGCGAAAGCCGTTGCCCACGTGAGCACGCAGCTTGGTCCCAGACGAACGAATGAAGTAGGCAATCGAGCCATCACCGGTTATAGAATTTTCCGGACTGATCGAATTGAGAAACCCGGGTCGATCCGCCGCGCTCACCTTGAACCATTGACCCCGAATGCCGAGTGAAATCTGCAAACGATCGTCAAACGCGAAGATTTGATCCTGCCCGAATACGGCAAGGGTCCGCTGCCGATCAGTCGTGTTGTTGAAGACGCTGAAGGATGGAGTGTTCGATTGAAAAATCGATTCGCCCTCGATTTCAAAACCCACGGTTGCCAGGTGGTGGTGACCGAGTTGGAAATTCCCGCGGGCATCCAGCGTATCGGTCGAGCCGTTATTCACTGCCACGAATGGAAAATCACCAAACGGATAGAACTGTGCGAGCTGCGGATCGATGTTTGGCCCGTTGTAATTCCGCCGTCGCGTTCCCACGTGCTGATACGCAACTGAAAACGAGACGTGTTCATTTAATTGCTGCGTGAAGCGAACCGATCCGACTAGCAAACGATTACGCCGGCCTTCGTCGGGATTGTTCAGATCCGCATGGAAATTCTGACCCTCGACAGCACGCGGAAACTGGCCGCTGGTAAACGCCGCCGCCAACGCAAAGGGACTGTCGTTAATCCGCGCATTGGAAATCGTGCCGTAGAAATTCGCGCTGAGCGTGGAAGAGCGCGTGGGATTGATCTGGAAACGTCCCGAACCGGCCGTATTTCCGTACTCATCTTGACCATCGACGCCATGTCGCACATCAATACGCGACAACCCAAAACTGAAACCCGCGCGACTGCCGATTCCACCAGACCCCTTCACCCGTTCGCGAAACAGCGCCAGGTTGCCGCCGTCGAATCCAAACTCAAAATGCCGATCGCCTCCCGTCGTCGCCGGCACCAGATTGATCACACCGCCGATGGCGTTCGTTCCGTAAATCGACGACCCGGATCCGCGCAGCACTTCAACCCTATCGAGATCAGCCGGGACGAGATCGGCAAACAATGGAACCGCGGAACCGTTGATGTCCGAAGCGTCGCGGACACGCAGGCCATCGAGCAAAATGGCTGTGTCGAATGTTCGCTGACCGCGCAAACGGACGCTCGTCAAGGCGCCGGGCGAACCTTGCAGTTGCACACGCGCGCCGGGAATGCCGCGCAGACTTTCGCTCAAGGCGACCTCGCGCTTCGTCTCGATTGCCTGATTGTCGAGGATGGTAATCGCCTTGGACGTTTCATCGACTCGTTGCGTCGTGCCGGTCGGTGTCACGGTGACTGTCTCGTTCACCGCTTCGACTGATAACGTCACGTCTTTCGTCACTGATTTGGCGCGCTCGACACTAACCGGCAACGTTTGCGAAGCAAAACCCGCCGCTCTTATTTCAATCACATAGTCGCCCGGCATTAGATGAGTGAAACCAAAACTCCCATTCGGTCCGGTTGCGGCGACGATTGTCGCGCCCGCCCGCGGGATTAAACGAACTTCAGCGCCGGCGATGCCGGCGTTGCGCTCATCAGTTACATGTCCGTGAACTTCAGCGCCGGTTTGGGCCACGGCGGCCGTGACATTGAGTAATAGCCACAAGATAAGCAAACACTTTTTCATCCTTCACCTCTCATCCTTCATCCTTGCGTGTGGACCGGTGTCACGCGGGGCGTTCCAGAAACTGGATGCGCGTCCACCAGCACCTGCAAATCAAAAACTTGCTTCAACAACTGTTCAGTAAGAATTTTTTGAGGAGATCCGAAGGCAATGCTTCGCCCTTCTTGCAAGAGCAACACTTCGTTCGAGAACTCCGCGGCGAGATTGACATCGTGCGTGACAATGACAGCCGCGCTGTTACCGGCGTTGCAGCGCGCTCGAATCAGCCGCAGCATCGTCGCCTGGTGCGCCAGATCGAGATTCGCAGTCGGCTCATCGAGGAGAAAGACCTTTGCTTCGGTCGCCAGCGCGCGTGCGAGGACGGCGCGCTGACGCTCGCCACCGGACAGTTCATTCATCA
>Ga0075423_10003675_pt1 | contig 14142 bp, 16 predicted proteins | sample SoiMethybrSBSTD2_FD_80114 | JGI IMG/M metagenome (GOLD analysis project Ga0075423, IMG submission 80114) | Bulk soil microbial communities from a Populus tree surrounding site in Tennessee, USA - Soil MetaG P. TD hybrid SBSTD2 | ecosystem: Environmental > Terrestrial > Soil > Tree plantation...
ACCTCGCGGCAGCGGGCACGGCGGCGGCTTCTACCATCACTACTACGGCGGGCGCGGTTATTATCCCGGCGATGTCGCCTCCGGCGGCGCTAGGATTCCCCAGGACGGAGTAAGTTATGCAAGCCCCAGCCGCATACCGCGTGGCGGCTTTGGATCAACTGGCAAAGCTTTCGTAGGCCGCAGCAGTTCCATTGGAAGCTGATTCAGCGACATCGAATGAAACGGGTTGCCATTAAACCACGCGCCAACTGGGAGAAGAAAGTCGAAGAGATCGGTCTCATCTATCACCACACCGAAGGCCGTCCCTACTGGAACGAAGCAGCCTATTACGTTTTCCGATCGTCGGAAATCGATCGGATTGAGTTAGCCACTAACGAACTACACCAGATGTGTCTCAAGGCAGCGCAACACATCATCGATAACAACCGCTTCAAGGAATTGGCCATTCCGGACGCAGCAGTCCCCGTGATCAAGCAGGCTTGGGAAGATGAACCACCGGCAATTTACGGCCGCTTTGATCTGGCATACGATGGCGAGCAATTAAAATTGCTCGAATACAACGCCGACACGCCTACCGCTTTGCTCGAAGCGTCGGTTGCCCAGTGGTATTGGCTGCAAGATCTGTTTCCCAAACTTGACCAGTTCAACTCGATTCATGAGAAGCTACTCACCAAATGGCAAGAGCTCAAACCTTACTTGGCAAATCCCGTTCATTTCACCTATCTCGAGCCGCCGAACGTCGAGAATAGCGAAGACCTCATGACCGTGAGTTACTTAATGGATATCGCCAGTCAGGCAAGCTTTGACACAGTATTGGTGCGGATCGACGATATTGGTCGGGACGCGGCACGGAATTGTTTCATCGACCTGGACCATCGCCCGATTCGAAGCATGTTCAAACTATATCCATGGGAGTGGTTGCTGCGCGATCAATTCGCCGATCAATTGCTTTCTACTTACACTCACACACAGTGGATTGAGCCGATATGGAAAATGCTCTTGTCCAATAAAGGCATTCTGCCAATCTTGTGGGAATTGTTTCCAGGACATCCCAATCTACTTGAATGCCACTTCAATCAACCCAGGGGGTTAAATGAGTACGTGAAGAAACCTTTGCTATCGAGAGAAGGCGCCAACCTGACCATCAGGCGCGGCGGCTCATTGCAAGAAACCGAAGGCCCCTACGGCGACGAAGGATTTATCTACCAGTCGTTGGCCCACATCCCAGCCTTTGACGAAGTTTATCCGGTGCTGGGAAGTTGGGTGATCGACGGCGCAGCGGCAGGCATCGGGATTAGAGAATCTTTCTCTCCGGCAACCGATAATTTGAGTAGCTTTGTTCCCCATCTCTTCGAGTGAACAAGTCTGCGTGCGCGCGGCGGATCCCAGCCTTGACATGCCCGGTAGCGTAAGCTAGCTTAAACGCCAACTGGACACCTTATCCAGAGTGGTGGAGGGATAGGCCCTTCGAAGCCACAGCAACCGGTTCCGATATAAGGAACGCTGGTGCTAAATCCCGCCCCTGCATCAAGGGGGGAAAGATAAGGTGAGGTGAAGCAAACCTCTTCTTATCTTTGAGAAGAGGTTTTTTTTGGCGAATACGATGAGTACGCGACTCTCAACCGATCAGATCGAACGCTATAGTCGCCAAATCATGGTTCCAGACCTCGGCGGAAGAGCGCAGATCCGACTGCGCGAGGCGCGCGTGCTGGTCATCGGCGCCGGCGGACTTGGCTCCCCTGCGGCGTTTTATTTGGCTGCCGCAGGCATAGGAACCCTCGGCATCGTCGATCCGGACAATGTGGAATTGTCGAACCTCCAGCGTCAAATACTGCACTCGACCTCGGATATCGGTCGGAAAAAAGTAGAATCGGCAAAAAAGAAATTGAACGAGCTCAATCCTGATGTCGAGGTAACCACCTATCCAACGCGCTTCGAAAACGATAACGCCGCTGAAATCGCCGCCGGTTACAACTTTATCGTCGACGGCAGCGACAATTTCTCGACCAAGTTTTTGGTGAACGACGTTGCAATTCAATTGAACATCGCGTTTTCGCACGCCGGTATCGTTCGTTTGCAAGGACAAACGATGACCGTGCTGCCACGGAAGACTGCGTGTTATCGATGCCTGTTCCAAGCGCCACCTCCGCCAGAAGAGATCCTGAGCTGCCAACAAGCCGGCATTCTCGGCGCCGTGGCCGGCACGCTTGGCACGATCCAAGCGACTGAAGCCGTTAAATATCTGGCCGGATTCGACGACGGATTACTCACCGATCGCTTGTTAACCTATGACGCCAAGACGATGAATTTTCATAGCGTGGAGATTCCGCGAAATCCCCAATGTGTGGCTTGCGGCGAGACGAAAACTAAAACACCGGTGCTGTCGGAAAATTACTGATAAGACGACGAAGGAAGGAAACACATGAGCTTTGTCAAAGGATTGCAATGTCGTGAATGCGGCCAGGACTATCCCAAGAAGCCGCTCCACGTCTGCGAGACCTGCTTCGGTCCGCTGGAGATACAGTACGATTACGACGGAATCAAAAGAGCAATAAGCCGGGAAAAGATCGCTTCGCGCGAGCGCAATCTTTGGCGTTATCGCGAACTACTGCCGATCGACGGTGAGCCGAGCGTCGGTTTGTATTCCGGCTTCACTCCGTTGGTGCGCGCCCACCGGCTCGGCGCCGCTTTCGGCGTCAAAGAACTTTATCTCAAAGATGACTCGGTCAACCATCCGACCTTTTCATATAAAGACCGCGTAGTGTCGGTCGCGATCTCAAAAGCAATCGAATTTGGCTTCGACACAGTCTCTTGCGCGTCGACGGGGAACTTGGCGAATTCGGTGGCGGCCCACGCGGCGAAAGCCGGGCTCAACTGCTACGTATTCATTCCTGACGGCCTCGAGCAGGGCAAAATCATCGGCTCGGCCATTTATGGTCCAAAAACGGTAGCCATCAAAGGCAACTATGATGACGTAAATCGGCTGTGCACGGAAATCGGCGATAAATATGGCTGGGCCTTCGTCAACGTCAACCTCCGCCCCTATTACTCCGAGGGCGCCAAGACCCATGGGTTCGAAGTCGCCGAGCAACTCGGCTGGAAGCTGCCGCAGCATATTGTCGTCGCATCGGCGGGCGGCACAATCTTGCCCAAGCTCGCCAAGGGTTTCAAAGAGCTGATCAAAGTGGGTCTGGTCGAAGATACCGGCTGTAAAATTTATTCAGCGCAAGCGGCCGGCTGCGCGCCGATTATTAACGCGTTGCACAAGGGCACCGACCTGATCAGTCCCGTCAAACCCAATACCATTGCCAGCTCGATCGCCATCGGCAATCCGGCGGATGGCTACTACGTCATCCAAGCGGTCCGCGAGTCGGGCGGTTGGGGCGAAAGCGTCACAGACGAGGAAATTCTCGGCGGCATCAAGTTGCTCGCTCAGACCGAAGGCATCTTCACGGAGCCTGCTGGCGGAACCGAGGTCGCCGTCACCAAGAAACTTATCGAAAACGGGCACATCCCGCGTGACGAATCGATTGTCATCAGCATTACGGGTAACGGATACAAGACTCTGGAAACCGTCGCCGGAAGCGTCGAGAAGCCTTTTACGATTAACGCAACGTTAGAGAATTTTGACGAGCTGTTTCATCAGTTGCAGCCGGCGGCAAGAATGAAGGCAGTGGCCAGTTAGCAGGGCTTAAACGCGATTGGATTGCGTCATTTCTTCACCTTGCAAGGCTTCAGGTGACGGACTATTCTAATCTTAGACATCGAGACTTAGCTCAGTTACGAGGAGGATTGTTATGTCGGTGCGTGTGCGTGTGCCAACCCCGCTCAGAAAGTTTACTCAGGGCGCCGATGAAGTAAATGCGCAGGGAAGTAACGTTAAAGCGCTCGTCGACGATTTAGACAAAAATTACCCGGGTATCAAAGAACGGATCTGTGACGAGAGCGGTAAAGTGCGCCGCTTTGTCAACGTTTACGTCAACGGCGACGACATCCGCTTTCTGCAAAATTTAGAAACCGCTTTGAAGGAAGGCGACAACATATCGATCGTGCCAGCCATCGCCGGCGGTAACTAGATAGAAAGTTCGATGATGGCCGTAACATCGCCCAATTTGCGTCTGGTACCAGCCCAGCAAACAGAGCTTCTGAAAGTTGAATCCGTCCTCGAGCTGATCGGCAACACCCCGCTACTTGAGATCAACAGAATCACCGAGGGAATTCCGGCCGGGGTAAAGATCTATGCTAAATTGGAGGGTTTTAACCCGGGCGGTTCCGTCAAGGACCGGCCGGCCTTGAGAATGGTTCAGGAAGGGTTGCAGAGCAAAAAACTGCGGCCAGGCAAAACCATTCTCGACTCGACGTCGGGAAACACCGGGATTGCATTGGCGCTGATTGGCAGCGTTTTAGGTTATCCGGTCGAACTGGTCATGCCTGGAAACGTCAGTGCCGAGCGCAAACACATCATCCATGCCTACGGCGCCAAGGTCACCTACAGTGATCCCTTGGAAGGGTCTGACGGCGCGATTCGTATGTGCCGGAAAATTCTTGAAGCGGATCCGGAAAAGTATTTCAAACCGGACCAGTATTTTAATCCGATGAATCCTCAGGCGCACTATGAGAATACCGGACCCGAGATCTATCGCCAAACAAACCAAACCGTCACCCACTTTGTCGCAGGCATCGGCACCGGCGGAACGGTGATGGGCACTGGTCGATATTTAAAAGAAGTCAATCCCAAGATCCAAGTGATTGCGGTGGAACCTGACGACGCGCTTCATGGTCTTGAAGGGCTGAAACACATGGCGAGCTCCATCGTTCCCGGGATTTATCACGAAGAAAAATTGGACGGTAAAATTCCCGTGTCGACGGAAGATGCCTACTCGATGGTCTACCGCCTGAGCCAAGAGGAGGGCGTACTCGTCGGCCAATCATCGGGCGCCGCGATGTTTGCCGCGCTGAAAGTTGCACGCAAACTTCGCAAGGGCACGATCGTCACCATTTTCCCCGACTTCGGTGACAAATATCTAACAACGAATTTGTGGGTCGGTTGGCGGGACCGGATGGCCGTAGGAAATCTCAAATTTTCCATTTAAATGTTCGATGGCAACAAAAGCAAATCCCGCTGTGGTTCGCGAGCGTGTTTACCTGACTTTTCCCAAAGAACTAATCAAGGAACCGGTCCTGAGCATGTTGTCGAAGCAGTTCGATATCACTTTCAATATCCGCGGCTCGACGGTCACGGCGGAGATGGGTTTGGTCGCTCTCGAAATAGACGGCAAAGAAAGTGAAGTTGCCAAGGCGATCGGCTGGCTCAAGGGAAAAGGCGTGACGGTGGAACCGATCGAGAAGAACGTGATCGAATAACTTGGGTTCTATTGCATCGCCGCAGAAATCAACAGCACGAGCGTGCCTCCCTCGTGGGGTGGCCCACCCAAAATAAAATTACCTTTGTTCTGGATACCCACCGCCGTATCGAGCACGGGTTTATCTCCCTCGGTTAATCGCACTTTGAGAGAGACACGATTATTTTGATATTCCTGCGGCGCCACGGTCAGTAAACGGCCGCCCGGGATCTCAAATGACTTGGTTCCCTGCCAGGGCACATTTTGACTGTCGTCCTTGAGCGAGCGGTAGGACCGGTATTTGAGAGGCTTTAACTGCTGTTCCATGTCCTTCAATTTTGGATCGAACTCATCGCTTTTGTTGCCCGCAAGGATGGTTCGAATCCTGACCTGAACGGACTGAGGGTTCTTTTCTGCCGCGCCAACCCATCCCGCCACCAAAACTACGATGAGACTAAAAAGTCGGAGCCGATTTCGCAGTGTCTTCAGCGGCCTCATTTTCACCCTCTTGGTCTTGATATAACCAAATCACAGTGGTTTTGGTCTCCTGTTCCCGCAATAGCGCGACGCTGCGTCCATAGGCATCGATGGACTCCACGGACGCAAAACTGTTGCGCGACCCGCCGAGACGCCAAACATCCGTAGACACCAACACCAGCAAAACACCAATCACCGCGGGCACCGTCCAAGCCACCCTCGGCGCCGCGAGGAGACCCCGCAACCAATCGAGCAAATCGTCGTACCAGGCCCGTTTCTGATTGATGCGGCGCTCCACCCCCCGCCAGAAAGACATGAACTCGATCTGAGGGGCTGGGGACGTCAGCGCAGCTTTTAGCGCCAGCTGCATTTTTTCCAGTCGGCGCCGCGTCTCCCCGCAGTCGCTGCAACTGGCCAGGTGGACGCGCACGGATTCGCTCTCGGCCGCGCTCAATTCGCCGTCCAGCCAGCTGCCAATCGATTCCCGAATACCTTCGCAATCTCTCATAAAAATGCGCTCAACTTATCGTGTAATTTCTTTCTAGCGTAATGGAGTCGGCTCATCACGGTGCCTTCGGAACAGCCGAGAATTTCGCCGATGTCTTTGTATGACAATCCCTCGATCGTTCTTAACACGATGACCGCTTTGTGTTCTGGTGTCAAATCGTTAATCGCCTTGAGTAGTGTCTGCCGCAGCTCCTTATCGTGAACATCGGAAAACGGATCTTTGGCAACTTCATTCTGCGCTTCCAACACGTCGTCCATAGATTCGCGAAAGTCTAACGGATTCCTCTTTTGACGCCGCTGCGCATCGATCGACAGATTGACCGCGATCCGGTATATCCAAGTGTAAAATGACGAACCGCCTTGGAAGCTTTTGATCTTTCTAAATGCCCTAAAAAAAGTTTCTTGGGCTACCTCAAGAGCGTCTTCGCGGTTGCGCAACAATCCTAGGATGACCATGTAAACCTTTTGGTGGTAACGGGAGACAAGCTCTTCAAACGCGTCCATCTCTCCCGCCTGGCATTTCTGAACCAGCTCCCAGTCGCTAGGCTCCACAATGATCCTGTTCGTTAGACGCCATTGAAAAACATTTATTCAGCCGCCAAAGCAACTTAATAGCATAAAACCTTGACGTTTTCGCGAATTGCTCTACAATCACTTTGATTTTCCTGCTCTTTTGTTATTGCTCACGCCAAATCCTTAGAAGGATCGCACATGCTCATTCAATGCCCAAAGTGCCGAACGACGTACAAAGTATCCGATGAAGTGTTGCAGGGCAGCGCCCCTCTCTTCCGTTGCTCGCGCTGCAAACATACCTTCGAGCTCGACACGAACGGAGCGCCGGAAATCCCGGTTGGACGCCCGGCGGTGCCCCAAACTCAATCGACGACACCATCCGCGGACCAAGAGTTGAGCTTACCTTTCACGCCGAAAGAGAAACCGCCTCGCCCCGATAGCGATAAAGAAGCATTGGTTGACTTTCCAGCGGGAGAGAAAAACATGGAGGATCCTAACCTCGACAACCGCGATCAATGGTCGCTGAGCGACAACGATCGGAAAACGGAGCATCCATTCACAATCTCCGATGCCAATCACTCTATAGGAGATGACGGCGTGCTCGACGCTTCGAAAGATTTTTCGGGCATCGATCCGGTGGTTCCAAACTCGAACGAGCGCGGCAGATCCGAAACTTCCAATAACATATTGGCCATCTCACCCTACTTGGACCAACGAGCCTCGATTCTACCCTTCGTTACGCTCTTCGGCCTACTTGTGATCGGCTTTTCGCTCATCGCAGTTATCAGCCACGCCCATCCGAGGGCGTCGGACGAAATCGTTAAAAAAATCCCCGTAGTCGGCTCTTCCGTGCTGAAGAATAACCACTTGAAGGAAGGAATTCTGATCCAATCACTCCAGGCAGGATATCAAACCATCCAGGGTAACCGTGAGATTTTCGTGATTACCGGAGTGGCGCTCAATCAAAATCCCGTAGTCGTTCGCGAAATTCAACTCACCGGCAAAATTTACAACCAAGGTGGTAAGGAGCTAGAGCGCCAGACGATTTGGGTCGGCAATAGCCTCTCGCCGAAAATCATCCGCGGCATGACGACGGAAGATATTCCTCATTTGCAGAGCCTCAAGCCGCTCAAAAGCTTTGAAATTCCTTCGGGAGATTCCGTGCCCTTTACGATTGTTTTTTTGAAGTCGACCAAAAACGCTCAGGATTTCACTTGCGAGGTCGTAATGGCGGAAGGGGAAGTTTAGTTGACTATTGGGTAACAGACTATGATTTTCCTGAATCGTTTTTCGGTGTGACATCGATCTCATCCGGGTCATTCATGGCTTTGCGAAATTTTTTGACGCTCTTACCAAGCCCCTCGCCTAAATCAGGCAAACGACGACTAAAAAGAACCACGACGATCACAAGGATAATGAGCAGTTCGCCAATTCCTAACCCAAACATAGAACCTCCATCAACCCGATTGAAGCGGAATCGCTGATTAATTTCGACCCGCCTATTTGCGCCCGCACGCCAAGGCGATAATATACGATTGTGGCGTTATTAAATACATCCCTTTTCCGCTTCGTGATGATATCCACCGCGATACATACTCTGTTGTTTTCTCTGATGTATGCGTCATGGCAGGTTAAAATAGCGCCCCAGGAAACCATCCCCGTATCACTTTTGTTCACTCCTGAAAAAGATCAACCCGCGCCCACCCGTGTTCCGAGAACTCCAGCCACGCGCCCTTTAAAAGCCCCCGCGATAATTGCCAAAAAAGATTCCCCGATAAGACAAGAAAGATCTGTTCCGACGCGCGACAAACCGGTGAAAAATGATTTTGGCCGCGAGGAATCCGTTCTCCCGGCGCCATCGCCGGTGGCGCCGCGCGAGCCGATTCGGGAGCAAACGGAGGTTGCGGAGCGCCAACTGCCGACGGTCAAGGACTTGTTGCCGCCGCTGACTTGGTCGTCGTCAAATTCCAGACGCAGCGCTCCTATCAGTCTAAATACCAGGGATCCGGTCTACGTCACCTATTTCAACAAGATTAAGCTTTCTATTGAGTCGCAATGGGAATATCCAGAAGTCGCCTTGCGGTATGGCCTACAGGGCAAACTTTTATTGGAGTTTACGATCGCTGGAAATGGTCAATTGGAGCAGTTGCGATTGGTCCGCTCGTCCGGTTCGCAAGTGCTCGACGAGGAGGCCATGCGCGCGGTCAAAGCAGCCGCGCCGTTTCCACCTATCCCGCCTTGGATAAAGCCCAATCCTCTGTCGCTCTCGGCTTCAATGGAATACGATGACAATCGTTTGAATTATCGCTTCGCTCGCTGAGCTGACATCCCTTGTTGCCATTTCACCTTTGATCCTAGGTATTGCTTGACGAGCCAGGGTCCCATCGCAACACCGGCTTTCTCGCCGCTCGCGCCTCGTCCAGCCGTCTGACCGGAGTCGAGTATGGCGCGTTTTTGACGAGCTCGGGATCTTCTTTGCTCTCCTGGGCAATTTGCAGCATCGCGTCGATAAAGCCGTCCAGAGTCTCCGGCGATTCGGTTTCCGTGGGTTCGATCATCAGCGCGCCGGACACCACCAGAGGAAAATAAATGGTCGGCGGATGGTAGCCGTAGTCCAGCAGTCGTTTCGCGATATCCAGCGTCGTGACGCCGTTCTTGTGCTGCACGCGATCCGTGAAAATGCACTCATGCATGCACGGCTCGTCGTAGGCGATCTGATAGCTTTTTTCCAGTTTCTTGCGAATGTAATTAGCGTTGAGAAGCGCCATCCGGCTCGCCTCTTCGAGACCATCGCCGCCCAGTGAAAGAATATATGCGTAGGCGCGCACGAGGACGCCGAAATTGCCGAAGAATGAGCGCACCCGCCCGATCGATTTTGGGCAATCATCCTGCAACTCAAACTTGTCGCCGTGCTTGAAGATTCGCGGCACGGGCAGGTAGTCCCGCAGTTGCGCCTTTACCGCAACCGGCCCCGCTCCGGGTCCGCCGCCGCCGTGCGGCGTCGAAAAGGTTTTGTGCAGGTTCATGTGCAGCACATCGACGCCCATATGGCCCGGCTTGGCGATGCCCATGAGCGCGTTGAGATTGGCGCCGTCGAGATAGACGAGCCCCCCTTTGGCGTGAACGACCTTGGCGATCGCCTCGATTTGGGTCTCGAACAAGCCCAGGGTATTGGGATTGGTGATCATGACGGCGGCAACGTCTTGGTCCATGACTTTCTCGATCACCGAAGCGGCGATCACACCGCGCGTGCTGGAGGTAATTTGCACCACGTCGTAGCCACACAGGGTCGAGCTCGCCGGATTGGTTCCATGAGCGGTATCGGGAACGATGATTTTTTTGCGCGGCCCGCCATGCTCGCTGAGATAGGCGCGGATCAACATGAGGCCGCTAAGCTCGCCTTGAGCGCCGGCGGATGGTTGCAAACTCACACATTCCATGGCGCTGATCTCGGCGAGTATTTGTTCTAGATCATGGAGCAATGCCAGCGCGCCCTGTAGTAACTCAGGTGAAGCCAACGGATGAACCTGCGCGAAACCAGGCAAGCGAGCCACCGCTTCGTTGATCTTCGGATTGTATTTCATGGTGCAAGAACCGAGCGGATAGAATTGGCTCTCGATGGCGAAGTTTCGTTGCGACAAACAGGTAAAATGACGCAGCACCTCGAGCTCGCCCAACTCCGGGAATCCCGGGATATCGTCGCGCAGCAGCGCCGGCGGAATACTCCCTTCAACAGGCCCGTCTTGCGCCGGCCAGTCCAATGCGCTTCTGCCCGGGGAGCCGCTTTCGAAGAGGAGCTTTGGCGCCGGGACGCGCGATCGCCTACTGCCGTGAGATGGTTCTGACAAGCTGCTCGATCTCCTCGTCTTCGTTCATTTCAGTGACACAGACCAGCAAACAATCCTGCAACTCCGGGTACCACTGTCCCAATTTGATGCCCGGGACGATTTTTTGCGCCGCGCACCGAGCAAAAATATCTTCCAAGTTCTTTGCCCGAATAACAAATTCATTGAAGTACGGTCCGGAAAATACCGCTTCGAGCTTAGCCTTGCTGACCAGTCGTAGGTGGGCGTCGTGGGCGCGCGCCACATTGGTTTCCGCCAAACATTTGATACCGGATTTTCCCAGCAGAGACATAAAAACCGTCGCGCCCAGCACACAGAGAGTTTGACTGGTGCAAATATTGGAAGTCGCCTTCTCGCGCCGGATATGCTGTTCGCGCGTAGCGAGCGTTAAGACAAATCCTCTGCTGCCCTCAGTATCAACGGTTTCGCCGACGAGCCGTCCCGGAATATTACGGACGAACTTCCTTTGGCAGCCGAAAAATCCAAAGGCCGGGCCGCCAAGATTCATCGGTATGCCGAGACTCTGGCCTTCGCCCACGGCGATATCGGCGCCGAATTCGCCGGGCGGTTTGACGAGTCCGAGCGCCAGCGGTTCGGTCGTCACTGAAATCAATTGCGCTCCAACCCGCTCACAAGCCGATTTCACCGGAGCCAGATCTTCGATCACGCCAAAAAAATTAGGATAGCCGACCAGCACGCACATCGATTGATCATCGAGATGACGCATCAGTGCCGCCATATCAGTGGCGCCACTGGCATCAAAAGAAATTTCCTCGAGATGAACGTCATGAAGATTCCTGAGATACGTCGCAATGACGGCGCGATACTGAGGATGGAGGGCTTTGGATACTAACACCCGCCGCTTGCTCGATGGCTGGATCCGTCGCGACATGAGCACGGCTTCAGCCGCCGCCGACGCGCCGTCGTACATGCCGGCGTTGGCGACTTCCATACCCGTGAGTTGGCAGATGAGCGTCTGATATTCGAAGAGCGCCTGGAGAGTGCCCTGGCTAACCTCCGGCTGGTAGGGTGTGTAGGAAGTAGAGAATTCCGAGCGCGAGATGATCGCGTCGACCGCGGTCGGAATGAAGTGATGGTAAATACCGCCGCCGAGAAAAAAGCTCCAGTCGGCGGCGGCGGCGTTCTGCGCAGCGAGACTCGCCATTCGCCTGCGCACCGCCGGTTCGGTTAAACCGCGGGGCAGATCGATTTTAGCGCGCTCACGAAGCGTCTGGGGAATATGCTGATAGAGCTCCTCAACGGAATGAAGTTCGAGGGTTCGAAGCATGCGTTCTTTGTCGGCCGGTGTATGCGGAGTGTAGCGCATGAATCGATGCTACTCTTTCTCGTTCTCGTCTTCCTCTTCTTCATCAGTTTCGTCTTCTTCTTCCTCATCCTCGTCGGCTTTTTGTTGCTCGACGTACTCGGCATATTCTTCGGCGTCCATCAGATCTTTGAGATCGTCTTTGTCTGCCAACTCGACCCGGATCATCCATCCGTCCCCATAAGGGTCGTCGTTAATGGTCTCCGGATTGTCAGGTAACACATCGTTGATCTCGAGCACAGTTCCGCCCACCGGGGCGTAAACATCGGAAACCGCCTTGACCGACTCTACGGCGCCAAATGGATCGTCTTTGACGACCTTTTCGCCAACTTCCGGCAATTCAACGTAGACGATGTCACCGAGCTCTTCTTGCGCGTACTCCGTAATACCGATCGTTGCCGTGTTTCCTTCGACCAGCACCCATTCATGTTCTTTGGAATATTTTAATCCGTCAGGGAACTCCATTGCTGACCTCCTTCGTAGCTGCTTGGCTGCGCCGCTTAGCAGCGGTAGAACGGTAACGAAACCAATTTTGATTGAACTCTTCGGCCGCGGATTTCCACCTCGACAACATTGCCGATGATGGCTTCTTCGCTGGCGACGTAACCGAGCGCGATCGCTTTTCCGAGCGACGGCGACTTGGTGCCGCTGGTCACGCGGCCAACTGAACGTCCGTCTTTGAACAACTCATATCCGCTGCGGGCGATGCCGGGGCCTGACAACTCGAGGCCGACTAATTTGCGCTTGACCCCTTCTTCTTTTTGCCGCAACAAGACTCCGCGCCCGAGGAACGACGGCTTGGAAAATTTCGTCACCCAGCCCAATCCCGCTTCCAGCGGCGTGATGCTGTCGTCGAGTTCATGGCCATACAGCGGGTAAGCCTTCTCGAGTCTTAGAGTGTCGCGGGCACCGAGGCCCACCGGAACCAACCCCTTCGGAGAACCGCCTTCTAGGAGCGCGCCCCAGAGTTGCTCCACATCGCCGGCGTTACAATAAAACTCGAAGCCGTCTTCGCCCGTGTACCCGGTGCGCGCCACCAGACAGCGGATTGCCGCGACGTCGGCGAACGCGAAGTGAAACACGGTGATCGCACTGAGATCGACCGTGGTCAACGGTTGGAGAATTCTCGCCGCTAGCGGTCCTTGCAGGGCGAGTTGGCCGTACTTGGCGCTGACGTTTTCGACTTCGACTGCGCCGCTGGCATGATCGCTGATCCAAGCGAAATCTTTGTCGCTGTTCGCCGCGTTGACGCAAATAAAAAATACCGTCGGCTCCAGTCGATAGAAAATCACGTCGTCGACCACGCCGCCTCGTTCGTTGAGCAGCAAATTATATTGCGCTTGGAACGCGCCCATGCGCGCAACGTCATTGGCCGAAACGCGTTGGCAGAGATCCAGCGCGCCTTCGCCGCGCACTTCGATCTCGCCCATGTGACTGACGTCAAAAAGGCCAGCGTGCCGACGCACCGCCCGGTGTTCTTCGATGACTCCCTTGTACTGAACCGGCATTTCCCAGCCGGCGAACTCGACCATTTTCGCACCGGCCCGCCTATGAGCGCCGTATAGAGGAGTCCTGTTCATTCTCGGGTCACGCCCACCGACGTAATTAAATCGCCTAACGCTCGCGCTGCAGCGAATCTTTGGCAGCCTTTAAAGTGTTGTGGAGCAGCATGCAGATCGTCATCGGACCGACGCCGCCTGGAACTGGTGTGATTGCCGAAGCGCGATCTTTGGCGATTTCGAATTCTATATCCCCACACAGTTTGCCGTTCGGCAATCGATTGACACCGACATCGATAACCACGGCGCCGGGCTTCACCCAATCGCCGCGGACGAGCCGCGCCTTGCCGATGGCAACGACCAAGATGTCCGCCCGGCCCACTTCGTCGCGGAGACTCGCCGTGCGTGAGTGGCAGATTGTCACGGTCGCATGCTTCTCGAGCAACAGTAGCGCAACCGGCTTGCCGACAATATTGCTGCGGCCGACGATCACCGCATTCTTACCCTTTGGATCGCAGTTCACCGATGCGAGGAGTTTCATGATGCCCAACGGTGTACAGGGTCTGAAACCTTGGCCGCCGAGCAGCAACATCCCCTGGCTCATCGGATGGAAACCGTCGATGTCCTTGTGCGGC
>Ga0075423_10003676_pt1 | contig 14141 bp, 10 predicted proteins | sample SoiMethybrSBSTD2_FD_80114 | JGI IMG/M metagenome (GOLD analysis project Ga0075423, IMG submission 80114) | Bulk soil microbial communities from a Populus tree surrounding site in Tennessee, USA - Soil MetaG P. TD hybrid SBSTD2 | ecosystem: Environmental > Terrestrial > Soil > Tree plantation...
ATGGTTATAGAAAAGGCAAAACGGCTCGTTGAACACAAGAGAGACGTCGTCATTCTACTCGACTCGATTACTCGCATTGCACGCGCCTACAACACCATTGTTCAGCCTTCCGGTAAAGTGCTATCAGGCGGCGTGGACTCCAATGCGCTTCAGCGCCCCAAGCGGTTTTTCGGCGCCGCCCGCAATATCGAAGAGGGCGGTAGCTTGACCATCATCGCTACGGCATTGATCGATACAGGAAGCCGTATGGATGACGTCATCTTCGAGGAGTTCAAAGGCACTGGAAACATGGAAATCGGTCTCGACCGGAAACTTGTCGACAAACGCGTTTTCCCGGCTATCGATATCAATCGCTCTGGAACTCGTAAGGAAGAGTTGCTTGTTCCGAGAGATGAATTGAACCGGATCTGGATCTTGAGAAAGGTACTGAACCCCTTGTCCACGGTCGAAGCTATGGAGCTTCTGCTGGACAAAATGGGTAAAAGCAAGACGAATGCGGAGTTCCTCGCTTCGATGAGCGGCGGTAGATAGCGGATTCAACCGTAGGCGTGGTCACAGGCCGCGCCTACAGGTCAATCGTCGATTCTTCATTGAAGCTTGGGATCGATCATTCGGGCGTTCTTCAGTTTCTCTAGAAGTTCCCCGGACTGCTCGATCCTGATAGTCAAAGCATTTCCACTTGCGCTTACCTGGATTCCGTCCAAAAGTTGAGCGAACTCCGGCTGCCGGCCAGCAACGTTCAGCCTCGCGAGTCCTAATGCGCCGTTCGCCATGTCTTCCAGGTTCCGAGCGCTTTCGGCGTCGGCAAAGTTTCCGATCGCCCGGGCGTGAAGCCCAGTATCCAGCCGCATTTGATACGAACCATTTCTGAGCGACTTCAAGATTTCGACAGAGGGTGATTGCACCCCGACCGCCTGGACGTCTGCCACCGAGAACTCGCCGACAGCCCAAACCTGATTCCCGGCTTCGATGGTTTGAATAGCGTCCCGAAGCTCGGTGCGGAGCGGCGCCGAGCCGGGCACTTGCATGTGATCGATAGCTTTCTTCAAGGCATTCAACTGCCCAGCCACCACCAAATTGTCGAAAACAGCAACAGCACGGTCTCCATCAACGTAAAAACTCTGGCCTAAATAAGCCTCCGTGCGTTGGCCTCTATCCTTGAAGAATTGCTCGACCTTGAATCTATCGATGCGGCCTTGCGCTATCACAATTCCCTCATGGGCACTGATTTTGGCGGCAGTGATTTTGTCCAGATCTTGTTCGGGCTTTAAGCCTGTCGCCGCGGAGAATTCCTGGAGGTCCCTCGGGTATACGGACTTATTAGAGGTCTTAAGAAAATCCTGGGCGAGTGGTGAGCTTCGCAGTCCATTCATGTCGATAAAGGCGATACCGATGGTATCGGCCGGCAGGAATTTCAGACTGGTTTCATCAATTGAAACCGGCGCAGCAGCAGTAGTGGAGACTACAGCCCATCCCACCACGACAGCGATTAAGGCACCCACGACCCATTTCATAAAATTATCCTTTCGCCAAGAGTAGATCACCGTGCCGAAGTTAACACACCCCCTGAAATCGAACGAAAAAGCTTTCGACAAAGTTCCGCCGAAAACGTCATGCGAGCGATTACAGCTTTACGAGATCTGAAGGAATGTTGCTTCGAATAAACTCAGCCAAAGCGTCGATATCAGCCATACGCGCAAACCGCCTGCGGCACGTCAGAATGATCTTTCGTCCGACGATCTTATCCTGAAATGTCCGATACTGAACCAGAGGTTTCAAAGGCTTTTCATCTCGAACCGCCAGTGCTGGGATCAACGTGTACCCTGAACCGGTGGCCACAAGATGACGGAGTGTCTCCAGGCTCGTCGCATAGAATTGGCGGATATGGCCACGCCTGTTTGCTGGACAAAGGTCAAGCGTCTGGTCCCGAAGACAGTGGCCGTCCTCCAGCAAAATCATCTGCTCGGCCTGAAGATCGCGGCGGGTGAGGCGTTCCTTGTTGGCGAGCGCATGCCCGCGAGGCACCGCTAAAACAAACGGTTCATAGAATAGAGGGACCACGTGAAGACTCGGATCTTGAAATGTATCCGAAGCAATCACAGCGTCGAGACGGCCCATCTTAAGTTGTCCCAGCAACTGTTCAGTCAAACCTTCCTGCAAGAATAAATCGAGTTTTGGATAAGCCTTGCGCAACGGTGCCAGCAAATGGGGCATCAAATACGGACCGACTGTAGCGATAGCTCCCAAGCGCAGTGATCCGCTCAATGGCTCCTGTGGCAATCGCGTCAATTGAGCGATCTTTGCGGCTTCCTCTAAAACCACTCTCGCCTGTGCTGCGACCATGTGGCCAGCCGGCGTTGTGGCAACGCGCCGATTTGTCCTTTCGAATAATTGCACTCCGAGCAGATCCTCAATCTTGCGAATCTGCGCGCTCAGAGCCGGCTGGCTGACATTGCATGAAGCTGCTGCCTTACCAAAGTGTTGATGGTCTGCAACGGAAACGACATATTGAAGATCACGTAAAGTGAGCGACGCAATGTTCATACGCCTATGCTATCGAGCCGGCAGAGTCCCGGTCCCATCCGCAAATACTCCTCTTCTTTTGAACATCTTGAGGACGGCTGCGCGAATGGAAAAGCAAGTGCTCCATAACGCCTCGTAAAAGAGAGGAGTTAGTGATGCTGACCGAGACCGTTTCCAACAGCCAAGCAAGAAGCAAGATGTTTTTGGATATTCCCACCGCTGCCGGACTAGCTGGCTTTTCGATTCGCCATTTCCGCAGAATTATTGAGGATGATCGTATTCCAATAATCCAAATCGGCCGCAAGTTCTTTATTCTCGGTCGGGATTTTTCGAGCTGGGAGACGAGTAAAAAGGTTAAACGGCCTCTGTAGTGGCACCAACGTAGAGGGCAATGCGCCGTCCGCCGATAGGTAACGTCGTTCCGTGTTAGTAACTTTTCTGCTCTGTCGCGATTTCTCCTAGGACAAAATCAGCCACGGATTACGAGGATCTCCATCCGTGTAATCCGTGACATCCTCTGCCTTATTCCGCTATTTTTTCGAGGCTCCTAGAACGGAGTCTTTCGCGGCTTTTGCCACACGGAACTTTAGAACCGTCTTTGCGGGGATTTTGATCTCCTCGCCCGTCGCGGGATTCCGACCAATGCGCGCTTTTCTTTTTTGCTTTACGAGCTTGCCTAGACCGGGGAACGCGAATTCACCCTTCTTTGCTTCGCGGTATGCAAGTTCGGTGAGCGCCGTCATGAAATCTTTCACCTGTTTCTTAGTGATGCCCGTCTTCGTGGACATCTCCGCGAAGATCTGGGTCTGGGTCATCTTTGCCATCAAAATCCTCCTTTAAAAGTTCTCTTCTCCGTGCGTGCGTTCTTGCAAATTTTTCGATGCGGGCATCGAAACCAAAATCAGCTCTAGAACGTTAGAGTGAGTGCGATGATCTGTCAAGCTAAGCTCTCTTGAAAGCTCTCTGAATCTCGCGCAAATCGTAACGCAAAATGATTGGGCGGCCGTGCGGACAAACAGTGGGCACATCCGTCTTCATCAACTCTGCAACCAACCATCGCATTTTAGTTTCATCCAAAGACATATTGATTTTTATTGCAGCGTGACACGAAACCGTGGCAGCGATCTTCTTTTTGAGAGCGTCCAGGTTTATGACCTGCGTCTCTCTTTCGAGACCATCCAGCAATTCCAAAAGAAGCTTCTCTACAGCTAAGGGCTTCAAGATGGCAGGTGCGGTCTTGATCGCGATGGTCTTTGGACCAAATGGTTCCACTTCAAATCCGTTGCCGGTCAGCTCAGGAATAATAGTGTCGAGGATTACAAGCTGCCGTGGCGGAAGCTGCACGACGATTGGCATCAGTAGTCGCTGCACTTCGAGTTTTCCGGCAAGCTTCTGCCGTAGGTAGGCCTCGAAAAGAATGCGTTCGTGAGCGACATGTTGATCGATCACGATCAGACCCGATGAGTCCGTCGCCACAATGAAACTATCCCGAAGCTGCCCGAGAGGACGCACTTCGCTTCTAACGCGGTCGAAATCGGGGTATTCCGGAAGGTCCATTGTGCCTTCGCATGGGTCCGACGGGCGCTCATTCACTCTAAAATTGAGCCCTAGAGGAATAGGTTCCTCCATGGGACCGCGCATTCCGGGCCGAAGCACAAAACTTTCTCGGGCAATCGGATCACCTGATGCCCACGAGTCCGGGATTCGCGGCTGAAGCGAGGGAGCAGTGAAAGGCGACGTTGGAACCGATTCCGTTTCCATAGGCACGATCGTTTTGTCCTGGGTCAATCCCGATAAAATCGAATCACGAATCGCGTCGTGGATGAATGATTGATGTTTAAACCGAACTTCCGTTTTGGCAGGATGCACGTTCACATCAACGTCTTCGTAAGGAATCGTCACAAACATAATCACGACAGGGAACGTACCGGAAGGCAGAATATTACGGTACGCTTCACTGATCGCGTGCAGAATAATCTTGTCTCTCACAAGGCGACGGTTGATAAAGAAAAACATCGAATTCCGGTTGTACTTCTGAACGTGCGGCCGCGATGTGAAGAGATGAACTTTCACGCCGGACCGCCCAAATGTCTTTTCGTGCTCGACGAGTTGATCCAACAGGTCCTTGCCAAACACCTGGAAAACGCGTTCGCGGAATCCGTTAGCCGCGGGTGCGGACAGGATTTCAAAGCCGGCGCTTTTCAGCAAAAAGTGAATCTCGGGAAACGCAAGAGCATAGTGAGTGCAGTAGGTTGTAATCTGACTTAGCTCGTACGACTCGGAACGAAGAAACTTCCTGCGGGCAGGAACATTGAAGAAGAGATCCTCAACTGTGATCTGAGTGCCCTGTGGGAACGCATGCTCCTGCCTGGAAACGAGGGTCCCTGCCGCAATTTCGATGGCCGTTCCGGACCATCCGGCTGCCTGAGTCTCGAGCAAAAGTCGCGAGACCGATGCGATCGATGGCAGCGCTTCTCCTCGAAACCCAAGCGTCTTGATCGAAAACAGATCTTCCGGTTGATACAGCTTGCTTGTTGCATGACGTCCAAAGCAGGCCAAGGCGTCGTCCGGGCTCATGCCTTCCCCGTCATCCGTAACTCGAATCAGCTTCCGGCCGCCTTCCTGAACATCTACGGAAATCCTCGTTGCCCCTGCATCGAGAGAATTTTCCAACAGCTCTTTCACGACGGAAGCCGGTCGCTCGACGACCTCGCCAGCCGCAATTCGATTAGCTATATCATCGGGTAGAACCTTGATCTTCGGCATAGTTAAATCACGGCACCGAACTAGTGCTTTCTGACCTGGATGCCGAGGTCTCTCAGCTGTTGATCGGATACGGGCGAAGGCGAGCCGCTCATCAAATCAACCGCCCGAGCTGTTTTGGGAAACGCGATTACATCACGAAGCGAGGACTGACCTGTCAGAATCATTACGAGACGATCCAATCCAAGGGCGATGCCACCGTGCGGTGGCGTGCCAAACTCCAAAGCCTCGAGAAAAAATCCGAACTTGTCGCGTGCTTCCTCTTCGGAAAACCCGAGAAGTTTGAAAATCGCAGATTGAACATCTCTGCGATGAATTCGGATTGAACCGCCGCCGATCTCCGTGCCGTTCAGAACCAAGTCATACGCTTTTGCTCGCACGCGCTCGGGATGACTTGTAAGTATTTCCAAGTCTTCGTCGACAGGTGAGGTGAAAGGGTGATGCCTGGAGACCCAGCGATTCTCCACTGAATCGAACTCGAGCAAGGGAAAATCGAGAACCCAAAGCATGTTCCACAACCCTGGTGCAATCCAATTTTCCTTACGAGCCAACTCGAGACGAAGCGCTCCCAGGAAATTCAACGTCGCCTCCGTTGGACCGGCCATTAAGAAAACAGTGTCGCCGGTAGAAGCGCCTGATCTCTGTATTACGGCCTGAACGGTCGCCGAACCGGCATTTTTCATCACCGGCGCCGCATTAATGCCATCCTCGCCGATTTTGATCCATGCGACGCCGGCGCCGCCGAGTTGTTTCACGAATGCCGCGATATCGTCCAACTGTTTGCGAGAATAACTGGTCTTTGGGGCAACGAGTCCGCGCACAGTACCACCGGTTTCGGCTATGTCACGAAACAGGCTGCTTTCGGCGGTCCTGAACAGATCGGTAAAATCTCGGATGAATACCGCAAATCGAGTATCGGGCTTGTCGCTGCCGTAGTTGTGCATCGCTTCTTGAAACGTCATGCGAGGTAGAGGCAATGGAATGTTGATGCCTTTGAGCGCAAACACTTCGGCCATCATTCCTTCAATCATTGTGAACAGCTCATGGCGTCTTGGAAACGACATCTCGATGTCCACCTGTGTAAACTCAGGCTGCCGGTCGGCGCGAAGATCCTCGTCACGGAAACATTTCACGATTTGAAAATATTTCTCGAAACCGGAAATCATCAGAATCTGCTTGAAGAGCTGGGGTGACTGGGGCAGCGCGTAGAAGCTTCCGTGTTGAAGACGGCTCGGAACGAGATAGTCTCGAGCGCCTTCGGGCGTCGACTTCGTGAGAATCGGTGTCTCGACTTCCCAAAAGCCCTGAGTATCCATGTAACGGCGCACAGCCATTGTTGCCAGATGACGCATGCGAAACGTCTCCTGCATCCGCGGCCTGCGAAGGTCAAGATAGCGATACTTTAACCGTAGGTCTTCCGAAGTGGTGATTTCGTCTTCAATTGGAAACGGGGTCGTCTTCGCTTCATTGAGTACCCACAACTCCCGGGCAACGACCTCGATTTCGCCGGTCTTCAGGTTCGGATTCTCGAGACCCTTATCCCGCACTCGGACGATCCCGTGAGCAGCAATCACGTACTCCGATCGCAAAGACTTCGCGTTGCGATGAAGCTCGGGATCATTTTCAGCATTGAATACAATTTGAGTTATTCCGGCGCGGTCGCGTAAATCGACAAAGATCAGCTGGCCGTGGTCGCGCCATCGATTTACCCAACCCATTAACAGGACTTCCTGGCCTTGGTTGCCCGCGTTCAGTTCACCACATGTATGAGTTCGCTTCAGTGTTTCCATGCAATCTACAGGAGTTGGTCCTCCGTTACCGTTCTTTGTTCTTTAGTAGCCATATCGCGCACGACCACTGTGCCGGACTTCAATTCCTCCTCACCAAGGAAGATGACCTGCTTCGCCATTAATTTGTCGGCTAAGCGCATTTGACTCTTCAAGCTGCGTGCATCGAAGTCGATGTACACGCGCTTGCCGCCTGCCCGAAGCTTTCGCGCGAGCAAAGTCGCCCGGTCGAATGCCGCCTCGCTCTCATGCGCGATGAAATACTCCGGGCCGTAATCCGCAACAAGAGATGTCGGATTCGGAATCGAAAGAATCAGCCGCTCGAGTCCCATTCCAAAGCCGAAGCCTTTTGTGGCGGGCCCGTCCAATTGTTGCGAAAGCCCGTCATAACGGCCGCCGCCTGCTACTGTGTTTTGAGCGCCCAGGCGGCTTGACGTAATTTCGAAGGTCGTACGCGTGTAATAGTCCAGACCCCGAACGAGACGAGGATTTAAGCGAAACGCGATTCCACGCGCTGTCAGATAGGACTTGAATCTGTCAAAGTGCTCACGGCAGCCATCACACAGGGAATCCGTAATCGTGGGCAACTCGGATATGACGGGCTGGCACGATGGAACCTTGCAATCGAAAACGCGAAGCGGATTCGTTTCGCCGCGCCGGCGGCAATCTTCACAGAGCCGGTCCGCTCGGCCACGGATTTCTTTCTTCAGCAACTCGACGTAAGACGGCCGGCATTGAGCGTCTCCAACGGAGTTGACGTTTACCTCCAGCTCTGGAATGCCAAGTTCACCCAGCAATCGGGTAAGCATTTCCAGAACCTCCGCCTCGATAGCCGGATTATCCGTATTGGATAGAACTTCGGCACCGGCCTGCACGTGTTGACGGTATCGGCCTTTCTGAGGTCGCTCTCGCCGAAACATTGGAGCAATGTAATAGAGCTTCAAGATCCGGGCTTCACTCTGAAGCTGATGCTCGATGTAAGCACGAATGACGGCAGCAGTGCCCTCGGGTCGCAACGTCAGGGATTTGCTCTCATCGCGATCGGTAAAGGTATACATTTCCTTCGACACAATATCCGTCTCTTCACCGACCCCTCTAATGAACAGCTCTGTCGATTCGAAGACCGGAGTGCGAATCTCACCGAACCCATACAAGTGAAATGTCTGGCGCAAGCGGTTTTCGAGGGCGTGCCAAATTCCAACCTCGGACGGAAGAACATCGTACGTGCCGCGGACAGCGCGAATCATGCGTTACTTCGCTTTCATTCCCAAGTACGTTTCCTTGTACTCATGATACCGGCGGGCGTATTCATCGATGCTTGCGGCTTCCTCATCCGTTATTGGACGCTTTACTTTTCCCGGCATTCCCAGGATTAGACTGCGCGGAGGAATCTTTGTACGTTCCGTAATGAGGGCCCCAGCGCCAACAATCGAATACTCACCCACGACAACATTGTTCAACAACGTGGCACGCATTCCGATAAGGCAGTGCGACTCGACGAGGCAACCGTGGAGCGTCGCACCATGTCCAACAGTAACGTAATCCCGTACAATAAGTGGGCACTCGTTTTTCATCACATGAGCGACTGAGCCATCCTGAATGTTGGTGTGCCGTCCGATACGAACGATGTCGACATCGCCCCGAATAACGCAGTTGTACCAGACACTCGAGTCGTCGCCGATTTCGACATCACCGATGATCTGAGCTCCGTCAGCAACATAAACTCGCTCACCCAACCTTGGCCACTTCCCGTTGTACTCATGCAACATCGTCAGTCCTCAGATAAAACCTCAAAACTAACAGAATTAGTCAACTTTACGCAATTGCGGTTAAGCACTATCATCACGTGATGCTTCGCGTCGTAATTGTCAAACCGAGTAAGTACGGAACTAACGGTCAGGTTGAGCGCTTTCGGCGTGGTTTCATGCCAAACAGCACGGTTCCGTATATCCGCAGTATGACGCCGCCGTCCATCGATGGCGTCGACATCGAGACGTACGCGATCGATGAGTATGTTCAAACCGATCTCGGCTACCTCGAACTGCTTCGTAATCGTAACGAGCCAACACTATTAGCTCTGGTGGGAGTCCAGTCGCACCAATTTCAGCGTGCGCTCGACCTGGCAGCGTTCGCCCGGACCAACGGCGTCCGGCATTGTGTGATCGGCGGACCGCACCCAATGACGTGCGACACGACCGTCCTCCAAAATCGCGGCATCAGTTTTGCGCTCGCCGAGGCGGAAATGATTTGGTTTGACATCTTGCGTGACGCAATCGCGGGTGAACTGCGGCCCGTATACGGCCGCGACCAGCGATGGGCTTCAGAAATTAGCGCACCTGTTGTGATCCCACCTTCCAAACGCGATCTCCGTCGCTATATTGTTTCCATGCTCGGTATCTACCCGGCGCGCGGTTGTCCTTTTACTTGTAACTTTTGTTCGGTAATCAAAATCGCGGGCAGGCAAATTCGGACTCAATCCATCAGCACCACTTTGGAGAGTTTGCGCAACGCAAAAGCTGCGGGCGTTCGCTTGGTGATGTTCACGTCCGACAACTTCAACAAATACGCCGAAGCCAAAGAGCTGCTGCAGCAGATGATTGCGGAAGATGTCCGGATACCGTTCTTCGTCCAGTGCGATACTCAGATCGCAAGACAAGAGGAACTTGTCAGCCTTCTGGCGAAGGCAGGTTGCTACGAAATGTTCGTGGGAGTTGAATCCTTTGTACGCAAAACCCTTCTAAGCGCGCACAAAACGCAAAACCACCCTTCCAGTTACGGCGAGATCGTGCGGCTCTGCCGCAAGCATGGAATTGTATGTCATTTTTCCAACATCATCGGTTTTCCGGACGATACTACGCAAACGATTCGCGAACATCTACACGTCTTGAGAGAATTGCGGCCCGATGTTTCTTCGTTCTATATCCTGTGTCCAATACCCGGAACGGAACAGTACGACGATTTTCTTGAAGCCGGATACATCACGGAACCGAATCTGGATCGGTTTGACGGAACCGTCACCACATGGCGGCACCCCGAATTGTCCGCACGAGAGCTACAGGAGCTTTTGTTCTTCTGCTACCGCGAATTTTACTCATGCGCCCATATCATCGGCACCGCGGTGAGAAGTCTTCGCTACAAGGGCGTCGGCCAGGTTCTACCGTATATCGGTCATCCGATTTTCAGCCGCATTTCTGTGGCCATGCGGATGCACCCTATGTCCGGTGGATTGGGCAGGGTCCACGTTGACACAGCCGCCGATTATCGCGACGTTCGTAGAAGCGTGTTCGGATTGGAACAAATTCCGTTACCGAAAAGCCTCGCCCTATCTAAGACGGATGCTGAGCTGAACGCCCGCGTGAAGATCGCAATCTGATACATTACTAACATTCACGATGAAGCCTACCAAGACCGATCTCAAAAGGTATGCTGATAACTTTTTACGCGAACAAGATGGCATTGCTCTATATCGCGCGTTGGCTCGCGCCGAAAAGGATCCGGCGCGCTCTGAAATTTTCGAAAAACTAGCCAAGGCGGAAGAGCGTCATGCTGCGCGATGGGCGCGGTTGCTCAAGAGTAATGGGGCCGAGACACCTCTGTATTCACCTGGATTCCGAGTACTGCTTTTGGGTTGGATATCCCGACGATTTGGGACAAAGCACGTTCTGCCCGTTGTGACCGGCCTCGAATCCAGGGACCAGGATGTTTATCGCGGGCAAATTGAAGCTGCCGGAATGCCGGCTGAAGAGCGGAGCCACATGCGCACGCTTCGCGCGATGCAGTATCAGGGACGAGATAGGCCGGAATCCATAGTGGATCTCGAGGCGTGGCACCGGACGAACTATGGCGGTAGCCTGCGTGCGGCGGTGTTTGGCATAAATGACGGGCTCGTCTCGAATTTCAGTTTGGTAATGGGTATTGCCGGAGCAAATGCAGACGCGCGCTTTATCTTGCTTGCTGGTGTAGCGGGCCTGCTAGCCGGGGCGTCATCGATGGCAGCCGGTGAGTACGTTTCCGTGCAGTCTCAGCGAGAGCTTTATGAACAGCAAATAGCTCTTGAACGGGAAGAACTCGAAATGTCTCCCGAGGAAGAAAAGGAAGAGCTATCGCTCATATATCAGGCGAAAGGCGTTCCGAGTAATGAAGCAGAAGAGCTGGCGGACCGTATTCTCTCGAATCCTGAAACCGCGATCGACACGCTGGCTCGTGAAGAACTCGGGCTGGATCCTGCCGCGCTGGGGTCCGCATGGATCGCGGCGGCAAGTTCATTCATCGCATTCGCTTGCGGCGCGACGATTCCTGTCGTTCCGTATTTCCTGACAACCGGAAACACGGCTTTTATTTCCAGCGCTATAGTCTGCGGACTTTCTTTGTTTTTGGTGGGAAGCGTGATCTCCATTTTCACGGGACGAAACCTTTTCTTCAGCGGCTTCCGAATGTTGGGCATTGGTGCGCTGGCGGCCGGCGCCACTTACGTAATCGGAAAATTCCTCGGTGTGGCAGTGGCAGGATAGCTGACTCCGGTTGGGATCAGATACAATCCAAAAGATTATGAACACGTTCAATTCGCAATCTACGCTGAGAGTCGGTAACACGGAGTTCGAGTTCTTCTCACTCGAGAAAGCAGAAATGGCTGGAGCCGGGGCCGTATCGAGCCTCCCTCTTTCACTGAAGGTCATGCTCGAAAATCTGTTGCGCTTCGAGGATGGCTCGACGGTCATGGCAGATGACATCCGCGCCTTGGCCGGGGAAGCGTCGGCAAAACACTCGGCAAAAGAGATAGCGTTTCGGCCTGCACGCGTGCTAATGCAGGACTTCACCGGCGTTCCGGCAATCGTAGATCTGGCAACAATGCGCGATGTGATCAAGGAAATGGGTGGCGATCCAAAGCGCATCAATCCCCTTCAACAAGTGGATCTGGTGATCGACCACTCGGTGCAGGTTGACCAGTTCGGCACACCTGCAGCGTTTGCCTTCAACGCTGATCGCGAACTGGAGAGAAATCGAGAGCGGTACTTTTTCCTGAAATGGGGACAAAAAGCATTTCAAAATTGCCGCGTTGTACCGCCGGATGTCGGCATCGTCCATCAGGTCAATCTGGAATACATCGCCAAGACAGTCTATGTCGATCAGAAAGATGGGCGGAAAATCGCATATCCGGACACGCTCGTGGGGACAGATTCCCACACAACCATGATCAACGGCCTTGGCGTCGTGGGGTGGGGTGTCGGTGGGATTGAGGCCGAAGGAGCAATGCTCGGACAGCCGCTTTCAATGCTGATCCCAGCCGTTGTCGGGTTCAGGTTGGACGGTGTAATGAAGGAGGGAACTACTGCGACAGATGTCGTTCTCACCGTAACGCAGCTGCTCAGGGCGAAAGGCGTAGTGGGAAAATTTGTAGAATTTTATGGCCCCGGTCTTTCGAGCCTCAGTCTCGCAGATCGCGCAACAATCGCAAATATGGCCCCGGAATATGGTGCGACAATTGGTTTCTTCCCCATCGATGTCGAGACTCTGAATTACCTCCGCCTGACAGGACGCGATCCGGATCACGTGAAGCTTGTGGACGCGTACGCTAAGGCGCAGGGCCTGTTCCGAACAGAATCCTCACTTGATCCGGTCTTCAGCGATACGGTTCATCTGGATCTTTCAACGATCGAGCCGAGTCTAGCCGGGCCGCGCCGCCCACAGGATCGCGTTCCTCTGAAAAATTCAAAGCGTGCCTTCGAAGAAGCCTTGCCGACAATGCTTACAAAGCAGACGGCACCGACGACTTCAGTTGAGGTTACCGACGACGGGAACAAATATAGCTTGCGCCACGGCTCTGTCGTTATCGCTGCGATCACAAGTTGCACGAATACGTCAAATCCGTCCGTAATGATCGCGGCAGGTATTCTGGCAAAAAAAGCGGTCGAACGCGGGCTCGCCGTAAAGCCTTGGGTCAAGACGAGCCTGGCTCCGGGGTCACGCGTCGTTTCGGATTACCTCAAGGATACGGGCCTGATGCCTTACCTCGAAAACTTGCGATTTCATCTCGTAGGTTATGGCTGCACAACCTGCATTGGAAATAGCGGGCCATTACCCGAACCTGTCGCTTCGGCAGTTAAGGACAACAGTCTTGTCGTCGCGGCGGTGTTAAGTGGAAATCGGAATTTCGAGGGCCGTATCAATTCACTTGTTCGTGCCAACTACCTGGCTTCACCCCCGTTAGTCGTTGCGTATGCCCTCGCCGGCACAATGGATATTGACCTCCAAACGGAGCCGCTTGGGAAAGATAAAAACGGGCAGGCTGTCTATCTGCGTGATCTGTGGCCGGCGCAAAGCGAAGTGTTAGCCGCGGTCAACTCGTCCGTCCGCGCCGAGATGTTTCGAAAGGCCTACGAGGAATCCCTTGCAGGTGATGAGCGCTGGAAAGCACTCCAAGCTCCCGGCGGCGAAATCTTCGAATGGGACGAGAGATCAACATACGTCAAGCGGCCACCTTATTTCGAGAACATGCCGCGAGAACCCTTGCCGCTGGCGGACATTCGTGGAGCACGAGTACTTGCAGTACTTGGTGATTCGGTTACGACGGACCACATCTCGCCTGCCGGCTCCATTCAGCCTGACAGTCCGGCTGGAAAGTATTTAATTGAGCATGGTGTCACACCCAAAGACTTCAATTCATACGGCTCTCGAAGGGGCAATCACGAAGTGATGATGCGCGGAACCTTCGCCAATATTCGCTTGCGGAATCAAATGGCCTCCGGCACCGAAGGTGGATGGACGGTGCATTTGCCTGATAAGTGCCTCACGACAATTTACGAGGCGGCCATGCAATATCAGGATGAAGGGGTTCCGCTAATGATAATCGCCGGCAAAGAATATGGTTCCGGATCCTCACGAGACTGGGCCGCGAAAGGACCACGACTGCTCGGCGTACGAGCGGTGCTGGCTGAGAGCTTTGAGCGAATCCATCGCAGTAATCTCATCGGAATGGGCGTTCTTCCGTTGCAGTTTAAGCAGGGAGACAACGCGGCGAGTCTCGGTTTGACGGGATTTGAGACCTTAGACGTCGAGGGAATCGCAGCC
>Ga0075423_10003678_pt1 | contig 14137 bp, 14 predicted proteins | sample SoiMethybrSBSTD2_FD_80114 | JGI IMG/M metagenome (GOLD analysis project Ga0075423, IMG submission 80114) | Bulk soil microbial communities from a Populus tree surrounding site in Tennessee, USA - Soil MetaG P. TD hybrid SBSTD2 | ecosystem: Environmental > Terrestrial > Soil > Tree plantation...
CGCCGCCATGACCAGTGTGGTCATGATCGGGCGACTGATGAAAAGATCCGACAGCCTCACAATCCGCCTCCGGCCGGCGCACCGGCAGCAGCGGTGTTGGTTTGAGTCGGCATAGTGCTTTGCACGACAACCTTTGAGTTCGGAGCTACGCGCATCTGGCCGTTCACGACGACTTGCTCGCCGGCCTTCAGTCCATCAGAAATGAGCGTCAGGTTCTGGTAGGCTCCCGCTTGCTTGACTGGGCGCGATTCGGCGGTGCTGTCTGCCCTAACGACGTAGACGTAGTCTCCCTGTTGGCCGTTCTGAATGGCCTTGGTGAGGACCACGATTGCATTCTTCTGGGTTGAAAGCTCCAAAGCCACGTCGACGAACTGTCCTGGCCACAAGCGTCGGTTCTTGTTTTGAAAGGTGCCTTTCAGCTTGAACATGCCCGTCGTCGTGTCGACTCCATTGTCAATGAAAGTAAGTTTGCCCTCGACCGGGTGATCAGCCTGTCCCTTGGGTAGAGCCAGCACTTTCAACTGTCCGGAGGCGTAACGCTGTCGTACCCGATCCAGGTTCCCCTCTGGCACGGAAAAGGTCACGTAGATGGGAGTGACTTGATTCAACTGCACAAGGTAAGGCGTGTCGTTCGCCTTCACCAGATTCCCGAGGTTGATCATCAAGACGCCAGCGCGGGCGTTAATAGGAGCGAGGATGTCGGTGTACTGCAGTTGGACGCGCGCAGCATCCAGCGCGGCTTTGTCTGCCTCGACGGCCGCGGCCTCAGCTTTCGCCTGGGCGCGCAGTTGATCGGCCTGCTCGCGTGCAACGATTCCTTGCTTTTCCAAGTCCGAGTAGCGGTCTGCCTGAATACGCGAATTTTCTGCCTGGGCCTGATCGCGCTTCAGCTGGCCAGCAGCTCTCTCTAGTTCGGCCTGAAAGGGCTTCTTGTCTAACTGAAATAGCAGTTGGCCTTCGCGAACGTCGTCTCCTTCTTTGAAGATGATCTTCTGAATTTGCCCGTTGACCTGGGACCGTATGAATACGGTCTGGTAGGCCTCGACGTTGCCGATGGCGTGAATCTGAACCGGAATGTCTTGCTGTTCGACAGTCGCAACTACGACGGGCGCAGCGGGTCGGGCGGCGGCGGACAGTGCGGCTGGGGCTTGCTCCTTCTTCTCGCATCCGGCCAAAAAGATGACAGTCGCCACCGGAAAGACCAAAATCGGCCATCGCCATCCCCGGAAGGTATGTGTCATGAGGGTAAACTCCGGCGAGTTACAACGATTCTATATTGACGTGCCGGGATGGATTTCGTCCGTGACCGCAATCACTTGCATCACGCTCCGAAGCCCATCCGCCAAGCTGTTGTGAATCAAGGGCAATAGCGCGACGATGTAACGATCGGACCCTTACCTTCACTACCAGCCTAAGATTGTTCAGCCGCGCTTTCGGGGTCACACACGAATCCACATGCAGCGTACACCTTCCGACGAGCCGAATAACAGCCTATCCTTCGCGCAGGTGTTTCCTCTCGAGGTAGAACGGGTGCGGGAAAGCCGGGCCGGGCGCCAGGTTCCTGTTGATCGCCGGGGGCGCTCAGCCGGAAGCGATCTAATTGGCCTCGCCTTCTCCGGTGGAGGGATCCGGAGCGCAACCTTCAATCTTGGAGTCATCGAGGCCCTGGCCGGGCGTCAACTGCTGCGGTGGTTGGACTACCTTTCCACCGTCTCAGGTGGCGGCTATATCGGATCCTGGCTAAGCTCTTGGGCGTACCACATCAAGCGTGCCAACCCGCAAGGCAATCACATCGGGGAGATTGAGAAGGAACTGGGACCACATACGAGCCAGATCGGGGATGCTCCTGAACCCGGCCAAATCCGGTTTTTACGGCAATACAGCAACTACCTAACGCCGCGATTAGGGGTGTTGAGCGGCGATACGTTAGCGTTCGTCGGCACCTATTTGCGGAATCTTCTGCTGAATCAGAGCATTTTGATCTCTCTCATGTTCGCTGTGCTGTTGGCCCCGCGGGTCATCGGATTGGCGCTCATCTATCCCGATCATGAGCGGCGTATCGGATACATCATCGGTGGCGGCGCGCTCGTCCTGCTGATCTGGATCTTGATCCGAATTTCCGGCAACATCGTTCCGGCCACATCGGACTCTGCGAAAAGGGTGGTTCAGTGGATCGCGATCCCCCAGCATGCATTCTGTTTTTCGCTTACGATTGCGGTCTGGCACTTGTCCCGACCCGGAGCCTTGCTGCCCTTTGCGTTCCAAGGGTGGCGAAATCTGATTCTCGCGTGTCTGGCCTCGGCTGGTGTCTACACAGTCTTTTGGGTGATCGGGACCCTTCTTTCGAGTGAACGGAAGAGTTTCATTCAATGGATTCCTGTGTTTTGGGCCCCCCCCATTGGTTTGGTGGCGGGAGCCTTTACCGCACTGGGAACTAAGATTCTTGCCACTCGCGATGTCTGGTTCGCAATGACGTTCGGCGTTCCTTTGACGGTGGCCCTCGTTCTGTTCACAGGGTCCCTGCACTTGGGGCTTGTGGGACGCTCATTCGGCGATGGCATCCGCGAGTGGTGGGCGCGACTGGGCGGCGTTGTATTTGCGATCACGCTGTACGGATTCGTGCTGTGCTTGGCAGCTCTGTACGTTCCCCTTTTTGTGGAATTGATCTGGCATCGAGCCGTTAGTCAGCCGGGATTTTGGAGCGGATGGATCTGGAAGATTCTGAGTTCCTTGGGTCTTTCCGGTGGAATGGTCGGCTGGATATTCGTCACCCTGCGGGGACTGTTTTTTGCGAAGGGCGCCGACACAGGTAGTCCACCCGGAGCTGCGCCGCCGCCCAGTGGACCAAATCTCAGCAAGGACCAGTGGGCTCGCCTAGCTCCCCCGGTCTTCGTCGTAGGGCTTCTAATCCTGCTCTCCTATCTCGCGTACCTGATCGCACCGCTAGTTACTTCAAGTCCTCGGGCAAGCACCGTGGAGATAGGGAGCAATACTTGTCAGTATTGGTGCGCCCTATCTCAGTTCGCTAACTTGGCGCCACTGGCTTTACTGTGCGGGTTGCTTCTGGGCTTGGCGCTCTTTCTCGGCTGGCGTGTGGATGTGAATGAATTCTCGCTGCACAACGCGTATCGCAATCGCCTAGTGCGATGCTATCTGGGCGCGACCAATCCAGACCGACATGCTCAGCCATTCACAGGGTTCGACGACAATGACAACATTCCGATGGAGGGGCTGATCGACGCCGCAGCGCCGTTTCATATTGTGAACGCCACGCTCAACGCCGTGAAAGCCAATGATCTGGCGTTGCAGGCGCGGAAGGGACGATCGTTCGCATTCACCCCGTTGTATTCGGGCTTCGGAAATGGGGTGCCCAATGATCCTGCCTATCGTGAGACCCGGCACAGCTCCTGGTTAAGCTGGCAATATCGCGGAGTTCGCTTGGGAACGGCAATGGCGATCTCCGGGGCCGCCGCCAGCCCAAATATGGGCTTTTACACGAAGCCTGCGGTGTCGTTCCTCTTGACCGTCTTCAGTGTTCGCCTCGGATGGTGGCTCGGGAATCCGAGGACAAAGGGATGGTGGGAAGCGGGGCACCCGCGCTCGTCACTGATTGCGCTGATGAACGAGTTAACCGGTGCTACTACAGATAATGCCGAAGAAGTGTATCTCTCCGATGGCGGCCACTTCGAAAATCTGGCTGTTTACGAACTGATTCGCCGCCGCTGCCGCGTGATTATCGCGTGCGATTCAGGAGCCGACCCTGTCTATTCCTGCACCGACTTGATCCGTCTGGTTGAGAAGTGCCGCGTCGACTTCGACACCCTGATTGACATCGACCTGAGCGAAATTCGACCGCCAGCGCCGTGGGCTTTCGGCGAACTTCGCGTGAGCAAGTCACCGTATTCGGTTGGAACGATTACCTACCCCGATGGCCGCTCTGGCATATTTATCTACATCAAGCCGTGCCTGAGCACCGAAATGCCGGCTGACGTAATCGCGTACGCCCGGGCTACCCAAAATTTTCCCCACCAGTCCACCGTGGATCAGTTTTTCGACGAGGAGCAGTTCGAAAGCTATCGGGCAGTCGGCTTCGCTTGCGCGTATGCCGCCTTGGATGCCATTGAGAATGCCGTGAAGTCGTGAAAATGGGTCGGCTTCAGGTATCGGTTCACGGCTCCCACCTGTGACGTTTTCTGGGGAAGGGGCATAATGTTCGGATGTTCACCTTCATCCTTTCCTGCCTCCTCCTAACATGTGCGACAAATCAGCAGGCCACGGCGCCTGTAGATCGCTCTTCATGGACTCTCACTTGGAGTGACGAGTTCAACGGTGGCAACGGGTCCACCCCCGACCGCGCAAAGTGGGTTATCGAAACGGGCGGCAACGGCTGGGGAAACAACGAGCTTGAGTACTACACCAATCGCGTGCAAAACGTGCAGATCCAGGATGGCAATCTGGCGATCACGGCGCGTCGGGAGGGTTACAGCGACAATGAGGGCGTATTCCGCGGCTACACTTCGGCGCGACTGAAGACTCAAGGGAAATTTCAGCAGGCGTACGGACGATTTGAGGCACGCATTCAGATTCCTCGTGGCCAAGGCATATGGCCAGCGTTCTGGATGATGGGCGCGGATCCCGATCACTGGCCGAATGGCGGCGAAATCGACATTATGGAGAATATTGGCAAGGAGCCGTCCACTGTCCACGGGACCATCCATGGTCCGGGGTATTCGGGTGACAAAGGCATCGGTTCGCCGTTTTCGCTGCCCGAGGGCAAGGCTTTTGCCGACGGATTCCACGTGTATGCGGTCGAATGGGAACCGAACGTAATTCGTTTCTACGTGGACGACAATTTATACGCCACACGCACGCCTGCAGAACTTCCGAAGAACACGAAGTGGGTTTATGACCATCCCTTCTACATGCTTCTCAATGTGGCGGTCGGAGGGGATTGGCCCGGGAACCCGGACGTGACCTCCAAGTTCCCACAAACCATGCTGGTGGATTACGTGCGCGTGTACCAGAAAAAGTCTGGAACGTAAGGAATACCCTGCAGGAATTACTTCTTCACCGTGATCCGATCCGCGATCTTCTCGTATTGAGCGTTCGACAAAACGTGGCGAGTGACCAGATCGCGAGGACCGTCATACGGACGGGCAGCGATCATTTTGTCTGCTTCAGTAGCGCTTATTTCTGGCAGGCTTTCCAACTGCTCTTTGGTGGCAGAGTTCAAGTCGAGAGGTTTATCGCGACTCCAGCCTTCTTTGATTCCTTCAGCAATTGCCTTGGCGTCACGCTTCGCTGCCGCCGTGGTCTGAGCGGTTTTCTCTTTCAGATCTTCGGGGTTCTCAGGTCGGCGCTGCGTGCAAGCCGTCAGCGCTGCCAATGACAGGATCGCGAAGGCGAGAGGAATTTGTCGATTCATAAACGACACAGTTTCTGATTGCGGCAGTTGGATGAGTTGTTTGGGCGTTCGGTTGGTTGCGGTTCTGCCCCTGCAAAATCTGTGACTTGAGCGGAATTGAAGGTAGTGCCGAGAGTCTCACTCTCACGCCAGTCGCACTCGAACCGGCCTTCGCGAAGGCTATTCGGGGTGAAAACGGACGGTGATGAGTTCGTGGGTTTCGTGCGGAGCGACTTCCCATCTTGATTTGCGGATCGCATCAACCGCAGCCTGCCCCAAGAGGGGGTGGCCTCCAGCAAGCGAAGCGGACTTCACCGTCCCATCGGGTGCCACCCCGGCCTCGATCTTTACGGTGCCAGAAATATTCATGGTTCGGGCCAGGGACGGATAACTGGGAGTGATCTTGGTCACCATCTTGCGCTTGCTTTCGGACTGATCTTGCTGAGCGGAAAGGGAGAATGGACTTGTAACTAGCATTGCCGACGTACAGACTGCCAGGGACGAGATGGCAAGCCAACGGCGCATGAAAAGGCCTCCCTTGGCATGGTATTCGCTTTGGGAGTAATGGAAAGGTAACGGTCGTAACCTGGTAATGCGGGCTGCGGGCTTCGACAAGGGATAGCAGCGAGAGAGCTTCAAGTGCTACGAATCCCCCTAGATAACTGGTGGAAAAATTTCTCTTCCAGGACCCTTTTTCCAGTGCGAAACATTTGTTAGGGGGGAACTTGTGGGATCCCTTCTGACCCGGGGAACTTATGCGGGGATGGGAACCTTCGTGATAATAAGTGGAACAAGGGGCTTGATGACAACGATTCCGAGGTACGGAGAGCCCTTTCTGGCGCAGATTCATAGAATCATGGCAAAGGCTTTCAACGTTTTGAGAGAGTACCGGTTTGATTAATAGTGCAGGCGATCCCAGGAACGCACATGGACGAGATTGATGAACAACTGCTGAAGTCCGTGGCAGCACAGCTGATGACTAAAGAATTCGTGGAAGTGGCTGGTGAGCGACTACGCGTGCGCACTACCAGTCGCAATCGGCTTAAGACGGTGCAGTTCCCGATGAAAGGGCAAGAGTATGAAGCAATCGAACAGAATCCGGAAAAGCTCAGTCGTTGGGGGAAGCTTGCCCGCGAAGGGCATGCGGTTGTCCAGTTTCGCAACCTCGTGAGCGGGAAATATGATGCTGTTTCGGTCGATGGGAAGCTGCTTGTATACGGCGGGAAAAAGTCGGGACGGGAACGACGGGACTCTTCCGACACGAGTCGATGACTTCACAGTCCAGGCCCGCTATCGATGCAAATTCGCTACTTAGGTTTTGGCGGCAGAGGCACATTGAGACTGCGCGGAGCGGCGGGTCAACTTGTCCATCGTCGGAAACGAACTCGGGGCAACTAGCGTGAGTTCCGGCGGGATTGCACCAGTCTTAAGTGCCGTGGCCAACATCTCCAACGCCTGCCCGGCGAGGGGCGGAATGACCACGGTGGCAGCGAGAAGTCCGGATTTTACCCAGGCCTGGCCTGTGTTCGGCACCCCATCGCAACCGAGATACGGAAGCGCGAGCCAGCGGTCGCGCGCGCCCAGCTCGGGCACCTCTTGGAAAGCCTTTCTCGCACCCGCCGCCATTGCATCGTTTTGAGCGGCGATGACATCCACGTGCGACTGCTGGGAGGTGCTGAGTCGAAGCCAGGCGGTGACAGCCTTGTAGGCGCTCGCCTCGGTCCATTGGGCCTTCATCATCTTCAATTGGATGGATGGAGATTTCGTTGCCTGCATGCCATCGGTGCGCAGCTTGGCTGTGACGCTGTCGGATGGTCCCTGAATGTAGAGCGCTGTACCACCATTTGGCAGTAGCGCCGCCAGCTGGCGGGCCTGCAGGCGACCGACTTCCAGGCTGTCGGAGCTGACCGCAAAAGCAGGAACTCGACTCATCCTGCGCAGCTCTGGTAGATAGTCGGCGTGGCGATTGAGGACGACCCAGCCAATGCCGGCAGTAACGGCTGCCCTAGCGACTTGGGGCAAGGCTGTTCCTCCAGCCGGCTCCAGGATAATTCCCTCCGGCAGGGGGGCCGATTTCGATTGGATGAATTCCAGAATCTGCTGGCTTTGCTGGATCGCGTCGTTGTCGGCGAAGAGAATCCTCAGGTCGACGCCGAGGTGGTGCGCCATTTCCTCAGCCGAGGCCGCTTGCTCGACTTGGTAGTCATTGTCCTGCGTGATGAGAGAGAGGACAAAGGCGGGCTTCTTCATGGTGTTTCCGCTGGATCATACCCCGATTTAGTCACAAGGGAAGGTGACGAGGGTAATCAGGGAGTGTTCTTACTGATCTCGGCGTAGTACACGCAGACAGAGCATCATCCTGCCCATCCCTTGGCCGCGTCCAAGGCATCCCAAATACGGCCATCACTTCGCCCGCACCACTGTCGTTAGCGCAACTCCGGGGTGCAGTAGCAAGCGGACCACGTTCAATTTCACGGTGAGGGACTCACGATGAAAAAATGACTATCTCAATTCTTGCCACTCTGATTCTGTTCGGATCCCTATCCTGGGCTCAGAACAAGGCTGAACGCGAACGCATCACAAATGGTCCGGTTGTGAAGAGGGCCACGGGCACGATCGCCGAGATTGCCTGGTCGACCGATGCGCAGGGCAGCAGCATTGTGAAATATGGGACCAGTCCAAACACATTGAATCAGACCGCCGAAGCACCATGGGGTGGTACCAGGGAGCCGAATGGCGATTACAACCACACCGTCTGGGTTAAGAACCTGAGGCCGAACACAACCTATTATTTCGTGGTCGAAACGACTCAAGGTGCTGGAACGGGTACGCAGACACAGAGCCAGCCAAAAGAATTCCACCCGGCAGCCAAAATAGCATCGGCTGCAAGGTCGGGTTCGCTGGAAAATTGCTCTAATTGAAGCGTGTGAGCTTCCAGAGGTAAACGGTGGCCGACGCCAGCAATGCGAGCCCGATCACTACCAGCCCACATACGGCTTGCCAGTTCAGAGCGATGGCCGGCAAGCGCGACCCGCTTGCTGTCCATACAAAAAGACCTGTCGCCACCACCACCAGTAGGCCGTCCCACCATCTTCTTGAGGGGACAGTGTGCGAGGCTCTTCCTTCCATCGCTGACGAGACGAATTGGGCATCGATGGCGTAGCGGCGTTGTTCTCGCTCTGCCGCTTCGCGCCATTTGCCGTGCTCAGATTGGTTAGCCGTGGAAAAAGAAATTGCAGCCATGCCAAGCGCCATTAGGATCGAGCCGTAGATTGCGGCGACCACGGCCGAGTGTCCCCAGCCGCGAAATTCTCCAAAGGCCACCGCTCCCCATAGCAAGCCCCAGAGCTGATTTGAGTTCGAGAGCGGGATCCCTCGGCTTACCCCGATGTACTTCACGGCGTACTGTTGGAAGATATCGCCAATCACCCAGACAAAGCCTGCCGCCAGAAGCCAAAATTGCAGATGACGGACGGCCGCGATCTGGCGCCACAGTTCTGTGAACCCGCCCAGGTAACGAACGGCGAGCGCTGTCATCATGCCCAGTTCGCCCACTGTGAAAAACGACACGAACGACATCGGGTTCATTCCTGACAGGTAGGCCTTGCGGTAGGGGATGTACATCGTCCCCCAAAGCACCCCGGCACCGAGGGCAGCGACGATGCCTTTGGTTGCGGCCTGTGACGAAATCTGGCTCGCCGTCACCCGCGTCAACACGATGCCGCCAATGAACATCAGCAGCGTCCCGCCCAAGACGGTGATCCACTTTTTTCGGCCAGCATCTTTCAGTTCTTGAAAGAAGAGCACGCCCCACAGGATTCCGATGAGCGCGTTGGTATTCCACAGAGGAAAAGCAATACTCAATCCCAAATCGCGGATCGCGAAGATGGTGAGCGTGTTGGCCACCGACCACAGGCATCCAGCGATGATCGCCCAGATCACCAGGTGAGGGGCTTTTCGAATATCAGTACCTATTCCCGCTGTTCCCCGCGCCACTGCGGGCAAGCTCCAGCGACCGATAAATACGCCAACGACCATCAGAAAGGAAATCACGAACGGCGAGAGGCCAGCCGAGACAAGTTTGGCGGGAGCTTCGGCTGCTCCCAGCCACGCGCCCGCTGCAATCCCGCAGAAGACGCCGAGACGCTGCAGTGCACGAATACGGTCGGGGGGTGGTGAGGGACGCTCCGCCGCTGCGAGTTCCAGCCCGGTTAGCTCACCCATCGGAGAAGTACCAGACCTAACAGCAGCACGATCGTAGGAACCCAGAAGTGCGTGTCTCGTAGCACCGAAGCAAAGGTCGTACATCCGGCCGTCGCTGGTCTCTGTGTGTTCATCGCGCCTCGTGAGAGATGCGCGCCATGCTACGCAGTTCGCAGACAGGAAGCAAGACATGTTCAATTGAAAGGACGTGCTCCGGGGGACAGTCTCCGGACGCGCGTGCCTCCCAAAGTGGAAAAAGCTACAAAACTACTTCGCCCACCGCTTCAACCGCTGACCGCCGGCAACCTGCGGGCCAGCCTTCCCATCAGCAGCCTGAGAATCCTTGGGACAGAAAACCGTACCGCTCCTTTGATGCCGTACCTCACCTGCAATCCGAAGAGTGGCTTGGGCGACGGACAATGCTTCAACCCAAGCTGCTTCTCGGTTCCCACCGAGGTCGGTGGGAACGGTCCGTACGTCTGGCCCTATCTGCGTGGACCTGCTTATATCAATAGCGATCTGTCGCTCTACAAAAACTTCAAGCTCACGGAGCGGCAGAATATTCAGTTCCGGGTTTCGGCGTTCAACTTCCTTAATCATCCGTTGCGCCAGTTTTAAAAGACGGATGACACAACCCTGCGCCTCGAGCGAGTCGCCGGCCAACCCAAAGACCTCCCGCTCGATCAGGTGCAATACACACAAACGAACCCGAACTTCACTGGCAAGCCCGCCTACACTGTGGGCCGCCGCGTATTCGAGTTCGCGCTGAAATACACGTTCTAACGGTTAGTTTCTAAGTCCAAATTGTGCACGCTCGGAAGACTCGGGCGTGCATTTTTGGTTGTAAATAGGGTGATCCGGAACCTAGTGGCTACAGCGAAGTGCCCTGATGGTAGAGATCTTCGATTGCCTTCTGGACGCGCGCCGATAAAGCTTCCATATCATGTCCCGAGAGACCGGCGGTCGAGATCGGATCGCCGACACACATCTCCAGCGGACGAGACTTAATGTGATAGGTGTTCATGGGCAGTAGTTCGTATGTTCCCACCAGCGCGATTGGAACGATATCGACGTGCGCTTTGATGGCCAGGAAAAATGCGCCGGGCAGGAACGGCTTGATTTCGCCATCCGGAGTGCGGCCGCCTTCCGGAAAAATCACCAGCGGCATGCCGGCCTTCAGGCTTTTGAGCGCCGAACGAATGCTGCCGATGGAAGCGGCGGGATTCTGCTGGTCGATGCAGATTTGTCCGGAACGCTTCAAATGCCATCCGATGATGGGATAGGACAGCAACTCTTTCTTGAAGGCAATGCGAAACTGAAAGGGGAGATACACGTAGAGAATCGGGATGTCGAGCGCTGACGCGTGCGTAACTGCGTAGACGAGCGGCCGAGTCGTGTCGATCTTGTCCAGTCCAGTGACTTTTACGCGTGAGAAAATCGTTTTCATGATCGCCCATGACCAGGCGCGGGCGAAGCTGTGCAGGATCCGCTCGCGGTTTCCAAACAACGAAACCAGCGTTGCGAGCAGTCCAAGCACAACGGTGTACAGCCAGATCAGAGGATCGAAAATGAAGTAGGAGCGAAACCGGCTGAAAACGCCGTAGTGTCGCTCTGGAGTCGACGACTTGGTTCGTTCGGGTGCTTGTACCACACGAACGTCGCGGCTCTCGACTTCCGGCGTCTTCAGGGGCACAGTCAATACTTAGATGCGGGCACCGAGCACTCGCATCGCCTCTCCTACAATGTAAATCGAACCGGTCACCACTAACAAACCCCGCGTTCCGGCTGCTGTCCGGGCCAGCGCCAGCGCAGAGGCCACGTCCGGAGCTTCTTCGATTTCTGTTGCAACTCGCTTGGCGGCTTCCCGGATCTCGGCTGCGCTGGCGGCGCGCGGATTCTCGACGTACGTCGCAATCACGCGATCAGCGAGCGGGAACAGAATCTCAGCCATCTCGCTGATCGACTTGTCGCGCATGGCACCAAAGACGAAGATGAGAGGCTGGTCCTGGTAGGTTGAAGAAAGCGTCGAGCGGAGCGCCCAGGCCCCGGCCGGATTGTGGGCAACATCGAAGACGACTTCCGGATGATCGAGGGTGGCGGGCAGAACCTGGAAGCGTCCGGACCAATGAGTATCGCGGACACCGCGCTCGATGGTAGCGGCAGAGATACGCGGGAATCCGTGATGACTGAGTTCCTCGGCAGCCGCAATTGCAAGGGCGACATTTCTGAGTTGGTGGCGTCCGACCAAAGGCGTCTCAATTGTGATTTGCGAGCCCTTTACCTGCAGTGGATATCGGGCAAGGTAGCCGGCTTTCTCGTGGGTGCTGGACTGGAGGTATTGGGCGCTGTTGGGGCTCAGAGGAGGCACGTACTGGACGGCGCTGATGCCTCTGGCATTGTGACTGAGAATCGTATTACCGATGACATCGTTGGCTTCAGGCGTTTGTGGGAGTGTCACGACGATGCCGCCTGGACGGATGATGCCGGCCTTCTCGCGGGCGATCTCGGTGAGGGTGTTTCCGAGAAATTTCTGATGATCGAGCGAGATGTCGGTAATGACGCTAATCCGCGGTTCGACGACATTGGTGGCGTCGAGGCGTCCGCCCATGCCGACTTCGAGGACGGCAATGTCGACCTTCTCGCGGGAGAAATATTCGAAGGCTATCGCCGTCAGCATCTCGAAAAAGCTGGGATGCCACGGGAGGTCGGCTTCGGAAACCAGCCGCTCGGCAGTCCGGTCGACCAGGTCATGAGTGCCGGCAAAGTCATCGTCCGCGATCGATGAGCCGTCGATCCGAATGCGCTCGTTGATGCGGATCAGATGGGGTGAGGTGTACAGTCCGGTCTTCAGGCCCGACGCCTGCAAGATCGAGGCGAGAGTTGCCGCGGTAGAACCCTTGCCGTTCGTCCCCGCGATCAGTACCGATGCAAACTTACGTTCGGGATTTTCGAGTGCCTCGAGCAGCACGCGCATGTGTGCGAGGTCGAACTTGTGGGACGGCGTATGGGCCAGCTCGTGGCCGAGAGCATTCATTCGGGCAATGGCCGTTTCGTAGGACACGGTGTCAGGTGTCGGGTGTCGGGTCTCAGGTGTGAGGTCTTCGATGAGACCAAGTCCACCCTAATGTAAGAGTATCAAGTCTGGACTCTTTCCTTGGAGTCAGCCTCATCCGAAGGCTAACAACAAGGGGTGAAAGGCGTGGATCCGGGATTCGGTCGCAAGTACTAAGCCGCGGAAAACGTCGAACCTGCGTAGAATTGCTCAGCACGCACGCGAGCAATGGAATCCTTCAAGATTGCGATCCTCTGCATTCTGGCGGCCCTCCTGTGCGGAATTGTTCACGATCAAATCACGGCCAGGATCTGCGTCGAATACTTCACGTCTTTCATGCTCCGGTTTTCACACTCAATCTCCAACCTGGCTCGGCATCGGGTGGGGCATTCTCGCGACTTGGTGGGTCGGCGTGTTCTTTGCCGTTCCGATGATCCTTGCTGCCAGGGCAGGCTCTCGCCGTGCGTTGCGCGCATCCGAGCTGGTTCGGTCCATTTTATGGTTGCTCGGCTTCATGGCGGTCGCTGCGCTTCTGTCCGGAATCACCGGATATGCTCCAGCGCGAGCCGGAGTTTTGGCCACAGATTGGTTGACCTTCTCAGCTTCCGAATCGGTACGATTTCGTTTTATGGCCGATTGGTGGGCCCATGGTGCGTCATATGCGAGCGCCTTCGTTGGGGGTACGGGGTTGTGCGTGTTGACTTATCGAAGGAGAGCTGCTACGCCGCCCGCGTCATGAAATCCAGGGCGCGCGAAATATATGGCTTCAAATCCCGGCGTTGGACTACTGCATCGAGCATGCCGTGTTCAAGCAGAAACTCGCTGCGCTGAAATCCCTGCGGCAGTTTCTGACGGATGGTTTGCTCGATCACGCGCGGGCCGGCGAAGCCGATGAGGGCTCCCGGTTCGGCGATGTTGAGGTCCCCTAGCATCGCGAACGATGCGGTGACTCCGCCGGTCGTGGGATCCGTCAGGACTGAAATGTAAGGAACTTTGACTTCGTCGAGACGAGCCAACGCGGCAGAAATTTTTGCCAACTGCATCAGACTGATTACGCCTTCCATCATGCGGGCGCCGCCGGACGCCGAAATGATGATGAGTGGGGTCTTCGTGTCGCCAGCCTTCTCGATGGCCCGGGTGATGACCTCGCCGACAACGGCTCCCATGCTGCCACCGATGAATCCGTACTCCATTGCGCTCATGATGACAGGACGACCGTTCAGCTTGCCTTGCGCGTTGATCACGGCGTCGGTGAGCTCGGTGTCGGCCTGAGCCCGCTTCAGCCGGGAAGCATACGGCTTGAGATCAACGAATTTCAGTGGGTCGGTCGAGACCAGGTTGCCGTCGAAGACGTCGTATTGATTGTCGTCTAATAGCTGGGCCAGGCGGCTACGAGCATCGATGCGGAAGTGCTTGTCGCACTTGGGACAGACGTTCAGATTCTCTTCCAGGTCCTTCTTCCAGATGATCTGGCGGCA
>Ga0075423_10003679_pt1 | contig 14136 bp, 15 predicted proteins | sample SoiMethybrSBSTD2_FD_80114 | JGI IMG/M metagenome (GOLD analysis project Ga0075423, IMG submission 80114) | Bulk soil microbial communities from a Populus tree surrounding site in Tennessee, USA - Soil MetaG P. TD hybrid SBSTD2 | ecosystem: Environmental > Terrestrial > Soil > Tree plantation...
CTGGCGGACTTCGTGGCGTTGGTCCAGGCGGCTCTCGCCGCCGGGCACAACCCGACGCTGACGGCGTCGCGCCAGCCACCCAGCGCGCCGCAAGCGCCCGACGATGGCAGCTTCCTCGCCGCCGACCTGAGACTCGACGAGGGAAACAGCCATTCGGTCGTCAAGCTCAACATTGCCGCCGCGAACCTGATGATGAACCCGACGCCCCCGCCGGACGGATTCCTCAAGCTGCTCGGCCTGAGCTTGGAGCTGCGTTTGAGCGACGGTACCACGAGGCTCGAGCAGGAGAACCCGGAGCTCGAGGGCGTGCGCGAGTTCGAGGGAGTGGTCCAGTCGGTGGACCTGACGGCGCAGAGCGTGACGCTCACGGACGGCACCATCGTCCGCATCGTCGCCGGGACGGAGTTCGACGCGCGCGAGGGTGACGACGACGATCACCTCACCTCGCTCGCTGCGGTCCAGGCCGCGCTCACCGCCGGCAAGACGGTCGAGGCGGAAGGCCGCGGCCTGGTCGACAGCACCAACCCGCTGACGCTCGACGCCATCCGGATCGAGTTCGAAGTCGAGGGCGAGGAGCCGCCGCCGCCCGTCATGATGGCGGAGTTCCAAAGCGGGGTGGCGAGCGTCGACGTCGCCGGCGGGACGTTCACGCTGGCGAGTGGTGCGGTGGTCACGGTGACGAGCGACACGAGGATAGACCCGGAGGGCGACCTCCATACCTTGCAGGCGGTCTCCGACGCGCTCGCCGCCCAGCATCCGGTCCGTGCCGAGGGGCACGCCACCGTGACGTCGGCCGGTCCCCCGCGTGCGCTGACCGCGCTGGACGTGAAGTTCGAAACGCCTTAGCGGGCCTTGAGCTCTCCCGCGATCAGCCGGGCCGCGAGCTCCGCGTCCCGGCTGATGTTGTATAGGCCGCCGGTGGCGTCGTAGTTGTGTCCCACGAAATAGAGCCGTGGCTGGTCCACGCTGACCACGCGATCCCGTCGCCGCGCGAAGCCCTTGGCGTCGAGCTGGACCAGCGCGCCGAGCGGGCCCAGCGCCGCCGCAAAACCAGTCGCCAGGATGATTTCGTCGAAGCCGTCGGCGGCTCCGTCCGTGAAGCGCGCGCCCTCGGCCGTCAGCTCGGCGACCCCCCCGCGCACCTCGATCAAGCCTTGCGTAATCGCGTCCACCAGATGGAACCCGATGATGGGGATCTCGTCCAGAGGGCTATGCGCCGCGCGAGGAAACACGGGCTTCCCACGCCGAAGCTGGGTCAGCAGCTGCACGAGCGCGACCGCCCCTTCCTGCGTGCGTCGCGGCAGCTTGCGCACCCAGTAGGACACGTATTGGATCGGCAGCCCCGCGAGCGTCAGCGGCACGACGTTCGCGCCCGACCGGACTGCGACCGTCACCTTGCCGCCGGCGCGCGCGATCTCACTCCCGATCTCCGCCCCGGAGTTGCCGACCCCGACCACCAGCACGCGGCGGCCGGCGTATCCGTCGGGGCGCCGGTACACGACGCTGTGCGCGATCCGCCCACCGAACCGCTCCTGCCCAGGGAAGTGCGGCGTCCGGGGATTAGCCACGATCCCCGTGGCGACGACGACGACGCGTGCCGTGAGGTCACCCCGGCTCGTGGCCACCGTCCACGTGCCGTTGGTCCGCACGATCCGCTCGACCGTGCGCCCGGTGTCGATAGGGAGCTGGAACCGCTCGGCGTAGCGGCGCAGGTAGTCCAAGAACTGCGGTCGCGGCAGGAATAGCGGGGCGGAGCGGGGGAACGGCATGTCGGGAAGGCTCGACATGTGCTTCCCGGTGTGGAGGGTCAGGCTGTCGTACAGGTTCGCCCACGTGTACCCGACGGTGTCGCCGCGCTCGAGGACGCGATGGGGCACCCGGAGCCGGTGCAGCCGCTGCGACGTCGCGAGCCCTGCCGGCCCGCCGCCCACCACGACGACCTCCACTCGGTCAGACACCGGGGATCCCCCCCAGATCCCTCCGGGTGCCCTCGGCGACGCGGTCCGCGAGCCCCATGATCGTCAGGTAGGGATTGATCTCGAGCGAGTCGGGAAAGAGGCTCGCGTCCGCGACCCGCAGCCAGGGGAGACCGTGCACGCGTCCCCACGCGTCGGTGACCGAATCGGCGGCGGTCCGGCCCATGCCGCAGCCGCCCATGAGATGCGCCGCGGAGACGCCCAGCACGCCGGGCCGGAAGTGACGGGCGGTGACCCGCTCCTCGAGCCGGCCCGCGTCGGCCCTTTCGAGGAGCGGCGGATCCGCCGGCGCGTGGACGCGTCGCGCCCCGGCGGCGAAAAAGATGCGGGCGGCGGCGCGGGCGCCACGCACCAAGCCGTCGATCGTGTCGGGCGTGAAGCGGTAGTGCACCACCGGTGTGCCGGCGCGGGTCACCGCGATGCGATTGCCCGGAGCCGCGTGATCGCATGCCAGGATCAGGATCATCTGGAGCCGCGGGAACGCGCGCATGATGGCGCTGTGTGCCGCGCCGAATCCGGTCAAGCTCTTCGCCGTGACGAATGGAAAGTACATGCAGGTCTCGAGCACGAAGCGCTCCGACTCGGCATGGTCGACGTAGTAGCTCTTGGGGTGCCCCACGTCGTTGGTGATCGGGTGAGGGTGCTCCGCCACCACGATCAACGCCGGGTGACACGTGAAGCCCTCACCCAGGCGCGGCAGGCGTGCCGGCAGGCGCGAGCGCAGCAATAGCGCCGTGCTGCCGATGGCGCCCCCGGCGCAGACCACCATCCGCGCCTGCACGCGGTGGTCGCCCGGTTGCCATTCCGAGGGCCCACCCTTCGCGCCCGCCGGTCGCTCCGCCACGCGGACGTGGAGCGTCCGATCGGGTGCGATGCGCAGCACTTCGGCGCGCGTCACGACTTCCACGCCCGCGCGCTCGGCCCGCGGCAGCTGGACCCGGTTCGTGCCCTGCTTCGCCTGATTGGGGCAGCCCAGATTGCACAGGCTCGAGCCGCGACACCCCTTCACATTGACTGGAAACTGCTCCACCAGGTACCCGGCTCTCCGTCCTCCTTCGACGAACAGCCGATTGTTGTCGTTGATCAACGCATCGTCCAGCGCGTGCACGTTGTTCTGCTCGGCGTACTTCGCCGAGCGTCGCGTCAGATCGGCATGCTCGAGCCCCGGCACGCTCCAGGCGCGAATCACCCGCTGTGGTGCGGTGAGCGAGGTACCCGTGTACACGACCGTCGAGCCGCCGTACGCCGACGCGAACGCCAGCGTCATGGTGCCGTCGTGTGTCAGGAACGCGCCGCCGTCCTGGTACAGCGCGTCCGCCATCTCGAGCTCGCGACCGCTGAAGTCCTGATCCACCAAGCGCGGCCCTTTCTCGAGCAGGAGAATGCGCACGCCGTCGCGCACCAGGGGAGCGAGCTCCTGGGCGACGCTGCCGCCGCCCGCACCCGAGCCGATGACCACGACGTCATACGACTGCGAGCCGCTCACCGCCTCGCCTCCCAGCCGCGCGCATCGGCCCGATAGCCGACCTCCGCCGCGGCGGCGGAGCGCCCGTAGTATCCCATCAGCACGAGCGTTCGCAGCCCCCAGAAGCCGCGCCGCAGCAGCAGCACGGGCGCGCGTTGCAGCCGGTTGAGGAACGTCGCTCGTCGCACGGGATCCAGGCGGGACAGCCGGCTGGCGTAGCGGAGCAGGGGAAGCCATTCGAGGACGGCGAGAAACAGGGCGAGCTGGCGCTGCACGGCGCGCGAGCGCGCGGCGACCGCCCGCGCGACGATCGCTTCCATCTCACCCCATTGCGCGGCGTCGAGCCGGGCGGCTTCGGGCACCACGCACGTCGCGATCGCGCGGAACACCGGGGAGGAGAGCGGCATCGCGACAACGTAGGCCCTGCCCCGCAAGCGGGCAACACGGCGGTGGGGTCGCTAGTGTGCGGTGGTGGCTCGCTCCTGTTCCAAAAGTGCGCGCTTGCGCGCGACTCCCCAACGGTAGCCGCCGAGCCCGCCGTCCGCTCGCACCACCCGGTGACAGGGAATGACCAGCGCAGCGGGGTTGGTGGCGCAGGCCCGCGCCACGGCGCGAGTGGCCGACGGCTTGCCGATGGCCCGCGCGATCTCGGCGTACGAGCGCGTGGCGCCGTAGGGGATGCGGCGCAACGCTTCCCACACCCGCCGCTGGAACGCTGTGGCACGCACGTCCAGCGGCAGGTCGAGCGGCTCGGCGCGGCCGTCCAGGTAGCGCAGCAGGGCAGCGACCGTCGCCGCCAACGCGCCGCGGTCGCGGCGCCGCGGGGCGGCGGGGAACTCGGCGGCGAGCCCCGCCTCGAGATCGTCGGCATCGCTCCCGAGGCTGACGCGGCAGATCCCCCGGGCCGTGGTCGCCACCAGCAGCCGGCCGAGCGCGCAGGGGACGACGGTGAAGGCGATGCGCGTGCCCGGCGCGCCCCGGCTGTACGTGGCGGGCGTCATCCCGAGCTGCGCGTGCGCCGTTTCGTACACGCGGCTGGTCGAGCTGTATCCCGCTTCGTACAGCGCCGGACTCACGCGACCCCGCGAGCGTAGCTCCGTCTTGAACCGGTCGAGCCGACGCGCGTCGCGGTACTGGCGCGGGCTGATGCCGAGCACCCGCCGGAAGGTGCGCAGCAGCCGATGCGAGGTCACGCCGGCCTGCGCGCTCAGGGCGGAGAGACTGGCGGGTCGGTCCGGGTGCGCGTCGATCAGCCGGCACACGGTCCGCACGAGCGGCACGCCGGGGTCGGGCGCCACGGCCTCGCCCGGGCGGCAGCGGCGACACGGGCGGAAGCCCGCTTGCTCGGCGGCCTCCGGTACCGGGAAAAACGCGACCTGCCCGCGCCGCGGACGGCGGCTGGGACACGAGGGACGGCAATAGATCCCCGTCGACTGCACCGCATAGACGAACGCGCCGTCGTAGCGGCGATCGCGCGCCAGCACGATGCGCCAGCGGCGCTCGGGCGTCAGGTCGGAAACAGCAGCGGCACGGCTCACGCTAGGGAAACTAGCGCACGGCCGTGCCGCCATCTATCCGGTTCTTGCGTCGAACTTTCGTCGGGTCGTGGGTCGGACCTCCCGCGAGCGACTGTGTTGTTTTGTCGCGGAGCGGGAGGTCCGACCCACGACTACCTACATCCAGGGCTCGTCCGCCGACGGCCCGTAGATCGACGGCACCTTGCCATCGGCCATGCGGAGATAAACGCTGAACTGGCCGCGGTGATGCACCTGGTCCATCAGCATGAACCAGAGCAGGTCCATCTTCCGCACATCACCCATCTGTTTCGGCGCCACGAAGAACTTCACCGTCTTGTTGAGCTCGGCATCGGGCGTCTTGCGGATGCGGTCCACGAACGCCTTGGAAGACTGCTCGTACACCGCGACCACCTCGTTCATCGTCGCCGGAGCCTTGGGCATCTTGCCGAACTCGATGCCGCCGTCCAGCGCCTGCTCGCTCGCCTTCTGCTCCGTCACGAACATCCACGCGAGCTCCCGCGCGGACTTACACTTGGCGTGCGGCTTCAAGTCTGCCTTCGCGGCCGGGTACGCCTTGAGCACCCGCATCGTGGTGGGGAGCTCCTTCTCCAGCTGGCTCAGAAACTGCTCCTTCTCGCTCATGCCATCCTCCTCTCAGTTACGTCGTCAAGTTCACTCGTTTCACGGGTTGCCACCAGTCCCGGCGTTGCATTTTGTTTCTCCCTGTGATCTACACCATCGGACACTCCACGCGGGAGCTCGCGGAGTTCCTGGGCTTGCTGGCAGCGCATCGGGTCACGCAGGTCGTGGACGTACGCCGCTATCCGGCGTCGCGCCGCCACCCGCACTTCGCCCGAGACGCGCTGGCGATGGCGCTCGAGCAAACGGGCATCCGCTACCATCACGAGCCCGATCTCGGCGGGCGCCGGGCGGCGCGGCGGGACTCGGCCAACACCGCGTGGCGCAGCGCCGCCTTCCGCGGCTACGCGGATTACATGGAGACGCCCGCATTCGCAGCCGCGTTGGCGCGCCTGCGAGACCTGGCGCGGGCTCGGCCGGCCGCGATCCTGTGCGCGGAAGCCGTGCCGTGGCGCTGTCACCGCCAGCTGATCGCTGACGCGCTGGTCGCTCGAGGGGAGGACGTGAGCCACATCCTCGGGGCCACGCGGCTGGATCCGCATCGCCTGTCGGCGCACGCACAGGCGCTCCCCGGGGGGCGGCTGCGCTATCCCGCCGGTCCGCCCGACCAGATCGCCCTGTGTTAGCAGAGCCGCCCGCGCCTCCGCGCTCCGGGCATTATCTTCCGACCGACCGACGCCCGTGGGAGGTAGGCATCACCCGTCCATTCGACGCATGGCCGCCGTGGGCCATCGGAGTCGCCGGGCTTGTCGCCGTGGCGGGGCTGGGGTACGTCGACTTCGCGACCGGTCCGGAGGTGTCTCCTCTCCTCTTCTACCTCGTCCCGGTCATGCTGGTGACGTGGTACGCGGGCCGCGGTTACGGGCTGGGCGTGGCCTGCACCGGCGCCCTCGCCTGGCTCCTCTCCGACGCGGTCACGCACGGCGAATACCGGCACTGGTCCATTCCTTACTGGAACGGCGCGGTCCGGCTGGGTGCGTTGGTGGTCGTGGCGGAAATCGTGGCGCGCCTGCGAGCGACGGCCGCGCGGGAGCGGGACCAGGCGCGCACCGACCCGCGCACCGGCGTCGCCAATCTTCGTGCCTTCTACGAGCTCGCCGAGGCCGAGATCGCTCGGGCCCGGCGCTACCCGCACGCGTTTTCGGTGGTGGGCATCGATCTCGATGAGTTCAAGCTCGTCAACTTCCGCCTGGGACACGAAGCGGGCGATGCGGTACTGCGCTCGGTGGCCCGCGCGCTGACGGGCGTGCTGCGGGAGAGTGACGCCGTCGCGCGGATCGGCGGGGACCAGTTCGTGGTCCTCTTGCCCGAAGCCGGGGCGGCGGCCGCCCGACTGACCGTGGAGAAGCTGCGCCAGGCCCTGTCGGGCGTGGTACCGGCGCACGGCTGGCGGATCACGGCGAGCATCGGCGTAGCCACGTTCCTGGTCCCGCCCGAGTCGGGGGACGCGCTGCTCGCGGCCGCCGACCGCCTGATGTACCAGGCCAAGCAGAGCGGGAAGAACACCGTGGCGCACGAAACGCAGAACGAAGCGCCAGTGTTACGCTGACATGGCGCGGCAAAACGTCTCGAGCGGGGCGCCGTGGGAGCCGGTGGTCGGGTACTCGCGCGCCGTTCGGGTGGGCTCCACCGTGCACGTGGCAGGCACGACGGCCACCGGGCCCGACGGCGCGATCGTCGGTATCGGGGATGCCTACCTGCAGGCGGTCCAGGCGCTCAAGAACATCGAGCAGGCGCTCGCCCAGGCCGGCGCTTCGCTCGCCGACGTGGTTCGGACCCGCATGTACGTGACCGACATCGCCGACTGGGAGCGCGTGGGGCGGGCGCACGGCGAAGTGTTCCGGGAGATTCGCCCCGCCAGTACGCTCGTGGCGGTGACCCGGCTCGTGGCCCCGGAGATGCTGGTGGAAATCGAGGCGGAAGCGATCATTCAGCACGACAGGTAGATTCCAGGCGGAGGTGCACGGTGGCGGTCACAGAGGTCGGTAAACGCGCGACGGTCGCCTGCCCGTTCTGCGCGACGCTCAACCGGGTGGATCTCACCCGCATCGCCGACCGCCCCAGGTGCGGCAGCTGCGGGCGGCCGATCCTGCTCGATCGCCCCATCGCGGTCACGGACGCCACGCTCGACGCCGTCCTCAAAGGCACCGAGGTACCGGTCGTCCTGGACGGCTACGCCGACTGGTGCGGCCCCTGCAAGATCATGGCGCCCGTGCTGGACGACTTCGCGCGCGAGCGCCAGGGGGAGGTGCTGGTCCTGAAGCTGGACACGGATCGCAACCCCACGACCACCCATCGCTTCGGCATCCGCGCCATTCCCACGCTGCTCGTGTTCCGGCACGGTCAGGAAGTGGGCCGGCAGACTGGGGTGATCCCGCGCCAGCGGCTCGAGGCCCTCGCGGGACTCGCGGGGCCCGCCACGTGACCTCCGGCTCGGTGTCGCGCTACGAGCCGCTCGAACCACCGGAGCCGGGCGCGGCGCGCCCGCCGGTGTCGGAGCGTTCGCGCGGGGTGGCGCTCGGGCTGGCGGTCGTGGGCGGGTGGTTCGGACTGCACCGCTTCTACGCCGGCCGCACCCAGAGCGGCATCTGGATGTGCCTCACGTTCGGCGGCATGGGGATCTGGTACCTGTACGACATCGTCATCGTCGCCGCCGGCGACTTCCACGACGGCGATGGGCGCCGCGTGGCGCGGTGGGAGGTCTCCGACACGGTCGTCGGCAGCGGTGCGTCAGAGCGTCGGGTGTCGGACCTCGAGGATCGCATGCTCGGTCTCGAGTCGCAGGTCGGCGAGCTCGCGGAGCGGCTCGACTTCGCGGAGCGACTGCTCGCCCAGGCGCGGGAGCGGGGAAGCTTACCGAAGGCGTGACCGGCCCTTTCCGAATAACTAAGGGAGCAGGATGAACATCGGGGTCCCGAAGGAGACCGCGGCCAACGAGCGTCGTGTGGCGGTGACCCCGGACGTCGCCGGGCGGCTCGTGAAGTCCGGGTTCTCGGTGCTCGTCGAGCGGGGCGCGGGGGAGGCGGCATCGTTCGCGGACGAGGCGTACGGCGCCGCCGGGGCGACGCTGGCCGCCACGGCCGCGGAGGCCTTCGGGCAGAGCGACATCGTGCTCAAAGTGCAGCCGCCCTCGGCTCAGGAAGCGCGGCTGTGGCGTGAAGGGGGTGCGCTGGTCGCGCTGTTCCAGCCGTCCGCCGAACGGGAGGTCGTGTCGCAGCTCGCCGCTCGCAAGGTGACGGTCTTCAGTCTGGCGTTACTCCCCCGCATCACCCGGGCGCAGCCGATGGACGTGCTGTCGTCCCAGGCCACCGTCGCGGGATACAAGGCCGTGCTCCTCGCCGCGGCGGCCACCGGTCGCTTCTTCCCGATGCTCGTGACCGCGGCCGGAACCCTCCCGCCGGCCCGCGTGCTGGTGCTGGGCGCCGGCGTGGCGGGGCTCCAGGCCATCGCCACGGCGCGCCGCCTCGGCGCCGTGGTCTCCGCCTTCGATGTGCGCGCGGCCGTGAAGGAGCAGGTGGAGAGCCTGGGCGCGAAGTTCGTCGAGATGCAGGTGGGCGAGCAGGCGGAGGGGGCGGGCGGCTACGCGAAGCAGCTGTCCGAAGAAACCCACCGCCGCGAGCTGGCCTTCCTGGCGCAGCAGGTGAAGGACGCCGACATCGTGATCACGACCGCGGCGATCCCGGGGAAGCGAGCGCCCATTCTCATCACGGCCGACGCCGTGCGCGGCATGAAGCCGGGCTCGGTGATCGTGGACCTGGCCGTCGAGACCGGCGGCAACTGCGAGCTGGCGGAGCCCGGGGTCGAGGTGCGGCGGCACGGCGTCCTGATTCTGGGTCCCGTCAATCTCCCGAGCACCCTGCCGTATCACGCGAGCCAGATGTACGCGAAGAACATTTCCAGCTTTCTCTTGCAGGTCGCCCGCGACGGCAAGCTCGTCGTGGACTTCGACGACGAGATCATTCGCGAGACCTGCGTGACCCACGCCGGAGAGGTACGGAAGCCATGATCGATCCCCTGGTCGCGGCGCAGGCCGCGCCGCCCGACCACGCGGCCGTCGACTACTGGTCCATGCTGTTCGTGTTCGTCCTCGCGACCTTCATCGGGCTGGGTGTGATCCGCCGCGTGTCCCGACTCCTGTACACCCCCCTCATGTCGCTCACCAACGCGATCTCGGCGATCGCCGTCGTGGGATCGATCGTGGTGGCGGGGGCGGAGTACCCCCTGACCATTCGCATCATCGGCGCGGTCGCTTTGTTCGCGTCGATGACCAACATCGTGAGCGGGTTCCTGATCACGGATCGCATGCTGAAGATGTTCAAGAAGCAATGACGCACGCGGTCGCGCAGCTCGCCGCCATCGTCGCGACGGCGCTGTTCATCTTCGCGCTGTACTGGATGAACGACCCGAAGACCGCCCGCCGCGGCGTCGTGGCGGGGGTGGCGGCCATGCTCATCGCCGTCCTGGCCACCTGGATCCAGCCCGAAATTGTGCACCACGGCTGGGTCGTGCTGGCCATCATCGCCGGGTTTGTGGTCGGCGTCCCCTTGTCCCGCGTGCCGCTCACGGCCGTACCGCAGCGGACCGCCCTGTCGCACGCGTTCGGCGGGCTGGCGGCCGGTCTGGTGGGGACGGCGGAGTACTTCCTGGGGTTGAGCCACGATCCGGCGCAACTCACGGCGTTTCGGATGAGCGCCATCGTCGCCGAGGTGATCCTCGGGTTCCTGACGTTCACGGGGAGCCTCATGGCTGCCGGTAAGCTGCAGGAGGTCAGGTGGATCCCGCAGCGGCCCGTCACGTACCCGGGGCAGAACGTGGTGAACATCGGGGTGCTGGCGACCGCGGCGGCGCTGGGGGTGCTCGTGGTAGTGCACCCCACGGCGGCGTGGTCCGGTCAGGCGTTTTACGCCATCGTCGGGCTCGCCGTGCTGTTCGGCGTGCTGCTCATCATCCCGATCGGCGGCGCGGACATGCCGACCGTGATCTCGATCCTCAACTCCTACGCCGGGCTGTCGGCGGTCGCGATGGGCTTCGTGCTCGACAACAAGCTCCTCGTCACGGCCGGCGCGCTCGACGGCTCGAGCGGTCTGATTCTTTCGATCATCATGTGCCGGGCGATGAACCGCTCCTTCACCAACGTGTTGTTCGGGGCGTTCGGCACCGTGCAGCAGACGACGGCGGTCGGGGAGCAGAAGGCGTGGAAGCAGGAGACGATCGAGGGCGCGGCCCAGCTGCTCGAGCAGGCGCGGCTGGTCGTCGTGATCCCGGGGTACGGCATGGCCGTGGCACAGGCTCAGCACAAGGTGCGCGAGCTGTACGATCAGTTGACCAAGCGCGGGGTCACGGTCAAGTTCGCCATCCATCCGGTGGCCGGGCGCATGCCGGGTCACATGAACGTGCTGCTCGCGGAGGCCGACATCCCGTACACGGCGCTGGTCGAGATGGACGAGATCAATTCCGACATGCCGCAGTGCGACGTCGCGCTCGTCATCGGGGCGAACGACGTCGTGAATCCGGCCGCCCGCTACGTCAAAGACAGTCCCATCTACGGCATGCCGATCATCGACGCGGACAAAGCCCGGACGGTCCTCGCCATCAAACGGAGCAAGAAGCCCGGCTTCGCTGGGATCGACAACGAGCTGTACGTGCAGGACAACACGTGGATGCTGTTCGGCGACGCCAAGGCGGTGATCGGCGACCTCGTCAAGCAGTTCGGCAGCGGCGGCCTGCACTAGACCGTCACTTCACGCGCACGCCGCCCTTGATCACGAGGTCCACGCGCTGCAGCAGCGCGATGTCCTGCAGCACGTCGCCCCGCACGGCGATGATGTCCGCGTAGCGGCCCGGGGCGAGCGTCCCGAGATCCTGCTCGCGCTTCAGGAACCGCGCGGGCCAGCGCGTCGCGGCCTGGATCGCTTCCATGGGCGTGGCGCCCAGCCGCACCCAGGTGGCCAGCTCGCGCCACGTCGCATCGGAGTGAAAGTTCCCCGGGGTCCCCGCGTCGGTGCCGATGAGCATCGTCACGCCGGTCGAGCGGAACTGCTCGAACTTGTGCGCGAGCGTGGGGATGCGGCGCCGCGTCAACAGGAAGTAGGGAAGGGCCGCATAGCCCGCCAGCGAGCGGCTGATGTCGCGTACCACGTCCGGCGCGAGGCCCTCCTGCCACGCCGGATCGTCCAGCCGCTCGGGGAAGCTGTCCGCGCTGTACTGGAACAGGAACAGCGGCGCGATCGTGGGAGTCCAGTACAGCGTGGCGTTGCGCCGGCGCAGGCCCTCCAGGATGTCTTCCGGATAGCCGGGCTCCGTGCCGAGCCCCGTATGCTCGAAACAGTCCACTCCGTATTTGAGCCCCAGCCGGATCTCGGCTTCCCGGTGCGCGTGCGCCACCACCGGGAGCCCCGCCGCGTGCGCCGCTTCGACGACGGCCGCCACTTCCGGCTCCGTCATCTGGTCCTGATCGATCAGCTTGATGACGTCCACCCCCGCCTGGGCCAGCTGCTTGACTTTGGCGCGGGCGTCGTCCGGGCCGTTCACTCCCCAGCGGAACCGCGCCTCGTAGGGCGAATACGGCGCGTGCTGGAGGAACGGACCGGACACGAACAGCCGCGGCCCGGGAATCTCGCCCCGCGCGATGCGTCGCTTTACGGCGATGATGTCCTCGAGCTGGGCGCCCAGGTCCCGCGCGGTGGTCACGCCGGCGAGCAGCAGCTGCTTCGCCGCGGCCGGCATGATCTCCTTCTGGAAGCGGCTGCGGTACGTCGTGTCCCAGTGCTCGTAGTCGCCGTGGCCCACGATCATCAGGTGGACGTGCATGTCGGCGAGGCCGGGCAGCACGCTCATCCCCTCCGTCGAGATGACCCGTACCCCCGCGGGCACCGCGATGTCGCTCCGGCGACCCACCGCCGTGATGCGCTCGCCCGCGATGAGAATCACGCCGTTCTCGATCGGCGGGCCGCCGTAGCCGTCGATGATGCGACCGCCCACGATCGCAAGAGTCGGCTGCTGGGCACGTGCCGGCGTGAAGCAGGCCAGTGCCGCCAGCGGGATCATGTAGCGTGTGAGCCCCTTCATAGCCGTCGCCCCCTAACCGAGAGATTCCAGGACTTCTGCGTAATCGCGAACCATGCGCTCCACCGAGTAGCGCTCGACCGCCCGTCGCCGCGCCGTGCGCCCCAGCGCCGCGCGGCGACGGGCGTCCAGCAGCAGGTCCCCGAGCAGCCGCGCGAACGCGGCGGGATCGTGCGGCGGCGCCAGGACCCCGGCGTCGCCCACGAGCTCCGGCGTCCCACCCCCGCCCGCCGCGACCACCGGCCGGCCGCACGCCAGGGCTTCGATCAACGCGAGCGCGAACACCTCGTCGGGGCGCGTGTGCACGACGCAGGTCGCCGCATTGTAGGCTCCAACCAGCTCCCCCGCGTCGATCTGACCGAGAAAGCGCACGTCCAAACCGAGCCGCTCGGCGTGGGCTCGCAGGGACCCGGCCAGGGCGCCCGTGCCGCACAGTAGGAGCGGCGGTGCGGGCGGCGCGAGCAAGGCCACGCTGTCGAGCAGCAGGTCCCAGCGCTTTTCGATTTCCAGGGCCCCCACGCCGAGCAGGACTGGGCCGTCGCCCAGCGCGTGGCGTCGCCGAAACGCCAGCCCCGCCCCCTCGTCCGGATGGAACACATCGCAGTCTACGCCGTTCGGGATCACACGATGTTCCGCCCGGCGCATGAACGGCGCTTCGGCGAGCGCCCTCGCCGCCAGCTGCTGGGTGAGGAACACCGTCACGGTCACGCGTCGGAACGCCAGGCGCGTCAGCAGGTCGCGCGGGGCGCGGGGCGTACTGATGCAGTACACGACGACGAGCGGTGTGCCGAGGGAGGCATAGGCCGCCAGTCGGATGTCGCGGGCCCGGTCCACCAAAACCACGTCGGCGGTGAGTCCCTCACGACCGAGGGCGCGGCGCAGGGCTCGGGCGCTGGTGAGGCTGGTATGGCCGACCGGCAGCCGCTGGACGCCGAGGCCGCGGGCGGCAAAGCCGTTCGCGAGCGGCTCATAAGCGACCAAGGCCGTTGTGGTGTGGCCGCGGGCCGCGAACCCGCGGCCGAGGACCGCGAACACCGTGCTGGAGCCGCGCCAGAAGCGGCTCGACGTCAGGAGGGCAATGCGCAGCGGGCGGGCGGCTAGCGGGGCCAACGGTTGTTCGCGCGATCGACGTCGGGGTAGATCCACTTCGGATCCACCGCGACGCCGGCGACGGATTGCCCTCCCCCGGTCCGCACCCGCGCCGTAAACCGGCTGCCGAGGTTCCACATCTCAATCGGGAGCTCGCGCAGCTCACTCGCGCCGTCGGCGTAGCGAAGCTCGAGCGTCACGGGCAAGACCATCTGCCCGCGATTCGAGAGGAACACGAACGTCGTGTCGCCCACGGCGGTGACGGAGTCGACCGCCTGGTCGAGGCGAGCCGTGGTGTAGACCCACGCGCGCCAGAACCAGTCGAGGTCTCGTCCCGACACGTGTTCGATGGTTCGGAAGAAATCTGCGGGCTGGGGATGTTTGA
>Ga0075423_10003682_pt1 | contig 14132 bp, 7 predicted proteins | sample SoiMethybrSBSTD2_FD_80114 | JGI IMG/M metagenome (GOLD analysis project Ga0075423, IMG submission 80114) | Bulk soil microbial communities from a Populus tree surrounding site in Tennessee, USA - Soil MetaG P. TD hybrid SBSTD2 | ecosystem: Environmental > Terrestrial > Soil > Tree plantation...
GCCACGTCCAGCACGTAGATCTTCAGGTCCTTGTCGGCGAAGGCGATTTTCTTGCTGTTGGGAGACCAGGCGGGGCCGAAGAGGCGGCAGTGCCCGTCGGTGGTCAGCCTCTCCTGGGGCCCTTTGCCATCCTGCGGGACCCGCCAGATTTCATCCTCGCCGGTCTGATCCGAGACGTAGGCGATCCACTTCCCGTTGGGTGACCAGGCGGGGCTGCGCTCGTGGGAGTTGGAGCTGGCGGCCAGGATGCGGGTGTTGCCTTTCTCCGCCGGGACGCTGAACAGATCGCCCCGGGCGGCGAATGCCACGCGCTTCCCCTCGGGGGAGAGCGACGCATCCTCGATCAGGTCGTTGACCTTCTTGAACTCCGCCCGAACCGCGAGCCGCTCGCTGGGCACCTGGATGGAAACCTTGGCGTTTTTGCCGGACGCGATGTCGTAAAGATAAATGTAGCCGCCGTTCTCGAAGACGATTCCGCCCGGCCCGGCGCTCGCCCAGCGAATGTCGTAATCGGTGAACTGGGTCAGCTTCTTCACGTTCTTGCCGCTGAGGTCGCTGCTGAAAAGATTGTAGGTCCGGTCCCGGTCGGAATCGAAATAGAGGGTGTCCCCGATCCACATCGGGTCACGGGAGCTGCTGTCGTTCTGAGTGATCTGCTCGAGCTTGTTGGCGGAGAGGTCGTAGATCCAGAGGCTCTGGGTCATCCCGCCCCGGTAGCGCTTCCAGGTGCGGAAGTCGCGGAAGATCCGGTTGTAGAAAAGCTTCTTCCCATCGGGTGAAAAAGTGGCGAAGCCTCCCTCGGGAACCCCCACCTGCTCCGGATATCCCCCCTCCGCGCTCACGGTGAACAGCCGCCCGGCCCGATCTTCCCAGCTCAAGTGCCGCGAGCGGAAGAGCACGCGCTTTCCGTCGGGAGTCCAGCCGAGCACCAGGTTGTTGGGCCCCTGCCGCTCCGAGGGAGAGCCGGTGTCGATCCACCAGGTGAGACGCTTCGGCACGCCGCCTTCCGCCGGGATCAAGTAGACATCGCGGTTGCCGTCGTACTGTCCGATGAAGGCGATCCACTTGCCGTCGGGGGAGAAGCGCGGGAACCACTCCAGCCCCGGATCACTGGTGAGCTGGCGGGCCAGGCCGCCGGCGCGCGGGGCGATCCAGATGTCCCCGCCGTTCACGAAGGCGATGGAATCCTTGGAAAGGGCGGGAAAGCGCAGCAGCCGGCTCTCGGTAGCCCCATTCTCGGCGGTGATTCCGGCCGGGACGGTCAGGATCGATGTGATTAATAGAAGCAGGACCGGGACGGCGAGCAGGAATGATCGGTTCGATCGACTTACGGGAAGCGGGGCATGGGAATGGCTTCGGACCGGGTGACGGGACATGGAGCTCCTCAGAATTGGGCCGGGAACAGTCCGGGCGAATGAATCCACCTGGACAATACGGGAAATGAAGCGCCGGAGTTTCCGGCCGTGCGGTTTTCCCGGGGGGGTCGGCCTGAAATAGGCGCCTAGATAACCAGGAGCGACGGAAGGAGTCAAGCGGCGTCGAGCGCCGGGAGCGACCGACCAGGGCGAGGCCGCGGTCGGAGTGCTAGACTATGCGCTTCGCGGGGAGAATGCAGGATGGAACGGAGGAGAGGAGCATGATGGTTGCAGGAGGTTCGCAGACACGCCGGAGGGTGGGCTCGGCCGCGCTGGCGATGGCAGTATCCTTATTAATATTGGGGTGTGGAAAGGGAGGCGACCAGACTGCGCAGCAGTCCGCTGCCCCTCCCGCCGCCGCTCCGGCATCGCCGCAAAGCGCTCAGGCGCCGGCCGCAGCGCCGGCGCAATCGGCGATTCCCCTGGTCGACTCACGAGGCAATCTGGTCCCCGGCATGCCTTCCGCGGCACCCGCGGCAGCCGGCGGCGACCTCGTCTGGACCGTCCCGCCGAGCTGGATCGAGGAGCCGCCCGCTTCGTCCATGCGTAAAGCGCAGTATTCCCTCCCCGCGGCACCCGGGGATCCCGAGGCGGGACAATGCGCGGTTTTCTATTTCGGGGTCGGCCAGGGCGGCGACATCCAGGGCAACGTGGACCGCTGGGCGGCGCAGTTCGCCGATGCCGCCGGAGGACACCCCGCGCCGACCGTGACCGAGGGAACCGTGGGAGGCAGGAAGGTGATGAAGGTCACGACCGAAGGCACCTACACACCCTCGCCGATGATGGGGGGCGATCTGACGCCGAGGCCGGGACAGATGTTGCTGGGCGCCATCGTGGAGGGGCCCGATTCCAACTGGTTCTTCAAGTGCACCGGCCCCAAGAAGACGGTGGAATCGCACCGCAAGGAGTTCGATGCGCTCATCAACTCCGTGCGGAGCCGATGAAACAGTGGGCGCCGGCTCACGGCGGAGTCCATTCTCCCGGTGATCCGGGCCGTTCGCCGTCGCATGCTGATTGAGGGTCGGGGAGCGAGCGCATGAAAGTCCATAGCGAGCGTCTGGAGCTGATTGCCGCCACGGCAGAGATGGTGCGCGCCGAGATCCATGATCGAGCAGAGCTGGCGCGGCTGCTGGAAGCCCACGTGCCTGCCGACTGGCCCCCGCCCCTGAATGACGAGCCGTCGCAGCAATGGACCTTGAAATACCTGCTCATGAATCCGGACGCGCCGGGCTTCGGCTACTGGTACATTGCGCTCCCCGACCGGACACCGGAAGGGAAGACCCTGGTGGGCATCATCGGATTCAAGGGGAAGCCGGCGCTCGACGGCACTGTTGAAGTCGGCTACTCGGTGATGGAGAACCGGCAGCGCCGGGGATATGGGTCCGAGGCGACATCGGCCATGATCGCCTGGGCGTTCAGCCATCCGGAGGTGTCCCGCGTCGTCGCCGAGACTTATCCCCACCTTCGCCCTTCGATCCGCGTGATGGAGCGCAACGGCATGACTTTCCTGGGGAACGGATCCGAAGAGGGGGTCATCCGCTTCGGGATCAGCCGCGAAGAGTTCGAAGCCTCCCGCCCCGCTCAACCCGGTGAAACGCCGAGATGAGCCAGGACCTCTGGATCGCCGTCATCATGGGAATCGTGGAGGGGGTCACCGAGTACATTCCGGTGTCCTCCACCGGGCACCTCATCGTCGCCGGGGCACTGCTCGGGATGCAGGGGGAGAAGGCGAAGACGTTCGAGATTTTCATCCAGCTGGGGGCGATCCTCGCGGTGGTGGTCTATTACCGCAAACGCTTCCTGCAACTGGCGAACCTGAGAGCCGGGAACGGCGAGAGCTTCGCGGGACTGCGGGGCTGCCTGCTGCTGGGCGTGACGACGCTGCCGGTGCTGGGACTGGGATTTCTCCTGCGCGACGTGATCAAGGCGCGCCTGTTCGCGCCGGTCCCGGTGGCCATCGCCCTGGGAGTGGGGGGCATCGCCATCCTGGCGGCGGAGCGCTGGCACCCGGAAGCCCGGACCCGGGATCTCGACGGCGTGGGCTGGGCTCAGGCGCTGGAGGTCGGGTTGTTTCAGTGCCTGGCGCTCTGGCCCGGCGCCTCGCGCTCCGCGGCCACCATCATTGGAGGGCTCATGGGGCGGCTGGATCGGAAGACGGCGGCGGAGTATTCCTTCTTCGCGGCGGTTCCCGCACTCACCGCCGCAACGCTCTACGATCTCTACAAGTCGCGCGATCTTCTTACCGCGGGCGACGCTCCGATGTTCGCGGTGGGCTTTGTCGTTTCCTTCCTGGCGGCCTGGCTGGCGGTGGCCGGATTCCTGCGCCTCCTGCAGCGCGGCACGCTGCGCCCCTTCGCCTATTACCGTCTGCTCGTCGCCCCCATCATCTATTACTTCATGCGCTCCGCCTGAACGAGCTTCCAAGCCTTTGTCTTTCTCCCCGAAATTCGTCCCTCTTTTGGTCGAAAAATCGGTGGAGTCATCCCCTCCTTCTTGGAGCGACTGAACGTCGCGAAGAGGAGGGAGAGTGAGATATCGACGCGAAAACACCGGCTGGGCGGAGGGGAGGTCTGGGGAGCTCGATTATCGACGCAGGGCGGCGGCACGCGCTTTCGCAACGGATTTGATTCGAGCCGGCGCGTCGGGGGAGGCAGCGAGCGCCGCGGCCGAGGCGGTGAGCAGCGGCTCCGCTTCCTCGCGACGCCCCAATCCGGCGAGCGCCGCGCCGAGGAGCGAGCGGGAATACGCCGTTTGCCACGCGGTGGCCGGCAGTCCCTTCTCGCGCAGCACAACGGCCTCCTCGAGCGCCTTTCGGGCATCTTCATAGCGCTTCAATTGCAGCTCGGCCTCACCGATGTCGGTGAGATCGGCTGCATTCTCGACTGCTCCTTCCGTGCGCTGCGCCTTGTGGATCTCGTACTCTTCGATAAGAAGCGGCAGCGATTCCGCCCACTCACCGCGATCCTGGAGCAGGAAAACCATCTGGTGGGCGCCGTAGGCAATCACGGGATCGTGCGGAGGGCAGGTGCGTCGCGCCATGGCCAGCCCTTCCTTCGTCACGCGCTCGGCGTCGGCGACGCGCTTCATCGGATAGTACAATCCCGCCATGTTCAGAAGCGCGTTCGCGACCTGCGGGCTCTCCTCACCGAACATCGCCCGGTTCGCGGCGAGCGCCTCTTCATCGGCCTTCAGGGCTTCCTGCAGGTCGCCCTTTCTCTGCAGCGCCACGGCCAGATCTCCCAGCACCGCAGGGAGCTCGGCGCTTTTGGGCCCGAGCGAGGCGCGGAAGGTCTCGGCCGCGCCGCGCAGCGTCTCGACCGCGGCGGCGGAATCTCCATTCTGGAGCTGCGCCCAGCCGAGATCCTGAAGCGAAGAGGCGACGGCGGCGTGCTTGTCTCCGAAGTGCTTGCGGCGGATTGCGAGGGCCTGCCGGTAGGAAGCCTCCGCCTCGGCGAAGCGCCCCTGATTGAGGCGCGACCAGCCGATGGAGGTCAGCACGAGGGCCACGTGCGGGTGCTCCGGACCGTAGACTTCCCGGCGGATTGCGAGCGCGTCTTGAAGAAGCGGCTCCGCCTCGTCGAACGCGCCTTTCTGCACCAATGCGTCGCCGAGGATCCAGGACGCGGTCGCGACCCGCGCGTGGCGCGGTCCCCAGGTCTCGCGGCTCACGGTGAGGGCCTCGCGCAGCAGCGGCTCGGCCCGCTCGACGTCTCCCTGCTTCGAGGCGAGCAGACCCTCCTCCATGAGCGCCGAAGCCAGCGTCTCGCGATCTCCAGTTCGCCGGAACACGGCGATGCTCGACTCCAGCAGCGGGTGGGCATCCTTGTCGCGTCCGATCGAGTTGTAGAAGAATCCGAGCTTCAGCCGGACCTGCGCCGCCTCGGCCGAATCGGCTCCATGCGCGCGCACCGCCAGGTCGAGCGCCTGCCGGAAGGAGCGCTCGGCCGAGTCGTTGTCGAGCAGCCGGTAGTCGGCGTCTCCCGCCGACGACAGAGCATGGATGAGATCGTCCACGTCGGCTCCCGGCGCCAAGGCCCCTCCCCGGTCGCGCAGGCGCTCGAGAGCGCGGCTCCCGTGCCGGCGGGCCTCGTCGTAAGCGCCCAGCGCCGAATAGGCCTCCGAGAGCGTCGCCTCGACCGCCCCTTCCACTCCGGGCTGGTCTGCGAGCTTGGATCCATGGAGGCGCTCCGCCGCGCTGTCGATCAGCTCGCGCACCGTCGGGGTGTCGCCTCGCGACTGCTCGGGATCGGCCGAGCGCAGCATCGTGGTGAGGAAATCCTGGACCGCGCGGGCCTTCGCCCCTTCCCGGGTGGCCCGCACGGCCTGCCAGGCGCTGACGCCGGCACCGATCGCCAGGACGATCATCACCGCCGCGACGCCGAACACGAGCGCCTTGTTGCGCCGCGCGAACTTGCGCAGCTGGTAGACGGTCCCCGCCGGGCGCGCCAGGATCGGCTCGTCGCGCAGGTAGCGTGTGAGGTCCGCGCCGAACGCCGCGGCCGACGCGTACCGGCGCTCGCGGTCCTTCTCGAGCGCCTTCGCGACGATCGTCTCGACGTCGCCGCGAAAGATCCGATTGACGGTCGAAAGTGGGGTCGGACTCTCCTCGCGGATCACCCGCACCGCGTCGAGCAGCATCCTTTCCTGCAGCGAGTAGGGAAGGCGGCCGGTCAGCAGCTCGTAGGTGACCACGCCCAGCGCGTAAACGTCGCTGCGCCCGTCGATTTTGGAGGGATCGGCCCCCGCCTGCTCGGGGCTCATATAGGCCAGCGTTCCGATGATCTGGCCGACGACCGACTCGACGGTCGTCGCCCGGATGTCCGCGTCGGTCACCCTCGCTACGCCGAAGTCGAGGATCTTCGGCTGGCCGCTCTCATCGACCAGGATGTTCGAGGGCTTGAGGTCACGGTGGACGATGCCCCGCTCGTGCGCGTGCTGGACCGCATCGCAGATGCGGACCATCAGGGCGAGTCGCGCGCGCGGGCTGAGGGAATTCCGGTTCGCGTAGTCCAGGAGTGACGTGCCGCTGATCCGCTCCATCGCGAAGTAGGGATGCGCCCCTCCGCCGACGTCGGCGGTGCCCGCCTCGTAGATCTGGGCGATGCCCGGATGCTGCAGCCGGCCGAGCAGCTCGGCCTCCAGCTCGAACCGGCGCTCGAGGCTCGGCGACATCAGGCCGGCCCGCATCACCTTCAGCGCGACGGTGCGCTTCGGGTGGTCCTGCACTGCCTCGTAGACCGTCCCCATCCCTCCCTGGCCCAGCACGCGCACCAGCCGATAGCGCCCGATCTGGGCCGGATGGCCTGACGGCAGCTGCGGTTTACGGGCTTCCTCGGGAGAGAGAGTCGGAGCCTCGTCGCTTTCGGCGGACATGGCGCCGAGTCTAGCACAGGCCGGGCGCAGCGGACGGGGCGGTCCATCCAGTCATTTGACCGATCGGCGCCCGCTCCACAATTGATGATTTTGGGAGTCGCATGCTCGCGATTTGCGTGGCCTGCAGCTGGGCCGGACAGGCCGCAGTGAGCAAGAGCCGGAGCTTGGGCTTGCCCATTTTGGCTTTCGTTGATTCTAATGGCGCTGTTTTTCGGAGGCGATTTCTGATCGACGCCGTCGCGGCGGCGAAGCTCTTAGAAGACGCGCGGATTAAAGACCAAGATCCAATCGGCGTCAGTATTTGCTAAGATACCAACTCATCGACTTTCTCTGAAGGTCTGCACGCATCGGGGGTAGCCATGCGCTCACGATCCCGCGTCGCGATTCTTTCGTGTCTGCTTGTGGCACTCTGGACTCCAACGCTTTCCCTTGCCGTCCCGCTTTTCCCGAATCCGGTATTGCCCGTTTTCCTGGACCCGAATGATGCCATCGCAGTCGGCGATTTCAATGGTGATGGTCGCGAGGACGTTGCTGTCGCGAGCTATGACGGCATTTCCCTATTCATGTCCCTCGGGGGCGGAGATTTTGTACATGGAGTGGACGTCTCGGTACCCGGAAACAGTCGGTCCATCGCCGTGGCCGATCTGAACGGCGATAGATTCCAGGATCTCGTTGCCGTCAACTGGTCCCTGAGCAATGTCTCCGTAGTTCTGGGCATGGGCGACGGTACTTTCAGCTCGGAAACCCGGTTTCCCACGGGCCGTGGACCCTCGTGCGTCCGTGTGGGAGATTTCGATTCTGATGGTCATCCGGACTTGGCGGTGACCAATGACAATTCGGACGACGTCACGATTCTGCTGGGAGCCGGAACGGGTCAGTTCGGCCCACCGCGCTCGTTTCCGGTCGGGCCTTCGCCTTTCTCCCTGGCCATCCAAGACTTCGATGGAAATGGGACATTGGATATCGCGACGGCTAACTATACTTCGGGCGATGTCTCGGTTCTGCTTGGCGACGGCGCAGGTTCCTTCCAGTCGCAGCAATCCTTTCCTGCAGGCCAATATCCAGTTTCTATGGCGGCAAGCGACTTCAATTCGGATGGGAAGGCCGACCTCGTCATCTGTTTTCAGGACCAGGGTGTTCGAGTCCTCTTCGGCCGCGGGGATGGGAACTTCAATCCTTTCACGATTTTGACTTCGGATCACTCGGCGGCCGACCTTGCGGTCGGTGACCTCAATGCTGACGGCAAGGTGGATGTTGCCGTTGCGGTTGGCTGGCCCGCAACTCCTGGAATCATGGTACTTCTGAGCCATGGCGATGGTACGTTCGCTGCGCCCAAACCGTTCGGCGTGGGGGGTGGCAGCGCACGTGTGACCATTGGAGATCTCAATGGGGATGGCAAGGCGGATCTTGCCGTCACATCCGGCGCGATTGGTGTGGACGTAATGGAGGGTCGGGGCGACGGCACTTTCAATAGATTGATCCGTCTGGATCAGGAATCCGGAACCTCCGACCTGATTGCGGATGATTTCAACCAGGACGGCAAGATCGATCTCGCAGTGGGAGGTCCCCAGGCTCAAGATGTCAGAGTCCTCATCTCCCATGGCGATGGCAGCTTTGAACCGCCGGCTGGGTACTCGGTTTTGGGAAGCCTAGTCAGTCTGGCCAGCGCGGATTTTAGCAACGATGGCAAGCCCGATCTTCTACTTGTTACCTACGCAGATGGAAGCGTGACTCGAATTTACGTCTTAAGAGGTGTCGGGGACGGGACCTTCGAGACCATGAGCCCGATGATGCTCTCATATTACCGGGGTGCCTTGGCCGTAGCGGACTTCAACTCGGATGGCAATTTGGATATCGCCCTCCCGAACCCCACATCACCCGACGTCGTTATCTTCCCCGGTCATGGAGACGGTACTTTTGGAGCAGGAATCACGGTTGCGGTGGGCCGAGGCGCGTCCATCCTGGCGGCCGACGACTTGAACAAGGATGGGAGGCCGGATCTGGTCGTGGTGACCATCGGTTACCCTCCCGTGCCGAACTCCGTGGGTGTTCTTCTCGGCACGGGTGGCGGTCTGTTTGGGACGCCTGTCTTCCATACGCTTGCGACGCAGCCATACGGTGCACTGGTGACTGACCTGAATGCCGATGGCAATCCTGACATCTTTGTCAACGGGGTGAGTCGCTTGGCATACGAGTTCCTGGGACGAGGAGACGGGAGCTTCGACGAGAACTTTTTTTTCAAGAGTGAGCAAGGGAGAGACCTCCTCGCGGCAGGCGACTTCGATGGGGATTCCGTGGTCGACCTGGCCATGGGGATGGCAGGATTCGCCGGCGAGTTGGGCGTAATGCGCGGCGTAGGAGACGGATCCTTCGGCGAGGTTTTCATGTTCGATGCCGGTCTCTATCCTAAGAGTCCCGTCGTCGGCGACTTCAACGGAGATGGAAGACCCGATCTTGCATTGAGCAACACGGATGGTGTCGAGATCGTGTTGAATCAGGGTGGCAGGATTCCGAATCAGCCGCCGGTGGCGGTCGCGAATGCGGAGGCCCGGGTCGAGTGCACTTCGGGGCAGGGAGGCGAAGTTCTCCTGGATGGCTCTGAGTCCAGCGACCCGAACTCGAGTCTCGGAACGAATGACGATATCGCCGCGTTCGAATGGTTCGAGAACTTTGGAACGCCATCGGCCGTCGTGCTCGGCGAAGGTGCACAGCTTTCTGTCACGCTGCCTCTCGGAACTCATCAAATCACGCTTCGGGTAACGGACACGGCCGGCGCCATGGCGACCGACGATACCACGGTCACAATCGTCGACACGACACCGCCGGTGCTGTCAATTCATCTGACGCCGGAAATACTCTGGCCGCCGGATCATCGGCTTGTCGACGTATCCGCTGAAGTGAATGTGACGGATGCTTGCGGAGAAGCTGGGTTTACTCTTCACTCGATTACCAGCAGTGATCCAGGGAAGCTCATCAGCTCTTGGGATGAGAACGAGGATGTAGAAGGAGCCGAATATGGGACGCCGGATGTCAATTATTTCCTGCGTGCCAGTCGGAACCCTCACGGTGGAGGAAGAGCCTACGTCATCATCTACGACGCGATGGATCCTTCCGGAAACAGCTCGACAGGCCAGGCAACCGTGATCGTCCCTCATGACCTGCGAGGATTGCGGAGTAGCGCACTCGGATTACCCTTGGGTCGAGGCAAACCAAAAGGTCTCGAGCCACATCCCTGAAGCATCGGTTGATCGCTTATGTTTCCCTCCTCCCGCGACCAATCATCGCCGGGCTGCCATATTTCCCGAGCGCACCGGTAAGCTCCCCCGTCGAGTAGATACCTGATAACTGAACTCTCGGGGCGGTTCGCGCCTCGGCAGGAACTGAAGAGGCAGCACCCCAGCCCATGAAATTGGTGGACCCCCACACCCCGGTGGTAAGATAAGCCCCGTCCACCCCATCCGATAACTCGACCGGCAGTGGAGTTCCCCATGAAAGACCTTCGGCTCGTGCTTCTGGGCCTCACGGCCATCGTGTGCCTCGCTTTTGGATCGAGCTTCGCCGTTGTGCAACGGACGACGCGGGACGGAGGCGAGACAAATATTACGGCGGATTCCGCCGCCGGCTACGCCTCGGAGATGCCTAACCTCTGGTTCGTGGAGCTTTCAAGCGCGCCCCTGGCGGAGGCCAACCCGTCCAACGAGACGAAGTACCTCAACAAGCTCAGGCAGGAGAAGCAGGACTTCCGCGCGGAGGCGCGCCGGCTGGGCGTGAGCTTCACCGAGCGGTACGCCTATGACCTGTTGTGGAACGGGCTGTCGGTGGAGGTCGACCCGTCGCAGCTTCTGGATCTGGCGCGGACTCCCGGCGTGGCGGGGCTTTACCCGGTGTTTCCGGTGGAGCAGCCCGAGTCGGCGGTGCCGATCGATCTGGAGAGCGGCGCGGCGGCGGATCTGTTCACGGCGATCCAGATGACCGGGGCCGACCAGGTCCAGGCGGAGGGAATCACCGGGGCCGGTGTGAAAGTGGGACTCATCGACACCGGGATCGACTACACCCACCCGGACCTCGGCGGCGGGTTCGGGCCGGGCTTCAAGGTCGAGGGCGGATTCGATCTGGTGGGCAATGCCTACACCGGCCCGGGCACGATTCCGTTGCCCGATGGGGATCCGCGGGATTGCAACGGGCATGGGACGCACGTCGCGGGAATCATCGCCGCGGATGGCCGGGTGCGGGGTGTGGCACCGGGAGCGACGCTGCGCATCTACAAGATCTTCGGCTGCGAGGGCGGCACCGGCACCGACGTGATTCTGGCGGCGATGGAAGTCTCGCTGCAGGACGGGAACCAGGTCATCAACATGAGCCTGGGGAGCCCGTTTCAATGGCCCCAGTATCCCACCGGCCGCGCGGCGGACAACCTGGTCAACAAAGGCGTCGTGGTGGTGGCTTCCGCGGGGAACAGCGCCGCCTCCGGACTCTTTTCCATGGGAGCACCCGGGATCGGCCGCAAGGCCATCGGCGTGGCGTCGGTGCAAAACGAGAAGGTGCACTCCAATGCCGCGCAGATCCTGGGCGGCCCCACCATCGGCTACCTTCCCGTCGGAGGCACCAGCCGGCCGCCGGTGAGCGGCTCGGCGCTGGTCAAGGACATCGGGCATGGCTGCAACAGCGACCGGGCGCTTTTCGTGGGGCTGCAGAACAAGATCGCCGTGGCCAAGCGCGGGCGCTGCGGCCTGCAGGAGATCATCCTCAATGCCCGCAACAACGACGCGTTGGCGGTGCTGATATACAACGACACGCCGGGAATTTTCGTGACGGGGCTGGGCTCGCAGTCGATCAACTTTCCCGCGGCGACGCTGTCGCTGGAGGAAGGCGCGAACCTGGCCGCCCGAGCCCGCTTTTTCACCTCCCTGATCTGGACGAATCAGTTCGTGGAGGTGCCCAACATGAACGCCGGAACGGTCTCGTCGTTCAGCTCCTACGGCGCCGGTCCCGATCTGGATCTGAAGCCCGATCTTGCCGCCCCCGGGGGGCTGATTTTCTCCACCCTCCCCCTGCTCCAGGGAGGGTACGGGCTGGCGAGCGGCACCTCCATGTCGTCGCCCCACGTGGCCGGCACGGTCGCGTTGTTGCTGGAGGCGAGACCGCACACCTCGCCGCAGAGCGTCCGGGATCTGCTGCAGAACACCAGCCTGCCGCGCCTGTGGGCCGGGAACCTCGCCTCCGGACTTTTGGAGCCGATCTCGCACCAGGGCGCGGGGATGGTGGACATCCACGCTGCCATCCAGGCGCAGGTGAGCGTCCATCCCGGAAAGCTCGCGCTGGGCGAGATGGAAGGGAGATCCGTCATCCGGCGGCTCTCGGTGGAGAATCATGGCTCGACCGATGTCGATTTCGATCTGTCGCACCACTTCGCGCCGTCCACCGCGCCCCAGGTCTTCACCGTGCAAATCGCGCCGGGGGCGGCGGGAGTGAGCTTCAGCCCGGAGTCCCTGCACGTCGCGGCGGGACAGACGGCGTCACTCGACGTGACGTTCACCGAGCCCGGGGAGCTTTCGGAGGGGGGCCTGTTCGGCGGCTTCGTGCAGCTGTCGCCCCATGGAGGGGGGCGCGAGATCCGCGTCCCGTACCTGGGAATGAAAGGGGACTATCAGCACCTGGTGGCGCTAGATCAGGACTTCACGCCGTTCGGCAATCCTCTCCTTATCTCCGGGTTCGATTTCGGGCCGAACGAGCCGATCACCATCCGCCCCGCCAAGGGAGAGGTGGCTCCGGTGGCGTTCCACCTGGAGTACTCCGTGCGGCGCCTGCGCATCGAGCTGTTCGATGCCAAAAGCGGCCGCAGCTTCGGAAGGCTGTTCGAAGCGGGCTACTTTCCGCGCAACAGCGGCCCGGGGTTCTATTATTCCCTTGTCTGGCGGGGGAGTGACGCGGATGGCCTTCCGGTTCCGGCGGGCGACTACACGCTGCGCCTGTCGATCGAGAAAGCGCTTGGGGACGACGGCAACCCGGCGCACTGGGAAGTGTGGAACTCCCCGGCGGTGACGGTGATCCGGTAGCCCCGCATCTCCGACCGCCCTGCGACGGGCCCGATGAGAAATGTGCGCCAGATCGAGTAAACTGTCGCCTTCCTGCGCCGCCCCTCTCACCGCCGTACCCTGGACCGATCGAGCGGGTACCGTGTCGGCTGGAGCCGGGGCGCGCCTCTGCCTGGTGAAGCGTGATCGAGAAGCTGATCTCCATCCTCGCGGGATTCATCATCGCGACGATTTCGACGCTCGGATACGCCGGAATTGTGCTGCTGATGGCGATCGAAAGTGCCTGCATTCCGCTTCCCTCGGAAATCATCATGCCCTTTTCGGGCTACCTCGTATACACCGGCGAGCTGGCGCTCTGGGGGGTGGCCCTCGCCGGCGCCGTCGGATGCGTGCTCGGATCGCTGGTCGCCTACTGGATCGGCTTTTACGGCGGGCGGCCCCTGGTGGAAAAGTATGGCAAGTACGTCCTGATCTCGCATCACGATCTGGCCCTCGCCGAGGGCTGGTTCCAGAAGCACGGGGAGATCACCATTTTCGTAGGACGCCTGCTCCCGGTGATCCGGACCTTCATCGCCTTCCCCGCGGGCGTGGCGCGGATGAACCTGTCGCGTTTCAACCTTTACACCTTCATCGGCTCCTTCATCTGGTGCTATGCGCTGGGCTGGGTCGGGATGAAGCTCGGCGAGCACTGGGATACGCTGGGAAAGTACTTCCATCAATTCGATGCCCTCATCGGAGCCACGCTGCTGGCGGGAGGCGCCTGGTATGTGTGGCGCCACCTCAAGCACGTTCGAAGAGGCTGAAAGAGGCATCGGAACCACGGCCAGACAGATGTCTTCGCCCTGGCGACGCCCGGGGCAAACTCTCAAGGGGTTTCCATGCGCCGACTGCAGCTCGTCCTGACTTTCTTCACGCTACTCCTGTTGGTTTCGCTCCAGTCCTCCCGGGCGGCGGGAGCCGCGTCTGCGGCCCGGCCGGCCGAACCAACCTACGCCGCCCAGTCGGCGGCGGACCTGCGCCAGTTCCTGAATTTCTACGCCGCGCTCTACGAAGGGGTGCGTTACGAGGCGCAGAAAGCGGAGTGGGCCGCAAGCACCGATGTCACCGACGAGCACGTGGGCGCGCGCATCGCCGGCGGGAAAGCGCTGGCGGCGCTGGCGGGATCCCCGGCGGTCATCACCCGCTCGCGCGATTTCCTCAAGCATCCCGAACAGGTTTCGGCGCTCGACGCGCGCCAGCTGCAGAAGATCCTGCTGGACGCGGCGGAGGCGCCGGGCACGATTCCGGAGATCGTCGCGCAGCGGGTGGA
>Ga0075423_10003683_pt1 | contig 14131 bp, 12 predicted proteins | sample SoiMethybrSBSTD2_FD_80114 | JGI IMG/M metagenome (GOLD analysis project Ga0075423, IMG submission 80114) | Bulk soil microbial communities from a Populus tree surrounding site in Tennessee, USA - Soil MetaG P. TD hybrid SBSTD2 | ecosystem: Environmental > Terrestrial > Soil > Tree plantation...
GGCGTCGATGACGCGCCGGGCCTCGATGCCCGCCGTGTCGCCGCGCAGGATGCGGACGCGCTCGTCCTCGACGGCGACGGCGCCGTAGAAGCCCGGATTGCCCGAGCCGTCGATGATGAGTCCCCCGCGAATGAGCAGGTCGAGCATGGTGGTTCTCCTCGGCGTCGTCGGTTCGATCAGTGTCCGACGAACAGATAGCCCTGGCGTCGCCGCCTGTCAACGAGGCCTGAAATCGGCGGTCAGGGTTTCTCGGCCAGCAGCGCGGGGCGGTCAGCTTCCGGAGCGCGTCCGTAACTCGCTTGACCTAGCGACGGTTCATTCCATACTGTGCCGATCCGAAGGGGGAAATCGTATGCTGAAGCATTCCCTGTTCGTTCTCCTTGGTCTCATCATCGTTGGATGCTCCTCCGTGCAGAACACTCCGGGGCAGGATGCCATGTGGGTGGCGTACCATCAGTGCCGGTCCGATGGGCGGGTTCCGCCGAATGTGCAATTGATCCGCGTCGACCCCGATGGACGCGGGTGGTACCAGACCTATAGCAGCTCGTATGGAGGGGCCATTTTCGAGCGCTGTATCACCGAGAAAGTTGGCGCCAAGGCCAGCATCCAAGTGGACCCTGCACCTCCAACGCTAGGCCCATGATCGCCCCTTCCGTGCCCTAGATCACCCGCTTCTCGCGGAGTGCCCGCACCTCGTTGGCGCTAAAGCCGCCGAGGCTGGTCAATACCGTCTCCGTATGCTCGCCCATGAGCGGCGCTCGAGTGGGCGCGAATGGCGAGTCGGACAGGCGGAGCGGACAGCCGATCACCGAGAACCGTCCCCGCGCCGGGTGGTCGATGTCATAGACGACGCCACGCTCGCGCAGGTGCGGGTTGGCCAGCACCTCAGCGGTGTCGAGGACGGCACCGCAGACCACGCCGCGGCTGGCGAGGGCTTTCATCACCTCATGTTTGCTGCGTGAGCGCGCCCAGCCCTCGAGAATCTCGGTCAGCGCCGCGGCGTTGCCGGCGCGCGCCCGCGGTGTGGCGAAGCGCTGGTCCTTCTGCAATTCGGGCTGGCCGATGACCTCTGTCACGGCGGTGAACATCTCCGGATTGTCGGGCGGGATAATGAGGTAGACCGCGTCGTTCGAGCCGGCGCCGGCGCAGCGGATCAGGTCGGCATAGCCGCCGGTCGCCGAGCGGTTGCCGGTACGACCGAGCGGCTTGCCGTCCCGCAGGGTCGGCGTGAACTTAACCCGGGTCAGGTTCAGTACCGCTTCCTGCATTGCCACCTCGACGAGCTGGCCCTTGCCGGTGCGGCCGCGCTGCACGAGGGCCGCGAGGATGGCGATCGCCAGGTGCATGCCGGTGCCGCTGTCGCCGAAGTTGGCGCCGTTGAGCAGCGGCGGCCCGCCGGCCTCGCCGGTCACGCTCATCGCGCCGGAGGTCGCCTGGGCCACTGGCTCGAAGCATTTGTAGGCGCTGTATGGACCATAGGAGCCAAAGCCCTTGACCGAGGCATACACCGCGCGCGGGTTGAGCACCTTGACCGCCTCGTAGCCCAGCCCGAGCCGCTCCATCACCCCTGGCCCGAGATTTTCCGCGACGACATCGGCCTCGCTGACCAGGCGGCGCGCGATGTCCTTGCCCTCGGCAGTCTTCAGATCGACAACGATGCTGCGCTTGTTGCTGTTGAGCAGCAAAAAGAAATAGCTGTCGGCCGGATCATCCGGCGCAGCCCACAGCCGCCGCGCCCGGTCGCCATGCGGGGGCCGCTCGATCTTGATCACGTCGGCGCCGAGCCAGGCCAGCATCTGGGTGCAGGACGGTCCCGCCTGGTCGTGGGTGAAGTCGATCACGCGAACGCCTTCTAGCGCTTGGCTCATTTCTCTCTCCTGATCGCGCGGTGTCGTGCACGCTCCCGGCACCCCCGGCCTCGCGCAGGGCGTGACGGAAGTTGGATTGTGATCATAGCGCGCCCGACGATGCTAGGGTTTCTCGCATGGCGGAGGGAACCAAGATCGAGTGGTGCGACGACACCGTCAATGCCGAAATGGGGTGCGACGGCTGTGAGCTCTGGGACGCCAAGAACCGCGTCCGCATCTGCTATGCGGGGCAACAGACGACGCGAATGCTGTCGAAGGGGCCGCTCAAAGGTTGGCCCGCCGCGTTCGATCGGCCGACGATCTTTCCGGGCCGGATCGCCAAGGCGGCGCGCCGGCGTGATCTCACAGGTACCGCGCGGCCGGAGAAGCCTTGGCTGGACGGAATGCCGCGCGTGATCTTCGTGAACGACATGGGCGATACGTTCACCGCGTCCCTTCCGAACGACTGGCTTGCGTCGGAGTTGCCGGTGATGGCCGCGAGTCCTCATTATTGGATACTCCTAACAAAACGGCCCGATCGCCAGCGGGCGTTCTCCTTTCGTCATGAGCTGCCAAGGAACGTCTGGTGCGGGACATCGATCACGAGCCCGCAAGATCAGCGGCTGCGGCATCTCGTGCGGACGCGGGCGCGCGTGCGGTGGGTCTCCTATGAGCCGGTGCTTGCCGCCGTGGACTGGCGTCCGTGGTTCCAGCAGGGCTTGAACTGGCTCATCGTGGGAGGCGAGAGCGGGCCGGGTTTCAGACCGATGGACGTGTCGTGGCTCGCCAACACGGTCCAGCAGTGCGGGGAAGCAGGCGTACCCCTCTTCGTCAAGCAAGATTCAGGGCGGCGACCCGGAATGAAGGGGCGTATCCCCGACGAGTTGTGGGTCCGCCAGTATCCTAAAGGATGATCGGGGCGAGCATCACGTCTCACGTCGCCCGACGAGCAGTTCGAGGGCCCCGGCGTGAGGCAGGTTGGCCTTGGTGGATTTCGTGGTTTGCAGGCCGAACTCACTGAGCGCGAGTAATAACCCGTTCGTTTCATCGGGCGGGTAGTCGCGGTCCTTCACGGCAAGAAAGAGTCCACTGTCCGCTGCGTTTCGCTGAGACGCGCGGTAGACCCCTCGCGCAGGCCATCCTGCCTCAATGAACACGTTGAGGAGCTCGCGGGCGAAGAGCACGGCTTCTTCAGATGGCACTGCGACGATCCTGACTTCGGCGGCTGGCAGTTGACGCAGTCGAGCGAGAAGCTGGACGCGTTGAAGCTCCTCCAGCCGGCGATGGGTCGAGAGCTCCCATGCGCGATATCCGAATAGCGAGGACAGCAGAGTGAGAAGCGCGGCCGCCACGTTGTAGCCTGGGTGACGACCGATGCCGACGAGGCTGACGCCGACTCCGACGACGGCGGCTACGATGCACGCCACCATCAGCAACCGCGACGTTCGGCTCTCGCTTCTCATGAGGACCCTCTTCTTCGAGCCCGGCATCGTGACCCGCTGCCCCTCGGCGCACCATTATCGCTTCAGGCCGTCCAGCACCTCCAGCGCCAGCTCGTAGCGGCCGAGCGGCGGCATCAGATACGCGCCCTGGACGCGCTCGCGCACTGCGAACAGCATCTCGCGCGCGATCTTGATGCCTTCCTTGCGCGCGGCCTCGCCGCCCGGCGTCTTGCGCATCCGCTCGCGGATCGCTTCGGGGATCTGCATGCCGGGGACTTCGTTATGAAGAAACTCGGCATTCTTGTAGCTCACCAACGGGAGCACGCCGACCAGCACCGGCATCGCCAGGTGCTCGATGCGCCGAAGCACCGTCTCGAGCAGGTCCGTCTGAAAGATCGGCTGCGTCATGATGAGCTCCGCGCCGGCCTCCCGCTTCTTCTCGAGGCGGGCGAGCTCTTTGTCGAGATCCGCCGCGCCCGGCTCGAGGCCCGTCGCGAGGAGGAACGACGTCTGGCCGCCCGGCAACGGCTTGCCAGCAGGATCCACGCCGCGGTTCATGTTCGACGCCATCTGCAGGAGCCCGATCGCGTCGAGGTCGTAGACCGCCGTTGCCTCCGGGTAGTCGCCGACCTTCGGCGGGTCGCCCGTGATGATTACTAAGTTGCGGATGCCGATTGCATGCGCGCCGAGGAGGTGCGCCATCTGCCCGAGCAGGTTCCGGTCGCGGCCGCAGACATGGAGGATCGGCTGGATGCCGTGGCGCTCCAGCAGCAGCGAGCAGAACGCGATGTTCGACATGCGCGCCATCGCGCGCGGCGCGTCGGCGACGTTCACGATGTCGACGCCACTGTCGAGCAGCATCTTCGCGCCCGCGAGCGCCTTCGACGGGTCGAGGCCGGGCGCCGGGTTCACCTCGACCGAGACCACGAATTTCCCGGCCGCGATCTTCGCGGCGAAGGCGCTCCGCTCGGCCAGCGGCGTGGGCGCCAGGACGATTGCCGGCTGCGCGGTCTTCACCGCGCGCGCCCGCCCGACGTCAGTGCGCTGGTCGCCGAGCATGCGTCCGGACTTCGCCATCCAACGGACGTGCTCGGGCGTGGTGCCGCAGCAGCCACCCACCAGCGTGGCGCCGATCTGGATCGTGCGGCGCGCGAAGACGTCGAAGTACTCGGGCGTCGCCATATAGAGGAGGCGGCCGTCCACCGTACGCGGCAGCCCGGCGTTCGGCTGCACGCACAGCGGCAGATCCACCACGCGCATGCGTTCGGCGATGGCGAGCGCGATCTGCGGGCCGTCGCCGCAGTTCACGCCGACGCCGTCCGCGCCCCAGTCCCGCAACGTTGTTGCGACGCGCTCGGGCCCCGACCCATCGGCGACCGTCTCGCTGGGATCGAAGGTCATGGTCGCGATGATTGGCGCGTCGGGCGCGCCGCGCCGCACCGCTTCGATCGCGATGCGAATCTCCTCGAGGTGCCGGAAAGTCTCGAGCACCAGCACGTCCGCACCGCCCTCGACGAGCGCCGCGGCCTGCTCGGCGAAGGTGGCGGAGGCCAGGTCGAGCTCGGCCTGCGTGGCCACGCCGGGGACGAGCCCGGTGGGTCCGATGGAGCCGCCGACCCACACGTCCTCGCCGGCGGCCTTGCGCGCAAGCCGCGCGCCCGCGAGGTTGAAGGCGCGCACCTGGTCGCCGAGGCCGTGGCGGTCGAGCCGGAAGCAGTTCGCGCCGTACGTGTTGGTCTCGATGACGTTCGCGCCGGCGCTGACGTAGTCCTCGTGGATCTTGGCGACCACGTCTGGCCGGGTGACGTTGAGCTGCTCGAAGTTCTGCATGACGAAGATGCCGCGCTCGTAGAGCAGCGAGCCCATGGCGCCGTCGAACACCAGGAGCGAGCGCATCGCCTCGCGAAATGGCGTGTCCCGCCGCGTTGGCCTCATGTGGCTATGCTACCGCGGGAGGTGCGGCATGCGTGCGATGACCTCCTACGTCGAGGCCCTGCCCCTCCGCAGCGCCCGGCCGGCCAGCATCCCCGTGTGCTTGCCGCTGTCCACGACGATCTGGCCGTTGACGATCACGTAGTCGATCCCGATCGGAAACTGCTTCGGCTGCGTCCGCGTCGCCGGCGCCTTGACCGTCTTGGCGTCGAACACGACGACGTCGGCCTTGAAGCCGTCCCGCAACAGACCGCGGTCGGGTAGCCCGAGGCGCTGGGCCGGGAACGACGTCATCTTCCGGATGGCGTCGGGCAGTGCCAGGAACCGTTCCTCGCGCACGAACTCGGCGAGGATGACGGGGAAGCAGCCGTAGGTGCGCGGGCTCGGGTAGTCGCCGATCAGCACGGCGTCGCTGCCCACCATCGACAACGGATGGCTCACGAACTTCGGCAACGTGGCGAGGTTGCCGCCTGCTGACACGTAGCAAGTCTCCAGATCTTCCTCGACGAGCAGGTCGCAGACGACGTCGATCGGATCCTTGTCGAGCACGTCGGCGACCTGGAGGATCGACCGGCCCTCGAAGCGGTGGTTGGCCGGCTTCCGGAAGTTGGTGAGCCACATGTCGCCCCACGAGCTCGCGCGCGGGCCCATCTCCGAGCGGAGCCGGGCGCGCAGCTTCTGATCGCGGAGCACCTCCATCAGTCGCGTATAGCCGCCGTCGTGGGTCCACTGCGGCAGCAGGATCGTCAGCCGGGTCGACGACAGGTTGTACGGGTAGCTGTCGAACGTCACGTCCAGGCCGGCGTCGCGCGCGTCTTCCACCAGACCGAGCATGCGGCCGGCGCCGCCCGGCGAGGTCGTGCGGTGGTAGAAGTGCGTGATGTGAACGGGGATGTCGCTGCCCCGGCCGATGTCGAGCGCCTCGCGGAAGGGGTCGAGGAACTTGTCGCCGAGGCTGTAGCGCACGTGGGTGTGATGGATGCCGCCGAGCCGGGCCGCCTCGCGGGAGAGCTCGGTGAGCTCCGCCGTGTCGGCGTAGCTGCCGGGCGGGTAGTCGAGCCCGGTTGACATCCCCCAGGCACCTTCCTCCATGGAGGTCCGCAGAAGCGCCTTCTGATTCGCCATCTCGTCGCGCGTAGCGGGCCGGTTGTCCCAGCCGACGGCGCCGATACGCAGCGGCGAATTGCCGACGATGTAGGCGATGTTCACCGCCACGCGCCGCGTGAACATCTCGAGGTACTGCTCGACGGTGGACCACCGGCCGGGGAGCCGCGGGTTGCCGTCGAGGCCGGAGTTGATCTGCACGAACTTCAGGAAGTCATCGTGGGAGTGAAACGGAGCGTAGGAATTGCCGTCGATGCCGATCAGCTCCGTGGTGATACCCTGCCGGACCTTCGGCTCGTGCTGCGGCTCGGCGAGGATCACGAGCCCGGAGTGCGCGTGCATGTCGATGAACCCGGGGCAGACCACGCGGTTGGTGGCGTCGATGATGCGCCGGGCCTCGATGCCCGCCGTGTCGCCGCGCAGGATGCGCACGCGCTCGTCCTCGACGGCGACGGCGCCGTAGAAGCCCGGATTGCCCGAGCCGTCGATGATGAGCCCTCCGCGGATGAGCAGATCGAGCATGATGGGTCTCCTCGGCGTCGTCAGTGTTCGACGAACAGATAGCCCTGGCGCCGCCGTCTGTCAACGAGTCTGGAATCGGCTGACGCCGCGACGATCGTTCGATGACGCCAGCCCGTCGGGCATGCTGCAGACCCGCGAGAATCCACAAACGTCACCTGGTGTTACCCTGTCCCCGCCATGGACCGGCCACCGACTCGGTTCGCGTGGAACGGCGCGGTCTCGCTCGCCTACCAGGTATGCGGAGCTGGTGCCAGCGACCTCGTCTACCTCCAGGGTTACTGTTCGAACGTCGACATGAATTGGGAGAGCTCCTACCTGTCCCGCTTCCTGCGCGGCCTCGCCGCCCACGCCCGCCTCATCGTGACCGACCGGCGCGGCTGGGGGTGCTCCGAGCGCTTCACCCCCGGGCACGTGCCGGACGTCGACACGCTCACCGACGACATACTCGCGGTCATGAAGGCAGCGGGATCTGAGCGCGCCTCGATCATCGCCACGTACGAATCGGCGATCGTGGCGTCGCTGTTCGCGGCCACCTACCCCGAGCGGACGAGAGCCCTCATTCTGATCGATCCGCAGATCACCTACCTGCCCACTGAGGAGATGCCGTGGATGCCGTCAGTCGCCCGATGGCAGGAGCAGATCCAGTCCATCCGCGAGACGTGGGGCACTATGGACTGGTGGGACGCGCCGCCCGACGGCCCGGAGCGCGAGTGGTTCGCGCGCTACGCGCGGGCCTCGGTCACACCCGGGGGCCTCGCGGCAGAGCTCACCAGCTACCTGCACACGGACATCCGCTCGGTGCTTCCCTCCATCCACGTCCCGACTCTCATCCTCGTTGACAACGATCGCTTCTATGAGGTTCTCCCGGAGACCGGCCACCTGATGGCCAGCAAGATCCCGGCGGCGCGGGTGGTCGAACACTCGAGCCGTGGCGGGCCACACTTCCACTGGTACGGGCGCGGCGAGGCGATACTCACCGAGGTGCGCCGCTTCCTCGCGCAGATCGGCGAGGAGGAGGCGTCCTTCGACCGCATCCTCGCCACCGTTCTCTTCACTGACATCGTCGACTCGACGAGGCGCGCCGCCGACCTCGGCGACCGCCGCTGGCGCGAGCTGGTCCTGCAGCACCACGCGACCGTGCGCTCGTTGCTTGCGCGCTACAGGGGCGTCGAGATCGACACCGCTGGCGACGGCTTCTTCGCGTCGTTCGACGGGCCCGCGCGCGCGGTGCGCTGCGCCATGGCGATCGTCGAGGCCGTGCGGCCGCTCGGGATTGAGGTACGCGCGGGCTTGCACACCGGGGAGGTGGAGCGAATCGGCGAAAAGGTTGGCGGCCTGGCCGTCAACATCGGCGCGCGCGTCGCGGCGCTCGCCGCGCCCTCGGAGGTCCTCGTGTCACAGACGGTGCGGGACCTCATGGTCGGCTCGGGTCTCAGCCTCGCCGACCGCGGCTCACACGGGCTCAAGGGCGTGCCCGGCCAGTGGGGCCTCTACGCCGTCCGGCGCGAGGCTGAGCGCGGTGCCGCCGACGCGCTCACGGCACCGGCTTGACGTTCGGATTCAGGCGGAAGAGGTTGTCCGGGTCATACGTCTTCTTCAGCCCCGCCAGCCGCTCGTAGTTTGCTCCGTATGCGCTACGGACCCTGTCGGCGTCGTCGTAACTGAGATCGTTCACGTAGGCGCCGCCGGCAAACTTCTGCAGCGCCTTGCCGAAGTCGCGCGCCCACGCCACGTTCTTGTCGGTATCGCTGGCCTCCAGCCACTGCGAAACGATGACAGGCGCGTACGGGAGTCCTCGATGGGGGAACGCCGTAGCGTCCGGTGGCACGCGCGCGGCCGCGCCCCGCACCGTCTGCAGCATCACCCCAGAGAGCGGCGAGGGCTTGCTCGCCGCGTACGTCTCGAAGACGTCGATGACCGCGTCGCTAAGATCGGTAAGGAAGTCCCCCTTCGTGTAGTAGGAGGATCCGGCAGGAAAACCCTCGTCGAACAGCCGCTGCTGTGCCACGTACTGCATCGGTCCCAGCTGGACCAGCGTTGGGGATCCGAGTGCTTTCAGCGGTCGCACGACGTCCTCGCCCTTGTCGACGGGCCCGTTGTAGCAGCAGACCAACGCAACGACCGTCTGGCCGTCGGCAGGCGTGATGAAGGCGGCGTACGTAGTCAGCTCGTCCGGCGCGGCGCGGTTGAACTCCCGGTAGAAGCGCAACACCGCCTTCGTCTGTGGCAAAGAGTACGCGACGATCCCACCCAGGATCATCGGGCCGACGGGGTGCAGCCGGTACTCGAACGAGGTCACGACTCCGAAGTTGCCGCCGCCGCCGCGCAGACCCCAGAAGAGGTCGGAGTGCTCTGTCGCGCTCGCAGTGACGAAGCGCCCGTCGGCGAGGACAACGTCCGCCGAGACGAGGTTGTCGACGGTCAGGCCATGCTTGCTGGAGAGCCAGCCTAGACCGCCGCCGAGCGTCAGTCCTGCGATCCCGGTGTCAGAGGCCGTGCCACCTGTCGTCGCGAGCCCGAACGCTTGGGTCTCCGCGTCGAAGTCGAACCACTTCACGCCCGCTTCGGCGCGGGCGATGCGCGCCGCGGGATCGACGCGGATGCCTTTCATCGCCGAGAGGTCGATGACGAGGCCGCCGTCGCAGACCGAGTGGCCGGGGAAGCTGTGACCTCCCCCGCGCACGGCGATCGGCAGGCGATGGTCCCGGCCGAAACTCACCGCTCTCATGACATCGGCCACACCCGCGCACCGAGCGATCAGGGCGGGCCGACGGTCGAACATCCCGTTCCAGATCCGGCGGGCCTCGTCGTAGCCGTCGTCGTGCGAGCCGAGGAGACGGCCGCGGAGACTGGCCTTGAAATCGTTGGTGGCAGCGTCCGCGATCCCCGATATGGTCATCGTCGTGCCTCCTGTACTCCCGGGGACGTGTGAGCCGCGAGTATAGCGCGGCTCCGCGCGAGGCGTCGGCGCTCGATATTACACTCTGTCAACGAGATCTGTGCGCGGTCTACGACGAGAGCTTCTCCACGCCGAGAACTGCGGGAGCCCGAGGTAGACTGCGACAAGGAGCAACGCGGCCAGCGCGAGCGCGACCGACTGCATGAGCCACATGGCCGTGATGCCCCACGGTGGCCCCCACACGCCGCCGAAGGCGACGAGATAGCCGCCAGTCACGCCCACTCCCCACAGCGCCGCGGCGTGGATCGCGGTGGGCGCGATCGCGAGCTTGTATGCGCGGAGCACGAAGCTCGCGACCGTCTGCAGGGCGTCGAAGAAGTGGAAGGCGGCGAGATAGGGCACCAGGGTCAGCGCCGTCGCCGCGACTGCGCGGTCTCGCGTATAGAGGCCGATGATGCCGCCGCGCAGCGTCCACACCGTGAGCACGGTGGCGGCGGCGACGAACGCGCCGATCCGCAGCCCTGTCAGCGCCGTCTCCCGCGCTCGCCCCGAATCCCCCGCGCCGATGGCCTGGGCTGTCAAGGTTGCGGTGGCCACCGAAAGCGAGAGCGGGAGCATGAAGCATAGCGCGGCGAGGTTCGCGACCACCTGGTGCGCGCCCATCACCGTAGTACCCAGACGGGCGGCGAGGAGGGTCATGGCCGTGAACGACGTCGCCTCGAGCGCGTAGGACAGGCTCATGGGGACGCCGAGCTGGAGGATCTCGCGCAGCATCGGCCAGCGCGGCCACGCCCAATGAATGACGAAGCGGCGATAGAACGGGCTCCGGTGCATGTAGCCGAAACCCAGCACGAAGAGCGCCCAGAACACGATCACCGAGGACAGCGCACCGCCCACGGCGCCCAGCCGGGGCAAGCCGAGGCCGCCGAAGATGAGCAGGGAGCTGAGGCCGATCTTGAGCGCGAGCCCGGCGAGCTGCAGCGCCATCACGACGTGAGGACGCGACACCGCGGTATTGACCGCGTAGATCACCCGGAACATGAGGCCTCCCGGCAGGGCCATCGCGAGCACGTGAAGATAGCGCGCCACGTGCGCTTCGACCTCGGGCGGCGCTTGCAGCCACGGCAGCCAGAGCCGGGCGAACAACAGCGGGAGCACGCCGAGCGCGGACAGGAACAGCGCCATCCATAGCCCTTGCACGTATGTCGCACCGATCGCGACGAGGCGCCGGGCGCCGAAGTGCTGCGCGACGATGGGATTCAGCGCGCTGGTCGCGCCCATGAGCCCGACGAACACCGTCGAATAGACGCTGAGCCCGAGGCCCATCGTGGCCAGGTCCACGGGGGAGGCGCGTCCGCAGAGCACCGTGTCGACCACCGCGAACGCCATCCCGGCGAACTGGCCAACCAGGATCGGCCGCGCTTGACCCACGATGCCGCGAATAATCGACGCGCCTGGCATGGCTCCGCGACTATAGCGTGCTCGATGATCGCGCCGTCGTCGTACGCTACCGCCCGCGGATCGAAGGCCCCGAAGGGCCTCGTGCCGAAGGGAGAGTGATATGCCCGAAGAAGACCAGTTTTGACCGGTGAGCGTTTTGGGCGATCGTGTCGGGCCGCGGGCGCGAGGTGGCTCATCGCCGCCCTCCTTCTCGTGATCCCGGGTGCCAAGCCCGCGCTGGCCGCCGAGATCGAATCGGATCGTCCCGAACTCACCGAGAGCGCGAAGCTTGTGCCGCGCGGGGCGGTGCAGATGGAGTCCGGGGTGGCCTACTCGCGCGAGCGCCGGGCCGGGCGCGCAACGGAGAAAACCTTCGAGGCCGGTGCGGATTTCCGCATCGGAGTGACCCGGAGCGTCGAGCTGAACCTCGGTTGGGATCCGCTGGTCCGGGTGCGAGGCGCCGAGGACGACACTGGCATTGGCGACGTCACCGTTGGAGTGCGGTATCGCTTCGTCGAGGGCTTCGAGGATGTGCCGTGGCCGCCTCACCTCGCGGTGAAAGTCTTCGCCAAGCTGCCGACAGCCGAGGAGCCGCTCGGCACCGGCCGGCCCGATTTCGGCGCGCTCCTTCTGGCCAGCTTCGATCTGCCGTATGAGTTCGAGCTAGAGGTCAACCTGGGCGCCGCGGCGGTCGGCCAGACCCGGCCGAACCGCTATCTCGCCAAGGGCATCGCCACGGCATCGCTTTCACGCGATCTGGCGCCGTCGCTGCTGGGGTTCCTCGAGCTGCTCTTCAACACGCGCGAGGAGCGTGACGGCCGCGAGCAGCTCTCCGTTCAGATCGGTCTCCTCTACCGGCTGACCCGCGAGATCGCCGTCGATGTCGGGCTCCAGACCTCGCTGGTGGGGCAGGCGCCGGACTACGTCGTTCGCACGGGCCTGAGCGTGCTGTGGCGGTAGGTCAGGCCATTCGGCGTCTTAGTTCGAGCGGCGCAGATTCACTGGGAGTCCGGGAAACGGCTCGCCCGTAATCGTGCCCTTCTGCACCCGGAGCTCAGCCAGCGTCGTCCGTTCTTGTAGCGTCAGCTTGAGAAGCTCGCCCTGCACCGACCCAGCGACGTCTCCCGAGTAGTCCGGCCGTCCGCCGACTTCGATGGTGCCCTTCACGACGGTACCGTTCTGGGTCAGCATCATTGTTATGGGGACAAACTGTCCGCCCGTGCCCGCGCTTCCCGTCCACTCACCGGCCAGCTGGGCAGTCGGCGCGTTCCGCTCGGCGATCTCTGCTCGTTCCAGCGCGCATCCGGCGGCCGCGACACTGAGCAGAACCAGAAACACCATGGTCGGTGCCTTCATGACGGAATCCTCCCGTCGGCGCCCGAGGACGCTGACAACCGCGGAGTCTTAAGTGCTGTGTCTATTCGATGCGTGATCGGACGTGGCCGTAACGCATCGGGCGATCGAGGCCATGAAAATTTGGGACGTAGTCCTCAGCTGCCGGGCGATGCCTTACTGCCAAGGCCTCGTCGGGACGGACGCTCCGGCTTGGACGGGCACCGGAACGGCTCACCGGCCTGGACCGACGACGCCGCTTCACTGCGACACGTCGCGGCGGCTTGAATCATCATTTTTTGTCAGGAAGACGGGCCGGAGCGCTTGCGTTCTCCGAGCAAGCACTCGCCACACCATGCGAATTTACGGCAGTGAGGGCTACATGGTAGACCTGCCCTACGACGAAGTTGCTCAGAATGACGGAGACGCGGCCATCGGGAGCTCGGCCTACCGCCGTGGCATCGACTTTGACAGAGAGACCGCCGGGACACGGAGAGCCTACCGTGTTGAAATAGATCTGATAAGACACCAGATCCGTTAGTCGACTCCCGTCTGCGTTCGTAGTCGGTGGCATCCAAGAGACAAGCAAAACCCCCTCTCGTCCTGCTGCGCATCCGGCGAGAATGCCGAGCGCAACGAGGACGGCCCCTAAGTGGGCAACGGCTTGCGCAAACTCGTACCTCACGCTGTCCTCAGCGCCTCCCACGCCGCCCGCTGCGTCGCGCGCCACGGCGTGCGCTCCCATCGGTCGCGTTAGCAACTGTCTCCGATGTCGGGCGACGCCCACACTGGGTCTCACCGACCGTTACAAACCACCCCGCGCGCCCGAATCTCGCGTTGAACTCGATCCTCACTTGAGGCCACGCCTTCGCGCTCCAGTGCGTGTGCAGTATCACGCGCGGGACGCAGTTGATGCGTCAGTATCATTCACTGGCTCTCGGCTCGGTCCGCTGATCGCTGACCGCGACCTTGAGAGCCCGGCCTACTCGACCAACGCGGCCGGCTCCTGCATGTAGTCCATGTCTGCTAGACTTCCCCCAACCAGTATTAGTCAGACTACTCGCGCAGAATCGGTCAGAGACGGCACACGGCATCGGGCCGCGGCCGACCATACCCCGAGATGACTGTGCGAATGCGTAAGCCGTCGGAGCCGCATCGCGGCCCGAGGAGGGAATCATGGAGTTCCTTCAGCGTCCCAAGGATGCCTCAGGGCTCCATGGTCCTGAGCAGGCGGAGCAGGCGGAAGGTGTCGCCGGGGCGCACTCCGTTGACGCTCGAACTCAGCATCTCGCGCGAGTTCCCCTGTTCAGCGGGTGCACGGATGACGAGCTTCGTCGGATCGCTCACATCTCCAAGATCGTGGAGCAGCCGGTTGGCACGATCCTGACTGAGACCGGCGCAGCGGGCGACGCCTTCTTCTTCATTATCGATGGCCGGGTGTCAGTGCAAACTCAACTCGGGTCCGCGGGTCCCTTACGGCCGGGTGACTTCTTCGGCGAGATGAGCTTGCTCGATGGAGAACCGCGGTCGGCAACCATCACTGCGACGACCGACGTGCGCTTGCTCATCGTCGAGCAATCGCACTTCTGGCGGTTGCTGGATGAGACGCCCGA
>Ga0075423_10003685_pt1 | contig 14121 bp, 14 predicted proteins | sample SoiMethybrSBSTD2_FD_80114 | JGI IMG/M metagenome (GOLD analysis project Ga0075423, IMG submission 80114) | Bulk soil microbial communities from a Populus tree surrounding site in Tennessee, USA - Soil MetaG P. TD hybrid SBSTD2 | ecosystem: Environmental > Terrestrial > Soil > Tree plantation...
GAGGTCCGGCGGCAACAGCATCGGCTGGTCACGGTCACAGCTGAGGAAGTTCTGAGGCATGACCCATTTTCTCGGCGTGAACGGACCGAAAAGCAGGGGTTTGCGCGACAGCCTCACGCGAAAGCAGCACTCTGCGATCCAGCTAGTCGAGTTTTCTGCTGCTCGTCTCAAAACTCATGACCACAACCTAGATCGCTGCGTCGGCACGCCCTGCCCTGCATTGAAACTCCCCGACCAACACCTGCCCACCGGATCAGGAGGATCTTGACTTCAGCTTGCCTTGCCATGATGGATCACGTGTGATGGACTAGACATAATGCCTCATTGGCTTGCAGCACTTGGCGCTGGGTTCGCGCTCGCGGGGACGCTCATGCTGGGGTACGACCTCGTAACCTCGAAGAAGGACGATAGTCGCGAGACTGAGTTCCGCGCCAACCAAGACAAACTCGAGAGCCTCACGCGCAAGTCCATTGTCGGACTTAGCAGTGCCCTGTCCGATTTCGCAGGACTATTCGTGGGATACGTCAAGAACCTCGAACTTGATCTCGAGCCCTTGTTTGAGTCGCTGCTCAGGGATACGGAAGATGAAATGCTCAAAACGAGCGTCGTGACTCGCCGAGCCGTGATCAAGCGGCTTGACAGGGCTCAAAGTGATCTCGCGTCTTCACAAGAACCCGAGGAGCTCCTTGGAGGCATTCACGAGATACAAAGGCGAACTGAGGCATTGTTAGCTGAGCAGTCGCGAGAGCGCGAAGAATGCGGGTTATTGCGACATTTGGGGTAATCCTTGTTGGATTCGGCGCGGTGGCACAGCTAATCGACGTACTGCTCCAGTCATAACTCTTGGTGAAGACTTATTTCGACTGAGTTCTCTGGGTTTGCCCGACCCGTAAATTCGGACCGCCTGATCTAAACTCCCGATCCGCTCTTCGGCGGGCGCAAAGGCCTGATTGGAATGTCCTTCGGCTTCTGCAGGCACCCCAAGGCCTGACCCCACGACGCCTAAATCGGTCGTCCAGAGCGTCGTTGCAGCAAGAAGAAACACCACAAAAGCGTCAACGCCGCCACGTTGACCACCCCTTTTTCCGGCAACACCCACAGCAGCACCTTGGCCGTCGGCAGTTCCATCTAGTCGGACCTAAAATTTCGCGGCCACTCCCGAGTAGACATGATCGCAGCAGGACTCATGATCGCTCCCCGCTGAAATGGTAGGTTCGGACCACAATGATCCTTGAGGCGCGCCAAGAATCGAGCAAGCTCTTGCGTGGCCTGCAGGAAATCGGTGCCGTCGTGGCCCCGATCTCGGCTCTCGGCGGCGTTTGTGGCCTTGTCCTCGCCGCCCTCTTCAAGACCATTTGGCCACACGCGGAGATCTCCTACGGCGAGTGGATCGGCTACTCTGCCGCGCTTGCAGGCCTCTTCGCCCTAACCGTCGAAATCAGCCAGCGTGCGAGTTAGAATCGGGCGATGAAGCATAGGGCTCTGCCACTTTTGCTTGCCGTGGTGCTTGGAATCGTGGTCGGCTTGTTGGCAAGCGCGGCCGGCTGGTCCACCATCACCCGCGTCGCCGCGGTCGCACCGATCGCCGTGGCGCTGGTCTTGATCGGCACCCCCTTCGCACTACTGCGCCGCCGTACACTGCTACCGCCGCTCTCCGGGCGCGCCGAGGCCGCCGGCTGGGAACTGCACGGCGTCTACTCCGAGTTCCCGGTCGGTGACGTTCCAGAGGGTCTTTGGGGCCCTTCCTCCGACCCCGCCATGCTCTTGCCGGTCATCCGACCCGACTCTGAGCGCCTGCACGGCGCTGCCGCGCGGCTCGACATCGAAGACATCGAGCGAGCCACCGACCGTGTTCTGCTGTTGCCGATCGAGGACGAGGTGGAGTACCTCGGGCGACTATCAGATATCCCCCACGACGTGACGATCTGGCCCGGGAACCGGCCGCATCTGATACAGCGCCTCATGCGCCGCATCCGCCGTCGCGGGCGATCGTCGCCCGCCAAACGACCCCTCGACCGCGTCATCGATCACACCGTCTAACTCCGGGCACCTGGCCTCAGACCAGTTGAACCGTGTCAGCAAAGACCGACTCCACGGGTGCACCCTATCCAGACTACATCTGGAACCACGCCGTGCACGAAGCCGCTGAAGAGCAGCTGCTCTTCTGGCGCCTTGGCTTCTACCCGAGCTTCCACCCAAAAGAAGTCGTCGAAGCGATCGAGGAGGTTTTCGTCGAGTGCGATGTCAAGGCCGGCGTCCTCTATGAGGTCTTCGGCTTCCACGACCTGCTGCTTCGCGTCTGGATTCCCCCGAGCTGCTCGCTCGAGCACTTTCGCCAAGCGCTGCTCTTCGGCCTAGACAGCCATGCGCTGAAGACTTGTGACACCTTCGTCGTCAACGACCCGATCCGCCACTGGCTCTTCCCCAAAGGCTCACCGGCCAAAGAGGTCGTACGCCACCTCACCCTTGCCGACACCGAAGCGGTTGCGCAGCGCCGCCTCAATCCCGCTCGGGTTAAGGAACTCGAGGAGGAAGGCCTGCTGGCGGATTTCGCTGCCGCCCATCGCCGCGAGTCCGAACGCTGGGAAGCGCTCGGACTCGCGGCGCGAGAGGAGCAGGTGGAGGAAGAGGGAGTGCTCCCGGTTCCGCCGATCAAGTTCGCGGTCCTCGTCGCCGGCGCTCCCGACCTCGCCGTCGACAGGCTCGGCCGCTTCGAGAAAACCGTCGCAGGGGTACTCGATAAAGCCGATCGGATCGACCAGCAATCGCTCTACTCCGGCTTTGGCTCTGGCCACTTCCTCATCCTCGGCGCGGTTGCACCGCAGAACTACTACGCGATCGACGAGCAGCTGATCACCGGGCTGAACGATGCTCACATTCAAGACGCGTATGAGTCGCGCACCTACACCTACCTAAGTGGGGTGCGCTCCTACCTGATCTTCCGCGAAGGCCTCTCGCACTGGGACGGCGGGGAGCCGACTACCGACCCCGAGCCCTCGACCCTGCCGGATCCCCATCGCTTCCGATTGCGCAAGAAACTCGGCGAAGGAGGCTTCTCGCCCGTCTACTGGGTCGATGACATCCGCGAGCAACGCGATTGGGCAATGAAGGTCTTCAACCGCGAGCACGCGGGCGCCGCCGAGCGTGAGGTCCGTGCCCTGCGCAACTACGACGACCCCCGCATCGTCCAGGTCTACAGCTTCCATGAGGAGGCGAGCACCGGCCGCTCCTTCCTGCTGATGGAGTACATCGAGGGTCAGGCCCTCGATGTACGCCTCGCCAAAGGCAATCCCTTCACTGATCGCGAGGCCGTTGCCCTGATTGACAACGTCTTGGACGCGTTGGCTGTAATCCACCCCGACCAGTCACAGATCGACGAGCTCGCTGCCAAGAAAGAGCTCTCCCAAGATGACTTACAGCGCCGGCTCGAGTTGCAGGAAACGGGGCTTGTCCATCGCGATATCAAGCCGGGCAACATCGTTCTTCGCCCCGACGGCTCGATAAAACTGATTGACTTCAATATTTCTTCTCGCCCCGGCGACTTGGTTAAGACCCGCTCGGGCACCGCTCGCTACCTGCCCCCAGACGCGACCGCTGGAGTTTGGGACGTCTCCGTCGACCTCTTCGCCACTGGCGTCATCCTCTATGAGCTGATCTGCGGACACCACCCCTATCCGAATGACGAACCAACTGCAGATCGCAGGCCCACCGACCCGCTGAACTACCGTCCCGACCTTCCCCAAGGGTTCGCAAAGTTCCTGCAGGAGGCGTGCTTTCCCCGGCGCCGCGAACGCTTTGGCAATGCCGAGGAAATGCGCGCCGCCTTGCACCGCGCAACTGCCGAGCTCAAATAAGTTTCGCGATGAGGGTCTTCGTCAGCAGGCCGCTGGTGGTGGGGTTTGACAGATGAGCGGCCATATCAGCTGGGCGCCCTCTCTCGTTCGGCCTCGGCGGCTCCCGCTTTGCGCGAGAAGCGGACGCTCCTCGCGGTTTGTAGACGCCGAGGGTCCCCCCATATCACTCTCGCGTCGACAGCCGTATCACGCTTGTATCACGGATCGCCGTGCCGGTGCGCCGCCCAGATAATCGACGGTCTTGCGCGGTCTTGCGAAGTCAGGCGGAAGCCTTGGCGCAGTCGTCGTCGCAGAACTTGAACCTGCATCGGGGAGACAGGATTTGAACCTGCGACCGCTCGGCCCCCAGCCGAGTGCGCTACCAGACTGCGCCACTCCCCGTGGCTGCTCCCCATTCTGACGGATTCCGGCAAACTGTCGAGGCGTCGCGGTCGCACGCGGAAGGCGATTCGCGCACGCGGCGGTAGCTCAACGGTAGAGCCTCAGCCTTCCAAGCTGATGACGCGGGTTCGATTCCCGTCCGCCGCTTCGGCGAGCCGGTGGCGCGAGCGGCTGATCGCAAAGACGCAACCGCCACGGTCGCATCCGACCGCTGAACATGAGAGGGTCGAGCCGACCGGCCGACCAGTCGGGCAGCGCACCGCTCTCGAAAGGAACCCTCAGCCATGCAGAGCAAGATCCGGCCCGCCGCCGCATTCGTCCTCGCCAGTCTCGTCCTCGCCGCAACCGGCTGTGGCGGATCGAGCTCCGACGGCGACGGCTCGGGCACCTTCAGGGTGGGACTCGAGGCGCCGCTCTCCGGCGAACAGTCGGTCCTCGGGGAGGGAATGCTGAAGGGCGCTGAACTGGCCGCGAATCGGCTCAACGCCGGCGACGGGATCCTCGGCAGGCAGGTCGAGATCGTCCCGATCGACGACGCGGCAGACCCAGCGACCGGTGTGAAGGCGGCGAAGGCGGCCATCGACGAAGGACTCGACGGCATCGTCGGCCCCTACAACTCCGGCGTCGGCATCGAAACCCTGCCGCTCTACATCAAGGCCGGGCTGGTGCCGATCAGGCTGACCTCCGACGCGTCGACCAACGGCCTCGGCTTCACCTTGCAGCCGATGACCTACCAGATCGCACCGGTCGCCTCGCAGGCGCTGACCGAGTGGCTCGGCGCCAAGTCCGTCGCGATCGCCTACGACCCCACCCAGAACTAAACCGTCTCGGTTTCCAAGGCGCTGAAGAGCTCGCTCGAAGCCGCCGGCGTCACCGTGACCGCTTACGCGAAGGTGCAGCCCGGCAAGAAGTCGTACACCGACGTCGTGGAAAAGCTCGCGGCGGGCAAGCCGGACGTCATCTACGCCGCGGTCTACTTCCCCGAGGGCGGCCTTATCGCCAAGGAGATGCACCTGGCCAAGGTGCAATCGCAGTGCATCGCCGACTATGGCTCCTACGACACCGGCTTTGTCGAAACCGCCGGGGTCGCGGCCGCCGGGGACTGCCCGGTGGTCGGGGTGCCGGCGCCCCAGGACTTCGCCGGCGCCGCAGCCAGGGTCGGCGAATACGAAGACGAATTCGGTCAGGACCCCGGCACCTGGAGCCCCTACACCTACGACTCGCTGAACTTCCTCGCCGATGGGGCGAACAAGGCGGGGGGCACGGCGCCCGCCGAGCTCAACAAGGCGCTCGACGGCGTCAAAGGCTGGAAGGGCTGGACGGGATCGGTGACGATCGACCCCCACAACGGCAACCGCCAGCCGGCGACGGTGACGATCGTCGACACCGACCGGCACGGACAGCTCCACGTCGACGAGGCCTGGGCGAAGGCGGTCGGGGCGCCTTACTAGACCTCCTTACTAGACCTCATCTGAACCAGATCAAGGCACCTATCCGACCTTGGTCCACTGCACCCGTTCGGCCCTTGACTCCGAGGCCCCAAGCGCCTGCCCCAGCTCGGCCCGGCTAAGGGCCGCCTCCCATTCCGCATCTTGCTTGCGCCACAGGGCCTCAAGCTGCCTACGGCGGTGGCGACGCCTGAGGCGGACGCCCGCAAAGCCGAGGATGAAACCGAGCAGGACGATGGCCAGCAACGGCAGGGCTACGGAGCTCGTGGATGCACGATCGCCCGAGCCCCCGAACGATGCAGCCGTCGCCGGGGGCGCGGAGCCGATGCGGTCAGCCTGAGGCGAGGCGGAGCGCCCCAGCGAGATTGCGGCGCCGACCGCGACGTCGACGGCCTTGCTTGCCCTGGCCGGCGTCGTCTTCGGCGTCGGTTGCACCGAGTGGGCCCCGCCTCCGCTTCCCGCTCGAGGCGTGCTCACAGGTTCTTCGACGGTCGATGGAATTGACGGTTCCGGTTCGTAGGACCCGCTCGAATCGGGGGGCGAGGATTCCTCGCTGTCGGACCCGGCCTTTCCCGTGACCGTCCCGCTGCCCACCGAGCTTCCGTGCTCCAGTGGCGGGGACCCGCCGCCGGACTTTCCCCCTTCGCCACCCTGCGGCGTCCATTCCGTCCCAGCCGACGCGCCGGACTGCGTTGAGCCGTCCGAGGGTTCAGCAGCCGTTTCCCCCGAGGTCGAGCCGTCGGCTGGCCCTTCAGCCGCAGACGCGCCCACCGGTGCGGCGACGAGCAGGGCCGATGCTGCAGCGATCGTCGAAATCGCAAGATAACCGCGGCGATGCAGCTTGCTCATCTCCCAGCTCGCTCCCCGATGGTGGAGTGGATGGACGAATAGTCTAAGTTGGGAGCGAATTCCGCGCAGAAAAAGACGCTGAGAGCGAGAAAAACTTTGGTTACGGAGCAGGGAGCGGTTGAGTTGACGATCGGGAGGGTGGCGTGAAAATGCGGGTTCCCCACCGACCCGCGCTCGGAGCATTGGCGGGCCTTGGCATTTCGACGGGCCTCGGCTTGCTGCTTGCGGTCACGTCCTCAGCCGCCCCGTCGAACCTGAGCTTGGTGGCCACCGACGCGGTCGTCGGACAGACGATTCAAGCAACCGCGCAGCTCTCGGAAAGCCCAGGCGCGGAAGGGGAAATCTCCTTCGAAGTCTTCAGCCCCGACGACCCTGGCTGCTCCGGGCCCGCGCTGAGCCCCCCTCCGGCTGCGGCCTCGGTGAGCGGCGAAGGCGAATACGCCTCCGGGGAATTCACGCCGCCCGAAGCGGGGGTCTATCACTGGAGCGCCCACTATTCGGGCGACTCTGAAAACACGGCCGCCGACTCCACCTGCTCCGCGGCTTCGACCGTAAGCAAGGCAAGCCCTGGATTGACGGGCACCGCGAGCGCCGGCGTCGTCAATACGGGGATACACGATGAAGTGACCGTGACTGGAGGTTTCTCCCCCACCGGCGAAGTGATCTTCAGGATCTATGGACCGGCGGACACCACCTGTCTGACGCCGCTGGAAACGGATTCAGAGCCGCTCCAGGGCGGCAACGCCGTCTCCGCGAACTTCGTCCCCCAGCAGGCCGGAGAATTCCGCTGGACCGTCGAATACGAAGGCAACGAGAACAACGAAGCGGCTGAGCTGCCCTGCGGGTCGGCGAACCAGGCCTCCACCGTCAGCAAGGCCTCACCGACGCTCTCGGGGGTGGCGACCTCCGCTGTGGTGGTCGGCTCCTCGATCAGCGACGGGGCGACCCTGGCCGGCGGCTTTGAAGAGGAGGGCCAGCTCCTCTTCCGCGCCTTCGGCCCGGGCGACCAGAGCTGCGCGAACGCTCCCGCATACGAAGCGACGGTGCCGGTCGACGGCAACGGCCTCTACTCCCCGCCCGGCTTCTCGCCGCCGGCGGGGCTGTATCGGTGGACGGTCGAATACGCGGGCGACGAGAACAACGAAGCGGCTGAGCTGCCCTGCGGGTCGGCCAACCAGGCCTCGGCGGTGGGCACGATCACCGTGACCCTTACCGCCGGTGCCACCAGCGGTACGGTCGGCAACCCGGTGACGGCCACCGCGTCGATCCAAGAAGGGGCGATCCCCGCCGGGCAGATCACGTTCACGGCATTCTCGCCCGGCGACGCGAATTGCTCCGGCGCCGCAGCCTTCAGCTCGACGGTCAATGTCTCGGGAAACGGCTCGTATCGCTCGGCTGTATTCGTGCCCTCTCAGGTCGGCACGTTTCGCTGGACCGTCAGCTACTCGGGCGACCCGAACCACGCCCCGACGATAGCCGGCTGTGGCAAAGCAACGTCGAGCGTCTCTTCGGCAGGTCCCTCGATCGCTGCCGACGTCACGCAACGACTTACAGTTGGAACCACCTTCAGGGTGACGGCAACGCTGCAGGGGGGCTATGCGCCAGCGGGCACGATCACCTTTGAGATCTACCGTCGGCTCGCCGCAGGCTGTGCCAAGCCAGTGGTCGTCGGCGTCGTCCCCGTGGCCGGGAACGGCACGTTCAGCTCGGATCCGCTCGTTGCGCGACAGGCCGGTATCTACAGCTTCGGGGCCAGCTACTCCGGCGACGCCGCGAATCAAGGCGCGAGCGATCCGTGCGATCCGTCCGGCCCAGCAGTCCGGGTGTATCGACGAACGCCGCAAGTGAAGCCGCGTGCGAGCCTGACTGAGGGTAATCAGATCTCGATTCGCGCCCACCTCTCCGGCGCCGCCTCACCCTCCGGCGTCATCAACTTCCGGCTCTACCGCCCGGGCGACAAGCAGTGCAAGCGCAAGCCCGCGTTCAGCGGCGGCGTCACCGTCAAGTCAAACGGCAACTACCTGCTGGCCCAGTACTTCGCGACCAAACCGGGCCTCTACCGCCTCAGCGTCGGCTACTCCGGCGACCAGCGCAACCGCCAGTACAAACCCACCTGCCGCAGCGCACAACAGATCCGAATCGGCTGACCTGGCGGCGCGCTCTCATGAAGTACCGGGGCGTTTATTTGATCAGAGATTTCCAATCTTCACAAAGCCTCATGAGTGATATAGCCTTGCCGTTCGTTGCGTGAGCACCGCTTTGCCAAAGAACGACCTAGGGGTGGAAGATGAGCACGACGGCTATTCCCGTGCATGTGGCACTGGTCGATGAGAGCGGCACGATCGAGGCCTCGGAACTTGCCAAAGTGGCAGGTGCGCTCAACGAGCAGGTCCAGGCCGACATAGCGCCGGCGTGGAAAGTCGTCGCCACGGTGGGTGCCTATCCGCAGGCGCCGCAGGGAACCTGGCGGATCGAGCTGCACGAGACGATCGAGCTGGAAAACGCCGCCGGGTTCCACGCGACCAAGCTCGGTCAGCCCTACGCCAAAGTTGCCCTGAGCGCCGGCGACTGGACCGTCACCGCAAGTCACGAGCTGGTCGAGATGATCGTCGACCCATTCGGATCGCGCCTTCATACGGCGTCCGCGCTGAGCGGCTGGAAGGGGAACAGTGACCGCGCGCGATACCTGATGGAGCCTGGCGATCCCTGCGAGGAAATCCACTACGAAGTCGGCGGCGTTTCAGTCAGCGACTTCGTGTTGCCGTCGTACTACCGATCATCGCCACGTGGCTCTCTAGCCGCCTACTCGCACACCGGGGCCATCACCAAGCCGCTCGAAATCCTCGAGGGCGGCTACATCAGCTTCCTCGATCCGACCACCGATGCGATGTGGCAGCGCTTCGTAATCGAAGGCAAAGCCGTCGATCGTGAGCTGGAACCTCCGCAGGGCAGGATCCTCAACCTGCGGGAGTTCTTCGACGAACAGTCGCGCGCCTATCGCGCGTCGCTGGGCTAGGGCGCATCATGGCCGTAGACAAAGCATGGCTCGAGCAGAACCTCGGCGGTCCGCCAAAAGCGATTCCGGAGCTGGAAATGGCCGGCGCTCAGGCGGCCGCCCGCCTCACGCCTCAAGCGCTTGCCCTTCAGCGGATCGACTTCGACGTGAAGGCGGCGGAGACGCAAGCCCGCACCTCCGCGTGGCCGGAACCGCCGCCCACCCTGACTCACTACACGCCGGTTCCATGGCCGCAGGGGCTCGCTCCCGAACCCGCCGACAAGGCACCCGACGGAGAGTCGCTGCCGGAGGCTGACGTATTGATCGTTACCTGGACGGTGGAAGAGGGCAGCGCCCTGGCGCACGTGCTGACGCCCGGCTGCGAAAGCAATCTCCCGACGAAAAGCCATCCGGCCAAGCCGGGCATCAAATATTGGAAGCCGTACGCCAAGAACTATGCGGCGATCTCGGCGGACATGAACCCCCGCTGCCCGGCCCGCCAGAAGAAGCAACTCGGCACCTACTGGACCGCAAAGATAGGCGACAAGAAGGTCACCCTGTTCAAGTCCGACTCGCACATGTCTCAGGACGGTCCCGAAGATCTCGCCACCACGCCCAACCGGCTGGTGTGGAAACAGATCATCGAAGACTGCAAGCCGAAGCTGGTGATCACCACCGGCACGGCGGGGGGAATCGGCGCGGACGCGCAGGTCGGAGACGTCGTGATGAGCCGATTCGTCACCTTCGACGCCGGCGGCAACCCGCGTGAGCTCGACCGGTTTGACTGCCCCGACGACGCCCCGAGCGGCTTCTTGGACACGGCCCACGACCTGTTCGCGGCCAACGCGATGAACCTGCCGAAAACCAACAGCCGCGGTCCGAAAATCGTGCACGGCAAAAGTGCCCGCACCGGCGTGGTTACCACCAAGGGATTCCAATACGACGACACCGCCAACACCTTCGACCTGGAGGGCCTCGGCAAGGTCTGCGAGATGGGAGACGCGGTGCTCGGCTATGTCTGCGCGGAACTTGGGAAGAAGGCGCCCGACTATGTGATGGCCCGCAACGTCTCCGACCCCGAGATCGACTCCGCCGACCCCCATGCACCCGCGCTGGCCAACTGGATCTACGAGCATTACGGCCGCTGGAGCAGCGTCTGCAGCGCGATCGTCTGCTGGTCGATGGTGGCCGGCCTCGACACGTAGGCATAGGAGGGCGAACAGCGCCGCTCGATCCAGCTACCGTGGGTCGATGGCATTTGCCGACCTGTGGCCGTCCGTTTCCTACGAGGACTGGAGCGAGACCTGCGACACGCTTCACGCGCATACGCAGGTGCTGGGGAAGATCGCCGCGAAGCTTGCGCCGCCGGAGCCACAGCTCCAGCACGCCGCGCTGCGACTGACCGCGCGAGGATGGGAGACCGCGCCTCTGCCGGCGCCCGACGACTCGGGCGCACTCATCATCGCGCTGGACCTGCACGCACACGAGGCCTTGGTGGAGCACAGCGACGGTCGCGCTCGAAAAGTCCACCTCGTTCCCGACCGTGCGGTGGGAACCGTCGCCCGCGAGCTGCTGGAGACGGTGGCCGACCTGGTCGGCCCCGTGGAGATCGATCCGACGCCGCAGGAGGTGTCATGGAGCGTCCCGCTCGACGAGGACGACGAGCATGCGAGCTATGACCCCGACCGGGTCGCCTCCTACTTCGCTGCCGCGACTCAGGCCGCGCTCGTCCTGGCCGCCTTCAGGGCACCGTTCCGCGGTCGGTCCTCGCCGGTCAACGCCTGGTGGGGCTCATTCGACCTCGCCGTGAACCTCTATTCCGGGCTCCCGGCCGACCCTCCCTCTGAGGACTTCATCATGCGCAACTCGATGGATTCCCAGGAGGTGGCGGTGGGATGGTGGCCCGGGGACCCGAAACTGGGCCAGGCGGCGTTCTACGCCTACGCCCACCCGGCGCCTGCCGGCTTCGCGGACGGCACCCTCTCGACGGCGGCCGCGCGTTGGATCGGCGAGCTCGGCCTGTATGTCCTCGACTGGGAGGACGTGCGCGCCAGCGACGACCCGCATGCGTTCGCGCTCGAATTTGCCCGCTCGGCGTTCCAGCACGCCTGCCTCGTCTGCGGCTGGGACGAGGGGCTCGCGGCAAGCGCCGAGGGAGCGCCGCCGCCGGTCGTGTAGCTCAGGACTTACGCTCTAGGCTCTGTTCGGAAGATGTCCGCCTGCACCCATCTCGATCACGTTCGGATCACCCGACTGCCAGAGTCCGTAGAGGGCTGTGAGGAGTGCCTGGCCATGGGAGGCCAGTGGCTGCACCTGCGCATCTGCCTGGAGTGCGGAAAGGTCGGGTGCTGCGACGGCTCTCCCAACCGCCATGCCACCGCTCACGCTCGGAGCAGCGGCCACCCGCTGATCCGCTCGCTCGAGCCCGGTGAGACGTGGTCCTGGTGCTTCGCCGACGACCTCGCGCTGGAGCTTCCCGAGGTGCAGGGCGAAACGCGCATCCCGCCCTCCCCGTTGGGCTGATCGAGTGGCTGGCCCGGTGAGTCGAGTGCTGGCGAGCTCACAGCTCGCAACGCTCACTGAGCACGGCGAAGAGCGGGGCAGCCAGGACTCGAACCTGGAATCGCCGGTTTTGGAGACCGGTGCCTTAGCCAATTGGGCCACTGCCCCGAGGCTGCGAATTCTATGCGGGCGGAGGGACTTGAACCCCCACGGGCCGAAGCCCACCAGGACCTAAACCTGGCGCGTATACCAAATTCCGCCACGCCCGCTTGCGCGCCGTTCGGCGCTTAACGCGCGGCCAATGTCGCTGCGTCGCTCATAGATTCTATGATCGAGCCGTGGCGGTAGGAGAGGTAACCCCGGGCTACGAGCTCTGGCACCCGAACCGGGAGAAGGCCGACGTGATCACGACCAAGCTCGTGGTCGCCTTCCTGATGCTGGCCACGGCGGTGCTCGCCGCGCTGATCACGATCGGCGGCTTCTCGCTGCTCAGCGGAGGTGGCGGCATGGGGCTGATCTGCCTGATCTTCGCCGGCCTCTACGCCCTCTTCGCCTTTCTCGTCTCGCGCTGGAGCCGCGGCATCCTGCCGGTTGCCGCTTCTCTCTCGACGATCCTGGCGATCTTCTGCGCGGTCGGCGCCGACAGCTGGTTCTCCCGCGACAAGACCGGCTTCGAGGACGCGCTGCTGCCCTCGTCACTGATCGGGCTGCTGGTGCTGATCATGCTGCTGGTCCAGATCGTCCTCATCGTCGCCTGCTTCTACGGCTTCAGCCAGGACTGGCACGTCGAGGAGGAGCGCCCGATCGGCTCCGGCGAAGACTACGGCGCCGGCGCCCCGCCGGACCGCGACGCGCCCCAGCCCGCCTGATCCCCTCCGCCGCCGCATGCATCGGGGCAGGGGCGCGATGCCGGAGGTGGGACTCGAACCCACAATCCCTTTCGGGCGATTGATTTTGAATCAATTGCGTATTCCAATTCCGCCACTCCGGCGCCCAGGGAACGATAGACCGCACGCCCCCGGCACCGCACTAGACTCCGCCTCGGGATGAGGGTGCGCCACTTCAGCGCGAGCGCCGCCGCCGCGACAGGGTGACCGCCGCCGCGCCGGAGAAGCTCTGGGAGCCGCCCGCCGAGCTGGTCGAGCGGGCTCGGATGACCGAGTACATGCGCTGGCTGGCGGCCGAGCGCGGCCTCGGCTTCGACGGCTACGACGAGCTCTGGCGCTGGTCGGTCGACGACGTCGAGGGCTTCTGGTCCTCGATCTGGGGCTTCTTCGGGGTGAAGGCCGACGGCGGCTACGACCGGGTGCTCTCCACCCACGAGATGCCGGGCGCCGAGTGGTTCGTGGGCACCAGCCTCAACTACGCCGAGCACGCCTTCGCCGGCAAGGACGACGCCGAGACGGCGATCCTCCACGCGTCGGAGCTGCGCGAGCTGGACGAGCTCACCTGGGGCGAGCTGCGCACCCAGGTCGCCGCCGTCGCCGCCGGCCTGCGCGGGCTCGGGGTCGAGCGCGGCGACCGCGTCGTCGCCTACATGCCGAACATCCCCGAGGCAATCGTCGCCTTCCTCGCCAGCGCCTCGATCGGCGCGATCTGGTCGAGCTGCTCGCCCGACTTCGGCCCGGCCAGCGTGATCGACCGCTTCGCCCAGATCGAGCCCAAGGTCCTCTTTGCCGTCGACGGCTACCGCTACGGCGGCAAGGACTTCGACCGCCGCGACGTCCTCGCCCAGCTGCGGGAGGCGATGCCGAGCCTGCGGCGCAGCGTCGTCCTCCCCTACCTCGACCCCGAGCCCGACCGCTCGCCTCTCCGTGACGCAACCGCGTGGGCCGATCTCCTCGCCTCCGGCGAGGGCGCCGAGCTGGCCTTCGAGCGCGTCCCCTTCGACCACCCGCTCTGGGTGCTCTACTCCTCCGGCACGACCGGCCTGCCGAAGGCGATCGTGCAGGGGCAGGGCGGGATCCTGCTCGAGCATCTGAAGAAGCTCAACCTCCACGTGGACGCCCACCCCGGTGACCGCCTCTTCTGGTTCACGACGACCGGCTGGATGATGTGGAACTTCCTCGTCTCCGGCCTGCTCACCCGCGCC
>Ga0075423_10003689_pt1 | contig 14115 bp, 13 predicted proteins | sample SoiMethybrSBSTD2_FD_80114 | JGI IMG/M metagenome (GOLD analysis project Ga0075423, IMG submission 80114) | Bulk soil microbial communities from a Populus tree surrounding site in Tennessee, USA - Soil MetaG P. TD hybrid SBSTD2 | ecosystem: Environmental > Terrestrial > Soil > Tree plantation...
ATGAAATCGTTCATTAGCTAGCAACCAGTAGGAGGCGCTGTGGTACCTGTGGAAAGTGTTGTTCACTTTCCAAGCAGCTTGTGGAAAGGCGCGAAGCGTTTGCCTTTCATCAGCTGCGGCAGGTTCCACAGTGCTATCTGAAAATTCGTGAACTATGTCATGATACGTAAACCTGTGAACGATGTCGTGATTCTCATCAACTAGGCGTTAGGGGTTAAGGTAGCAACCAGCCCCCCTGAGATACAACTGTCAAATCGGAGATATCCCTGCCGCAGCCGTACGGTCGCGGCCCACAGGACACCACCCAGCCGCAACTACAATGGCACTATTGCTAACCTCTAGCTGCGGTCCCCAAATCCAAAGCCCCCTAACTTTGCAATTCAGGAGCCATCAATATGTACAAAATTCTCATCATCGAAGACGATCAGGGTATTTCAAGAGCGCTCGAGTCAAATCTCAGGTCAGAAGGCTATGAGACTGAGAGTGCGACCGATGGGCCGTCAGGATTAGATCGTGCGCGGGATCCCTCTCAAGATCTCATCCTGCTCGACCTGATGTTGCCGCGCCTATCCGGTGAAGATATCTGTCGCACCCTTCGGCGAGAAGGTGTTACTACACCGATTGTCTTTCTCACCGCCAAAGGGGAGGAGGAACAGCGCGTAGCGGGTTTCGAGCTGGGTGCAGACGACTACGTCTCAAAACCGTTTAGCATGCGGGAACTCGTGGGCCGAATTCAAGCGATTCTAAAACGGGCCGCAGGACAAAAGCATCTCCTGGCTCATTGCCGTTTTGGGGATGTCTCCGTCGACTTTGTGAAGATGGAGGTGCGCCGTGGCACTGAAATTGTCTTTCTGACCACTCGGGAGTTGGCCATCTTGCGGCTCATGGTCAGCAACAAAGGAGTGGTCATCTCACGGGATCGACTTTTGAATGAAGTTTGGGGGTACGAAGCCTATCCCACGACTCGGACCGTAGACAATCAGATCGTCAAGCTCCGACAGAAACTGGAAAGTGATCCGGAAAACCCCCAACATATTCTGACCGTACGAGGAACCGGCTATAAGTTCACGGGATGAGCAGGTCGCAATAGGAACTCTTTTAACGAATGTCAACCACAATTGAACTCAGACGTCACTGGTTGATCAGCGTGAGTAGCCGCAGGCCATCCGATCTCAACCCACCGAAAGGAAAGTGTGCGTGGCACAATCGCCCGCCACTTCGCAAGGCTTGGGAAACCTTCATGGGAGGAACACAGCTTCTGCGGCAGCTACTGCATTGATCGCCGCCAACCGCAAATTGTCTGAAACAGCCCAAAACCAAAGACCATTAGGGTTTAGGAAATCGGGCTTGATGCCTCCAATTTGAATCGTATCCATGCCCGCCACCTGCGCAGGGGAGGGCGGTTCGTCGGCTGACCGGATCACCGTGACATTTTCACACTCAAGCAGGCTTTCCGTTTCATCAACCGAAGCTTTCCGATCCATTTCCACAAAAATCGAAAAGGAGTAGGAATGGAACACTGGAGCCTGAATGAGAGTGAGTGCGGGCAAGGGGCAATCGCCTCCCAGGAGAACGCTCAGTTGATGGGCAATAACCTCTTCCCCGTCGATGAGCCTCTCCTTGGCTTGCTCGCCCAATCTGGAAAGGAGATTGAAAGCGAGCTGTCGGTTGAAAACAATTTCAGGCCCTTTGTGAAAGGAAAAGATGTTCAAGGTCTGCTTTTCCAGCTCATCGACACCCATGTTCCCTCGCTCGGATGCAGGCTCAAAGATGCTGATGACACTGTGTCTGATCTGGTGCTTTGAACTCAGGCGCTGCAAGACAAGGGCGATAGAAATAGCTGCAGGATGAGGGGAACAGATCACGCCTTGAACAGGTGTGATGCCTGGCTTCTTTCCCTTGTCAATCTCGAGAAAAAGAGGGAACCGACGATCTTTGGATAAGGCATTGGTGAGATCGATGGCAACAAAGTTGCGGTCGCCTCCCAGGCGGGCGTAACTTACTGCGCTATTGGGATTCCCGGCAAAGAAAACCAGGTCGAGGAACTCAAAACTGCTTTCGCTGATGGCCAGGGAGACAACAGGTTCACCGTCAAACTCGCTGAGCAGACCGAGATCTTCGTCACTATCCATCAGGATCATTTTGGATACAGGGAACTGCCGCTCTCGCAACACTGCTTGGAGCTCCTTGCCCTTGAGCGTCGAAGCGCCCACTATTCCAACCCTTGCGCCTGGTGAATGAGGCTGCGTCATAATGCGGCCTGCCAAGTGATCGCAGCGAGAAAAGGTAACGCAGCGGGAAAGATCGGCGGGCCCACTGGAAGTCTACTTAGTGTCGTCTGGATGGGGAACAACAAGAGTCTCCGAAGACAGAATCGATTCATTCTTGTGTTTAAGCAAGTTGTAGATTTTCACGATCAAACCTGAGCTGGCGTAAGCCGTAGCCAGCAACAGCAGCACGACCTGCGAATAAAGGTAAATCAAAGCCACCAACATCGCCAGGAGATAGACGTTGACGTAGGATCTTCGATTTCGCAGGTCAAGTTCCTTGAAGCTGGGGTATCGGATCGTGCTAATCATAAGGAATGCGAGTAGTCCTACCAGAATGTTCCAAAGCGCTCCCGCAGCCCAGCCGGTGACCGGATCCGGCGTAAAATGAATAACCGCCGCAATCATCCCTGCTCCGGCAGGGATGGGCATTCCGACAAATGACTTCCTCGACGAGGGGTGAGAGGACTGTGGCCTGAGGCTTTGAAGGTTGAACCTTGCCAAGCGCATAGCGCCGCAAATCAGAAACGCAAAGCTGACAATCCAGCCGATTTGCTGCACGTGTTTGGCATAGGGCGGAAAACTGGTTGCGATCGATTTTAGTCCCCAGATGTAAGCCAGGACGCTCGGTGCAACGCCAAAGGTCACGATATCAGCCAGCGAGTCAATCTGCACGCCGAACTCGCTGCAGGAATTTGTCAATCGCGCTATGCGACCATCCATACCATCGAACACGACTGCCAAACCGATGGCGATGGCAGCCAGGTCGAATTCTCCCTTCACGGCGTTGATGAGAGCGTAAAAACCGCAGAAGATGGTTCCAATTGTGAAAATTGTGGGCAGCACGTAGATTCCACGCCGAAACCGTCGACTCTTCTGATCACTGTCAGGCATGATTGAACCTCCCAATAATGCTGGAGCCGCCCTTCACCTTGTCGCCAACCCGCACTGTAGCGATAACCTCTGTCGGCAAGAAGATATCAACCCGAGAGCCAAACTTAATCAGGCCGACCCTTTCACCTTTCTCAACCCTGTCTCCCGTGCGTTTCCATGAAACAATTCTCCGGGCCAAGATTCCTGCGATCTGACTGAACTTCACCTGGCGCGAGCCATTCTGCACAGTCCAGACATTCTGCTCGTTTTCAACGGAAGCCCGTTCGTCAAATGCCACTCTAAACTTGCCAGGTCTATGACAAATACTCTCGATCCTTCCACCAATGGGAGACCGGTTGATATGAACGTTAAACACGGACAGAAAGATGGAAATTTCCGTCATTCCGTCGATTCCAGTGGAAACCCTCACGACCTTGCCATCAGCCGGAGAGACGATGGCTTCCACGTCGACCGGAACCGATCGCTCCGGATCGCGAAAGAAGCAGGCAACAAAGATTCCTAAAGCTAGGAATAAACCGCTCCATATTGGCAAACCGAATTCAAAGAAAAGAAATGCAAGTAAAGCAACGGGAATCAAAAAGGGATAGGCTTCTTTGGCCATTGCAAGTCCATCACCTCCAGTGAGCGCCCCTTCTTCGTTAGAAAAGCGGGACTTTCAGGAGTCAGGTTTGCCCAGATTCCGCCTCACCGGTCAAAAGTGTATCAGCCAGAGTCAGAAGCGTCAACCGGCTCCCGGACCTCCAACCCTAGTAACCCATGGAGGGAAACGAAGCTCCAGAGCGCGTTCTAGGGGCAACACTTTGGGGAGCGAGATCCGGGCGACCACGTAAGATCACGGTTAGCTCCATTGTGAATCGACTGGAACAAACCGGCCGCCTTCCGCAATCCGGTACCGAATTTTGCGCCAAACAATCTCTCGACCCACAAATCCCCCCAACCAGCTGATAAAGCTGAGCAAATCCTGAAGCGGGACGAGCCATAGGCTTCGAAGGACCCATGGATCTTTAAGCAGTCTCGTTCCGATTTCAATCGCCAGGTAGATGCGTGTAGCGACGGAACAAGTCAGAATGATGGCGGTCCATACTGAAGGCGCCAGAAGACACAGAACAAGCGCCCATAACAGACCGTAGATGAATCCCTGACCCAAATATCCCAACGGACGGGAGAACCGCGAACTCCTGTTCCATCGGAGACGATGGCTGAAACTGTTCACAAACCCGCTCGCGGTCGCATGGTGATTGATGACGTGTCTTGAAATTTTTACGCGGGAACCTGACCGAGCGATGCGCTCGCCGAGGACGAAATCATCGGCCAAGTACTCGGCCAAAGCAACAAACCCACCAATGGCCCGCAGGGTTTCTGCTCTAACGGCCATCGATGGACCTAGCATAAACTTCATTCCTTCCAACCGTTCGGCCACCACGACTCCTGCCATGAACTCGGTGCTCATTCCTAACGCTTCCAGTTTCGACCAGAGATCGGAACCAGCAACTCCACGGTATAGATTGGTGACAGCTCCGACCTCTTGCGGCTCAAAGCCTTCCGCTAGAGCTTTCAAGTAGTCCGAGGTGACCGAGGTGTCGCTGTCTGTAATCACCAGGATCTCATGCTGTGCGAGTTCGGCCATCTTCTCCATGCTGAAAACCTTAGCGTTGGCATACGGCGGAACGCCTGTAACGACCAGCTTGGCAGCAATCTCCGGGTGACGCGACATGACAGTTTGCGCTATCTTTACTGCCGGATCTTCGTTGTACCGGACCGCGAGCAGGATCTCGAACAAAGGGTAGTCCTGCACAAAAAATGACTCCAGATGCTGTTCCAGGCCTCGGTCCGCACCGCCGAGTGGCTTGAGCAGGCTCATCGAAGGAAGGAGCCGGCGTTCTGTTGGGACGCTTTGCTGCAGCATCCTTCTCAATCTGCGCGCAGCGGCAATCGCCATCAGGTAGTAACCAACTCCGCCGAGAGAGACCAGAAACAGGATGAGGAGCAGTGTGCTATAAATCAGAGTCATCATCGGAATGTTGAGTCCGACATTTTTGCAGTGCCCTATCCACCCGGCCTTCGGGAACCTCGCCCCAACGAGGGCGAGAAGTTAATTCTAATTTTTCTCTTGCGTCGCCCCTGTTTCAGGGCAGAGCAACGGGTTAAAGCAGCCCCTGCGGAGTGAGAGGCTCGGGTCGGGTGGTCTGGGCAGGCATTGCAAATCGCTCAGTAGAGTACATCGAAATCTACGAGATACCGCCGCTTGTAGAACCCAAAAAACACCCCGAATTCGGGATCTCCTATGTTGGCATGGACCCCCAAGGGGTTGAAGTGGTTGGTGAGGTTGAGGCCCCGAACCGTGAAGCGCACCCTATATTTGGCGTTTACTTTGAAGTCTCTCGAGACGCGAGTGTCCAGGGAAAAAAAGTTGGGAAAACGCGTCTGGTCTGAATTTGGAACTCCGACGTAGTTCTGAGCTGCATTCAGTACGGCGTAGGGAAAACCAGTTCGATACTCAACCAGCGGCCCGACGATTAATTTCCAGGGAAAGTTGAGTACTCCCCAAGTGAGGAAGCGGTTGGGAGTGTCGCCGGGCAGATTTGTGAACTGGTTGAGGTGAACCACAGGAGACGGGAAATTTCCGAGATACTTATCAAACTCGTTGAGATCCCCCTGAGATCTGCTGCGCACATAGGAAAAGAGGAGTTCTTGGCCGGATTTTAGGCTGACGCGAGCTGTTGTCTCTAACTGGTGATAGCGCGCTTTTCCATCTCCACTCTCGAGCAGGGCATCCTGTTCTTGCAGTTTTGCGGGCGACACCAGGACAATGCCAGAGGAGTTGCTCTGAAGATAGTTGGCGCGAATACGCAGAAAACGAAAAAGAGTGTGTTCCACCTCCATGTTCCAAGTGGCGCTGTAAGGGGCAAAGTTACCCGAGACGGTATCCCTGACAATGAATGGCAATTCGCCCGGCCCCACTTGGCCGGTGACATTGAGAAATCGCCGGGGTCCATCGACAATCTCCCCGTTAGGACCATAGCTGGTGATGACCTGCTCTGGATATCGGTTAAAGGCATATACATTCAGCGGTACTCGGTCGTAGAATAGTCCAAACCCTCCCCGAATCACGGTTCGCTGACTGCTGAAGGGAGTCCAGGCGAGGCCGACACGAGGAGCGATGCGTACCGTTTCGGTAATCCCTTGCCGTTCAACCCGAAGACCGAGGTCCATGGCCACCCTCGGGCTGATGAGCCAATGGTCCTGCCCAAAGAATCCAACCTCCACGTCCGATCGATCAAAGGGGCTGCCATTCAAAAACTCGATTCGTCTTAGCAAACTCCCATCGGTTCCGACAATGTTGACGGGGCGACCCAAGAACTCTCCCTGATTGCCCGTACGGGTGAGGGTCGATCCGAATTTGAAGTGATGAGATCCAATTCGCTCCGTTGGTTTCAAGGAGAGCGACTCCAGCCACTCTACTCGAGAGGCATGGCGTTCCTGCTCGCTAAAATAGTTACCCTGGTTCCCCGTGGGAGTGAGTACCATCTCTGCCGGCCCTTGCGGCCACACATCCGCACCATATCGCTTGACGGCAAAGAGACTCTCCAGCACATGACTGCCAATCGTCACCCGGTCGATCAGGGTCCCTGTGTAGTCGCGGGCACTGAAACTCGGGGTCACTGGTTGAGGGTTAAAGTACTCAAGGTTGACATAGTTCGTCTTCCTTGGCGCCATATGGAAGGTGCCTGTGAGCAAATGGGTAGGCGAAACGACATAGTCCAGCTGAGTGAATGAATTCGTGGATTCCTGTTTTGACTCGTTGTAGGGGTAAGGTAGCGTTCGCGACTGGACTTTATGAAGGGTGTATTCTAGCCCCTGCGACAAGTAGAATCGATTCTTAACAAGGGGGCCGTTGAACGTGATGCGAGGAGATGCGTCGCGTATCCCTACCATATGGCCGCTTCGGAAGCGGAACTCCGGCAGCGGGTCGTTGAACTCAAAACCCCATTTCTCGCCTCCACGCCGCGTCTCAATCGACACGACACCCGCCGTGAAACGACCATATTGAGCCAGGTAGGGGGTCTTGAAGACATTCAGCGTTTCGACACTGTCAACAGGGACACTGACACCAAATCGTCCTGTGGCTGGCTCCGTTACATCCGCCGAGTTTACAATGAAGGCACTGCGGTGTTCACTGCTTCCCGAAATGCGGATCTCGTCGTCTGGCGTACGAATGATTCCAGGGAGCAGCGGCAATACCTCAGCGACAGTGGCCGGTTTGTTGGGAAGGTTCTGGATCTCTTCATGCTGAAGCTCTGCGGGTACCGAGGCGCCCTGTTCCACGGGATTATCCGGAGTTGCGTCCACATTGACCGAGTCCTGGCGTTCCAGCTTTGGCACCAGCGAGAACTCAACCTCCACTGACGCTCCGCCCGCCACGACGACACCGTTCTGCCGCAACGTCTCATATCCGTCCTTCGAGGCAACAACTTGATAGCTCCCCGGCACCACCTGAGCTAATTCCGCCTCGCCTCGTTCGCTTGTGCTCGCACTGGCCACGAGGTCTCTTCCCAAAAAAAACTGAATCAGAACGCCAGCAACGGGAGCCCCCGTTTCGTCTTGTGCGCGCACCCGCACTGCGGCCAGAGAACCCTGTTGGAGAGATGCCCAGAGGGGAAGAGGCGACAGAAGCAAAAGGACACTCAGCCAGCCGTACCAAAGACCAACCCGGCTGCGAAAGAAGTACTTCATGGCTGCCCTGCTCGACGCGTATAACGTTTCTGTAGAAGCATCTGAATTCGATGTCAGGTTGGTCGCGGCCAAATCGCAAGGGATACGATCAGGATATGTTGGGCAAGGCTGGAATCCCAGCCCATAACCAAAAGCAGTGTCTCATTTACCGCAAAGAAATCCATTCCGTTGGTAGACCCCCGTCGGTTATTTGGACTCCCGTTGCGCCAAGGCAGGCAGTAACCCTCGCACCCTCATCCAGTCCGCCAAGCGTCCGGGCCAGGAGGACAAGGCGGGGTCCTTCAGTGCTAAACCCACTCCATGCTGGCCCCGCTGGTAAATATGCATCTCGGCTGGGACTCCAGCCTTCCGTAATGCCAGATAAAAAGCGATACTGTTTTCTGGAGGCACTCCAGTATCCTCATCCGTATGAAACAGGAAGGTAGGCGGGGTTTGCGCAGTCACTTGTTTCTCATTGGATAGGTTTTCAACCAATGCCGGATCTGGAGCATCACCTAACAAGTTTTTGCGTGAGCCTCGATGGCTATACTCGGCCGTGAACGAAATGACTGGATAGGCCAAAATCAGGAAGTCCGGGCGCGAACTGACACGTTCGATAGGATCTGCAGCATTGGGGTCTCCGGCATCAAAATGAGTTCCGGCCGTAGCACTCAAATGCCCGCCCGCCGAGAAGCCCCAAATTCCGATGCGGTCCGGACGAACGCCAAACGCTTGCGCATTTGACCGAACTGTCCGCAAGGCCCGTTGAGCGTCTTGTAGGGGGGCTGGGTGGTGGTAACGGGGTCCAAAACGATACTTCAGAATAAAAGCGGCCGCGCCCAGCGAATTGAGCCAATCTGCGACCTGCTTACCTTCGTGGTCCGTGGCTAGGCCTCCGTAGCCACCACCGGGACAGACCACCACGCCCGTACCGACGGCTTTGGATGCAGGTAAACAGATTTGAAGAGAAGGTCTGTCAGCATCCTCCGTTCCCAAGGCACCCGGAGCCCCATCAGGCCAGAGTAACTGCGTCTCTGGTCCAGCAAAAGCACTGATGGCTGCCGCAAAAAAAACCTCCAGACTTAATAAGAAGGCGACGCGAATCAGCTTCGGCATCTGAGCGATAGCTTTCGCAACTTCTTCCAGGACTCCCACCATGTAAGACGGCTCACAATTACTTGACTTCTGAAACCTCTCGACATACTCTTGCCCAAGCTTGGCTTGGGTTGCCGCTCTTGCTGGCATGGTAATGATATCACATTCTCGGAGGCGATGTTGAAGACCCTACTGTTAAATCCCCCATCCTTTCCCAACTTTGACGGCGGAGCGAGTTCCCGTTGGCCCGCTACTCGGGAGATTACTTCTTTTTGGTATCCCGTCTGGCTGGCTTATCCGGCGGGCCTGATCAAGGACAGCCGGCTCCTGGACGCCCCTCCGCACGGAATCACACCTGAAGAGACGGTAAGGATTTCCAAAGACTATGATTTCACCGTGATCTTCACCAGCGCGCCCGGCTACAAGAATGAAGTCCGCTTGGCCGAGATGATGAAGGATGCAAAACCTGAAATGAAGATTGCGTTCGTCGGTCCGCCCGTCACCGTCAATCCTGAGGAAAGTCTGAAGGCAAGTTCCGCTGTCGATTTCGTGGCGCGCAAGGAGTTTGATTATTCCGTAGCGGAGTTCGCCTGGGGCAAAAAGATCGAAGAAATTAGCGGTATCAGCTATCGGAAAAATGGTCATATCGAGCACAACCCGGATCGTCCCCAGTTGACGGATTTGGATTCTTTGCCCTTCGCTGTTGACGTGTATAAACGGGACCTTGACGTCACGCGCTATAACGTTCCCTTCCTGCTTCACCCTTACATCGCCTTTTATACCTCTCGCGGCTGCCCGGCTCTATGTACGTTCTGCCTATGGCCGCAAACCATCAGCGGACATCCCTGGCGTATTCGTAGTAGCGACAACGTGGTGGCTGAGGTTAGACACGCCTTGGAAATCTTTCCAGACGTCAAGGAGATCTTTTTCGACGACGACACCTTTGCGTGGGGTAAGAATCGTGTCCTAGAGTTGTGTGCAAAACTCAAGCCCCTCAAGTTCACCTGGTCTTGTACGTCGCGCGTTCACACCGACTACGAAACCTTGAAGGCGATGAAAGAAGCGGGATGCCGCCTTTTGATTGTGGGATTCGAATCGGGCGATCCGACGATTCTGCAAAATATCAAAAAGGGCGCCACGGTTGAGCAAGGCTTGGCCTTCATGAAGAATTGCAAGCAACTCGGAATTGCGGTGCACGGTGATTTCATCATCGGACTGCCCGGGGAAACCGCAGAGACGATTGAGCGTTCCTTGCAGTTCGCTCAACGCCTGGATTGCGAAACCATTCAGGTCTCGATTGCTCATTCCTATCCTGGCACTGAATTTGATGAGTACCTCAAGAAGAATCACTATCACACCGACGATGCCATGACCGATGAGCTGGGTCACCAGCTCCCCAATCTCGAATATCCAGGACTTTCTCGCCGGGAAATCGTACAGGCCGTAGAGCATTTCTACGACCGTTACTACTTCCGACCGAAAGTCGTCTTCCGAATCGTACGCCGGGCAGCCTTTAACCGGAACGAGCGGCGGCGGCTTTACAAGGAGGCCAAGGAATTCTTCCAGCTCCGGGCTCGGCGCAGACGATTCGCCAAGGCTCAGGCCGGCGCATGACGTGAGACCGATCCAGGTGATTGTGAATGCGGATGACTTCGGATCCTCCAGGGAAGTCAATGCCGCGGTCATTCACGCTTTCAAAGAAGGGGTGTTGACGAGTTGCAGCTTGATGGTGACTGGGGAGGCTTTCGAGGAGGCTGTCTCCCTTGCGAAGGAGCACTCGGGACTCCGCGTGGGCCTGCATCTTGTCGCCGTCTGCGGCCGTTCGGTATTGCCGTCATCAGAAATTCCCTCCCTGGTCGACTCCAAAGGCCAATTCCCTGACCACCCCGTCGTTGCAGGCCTGAAGTATTTTTTTTCAAGGCGGGCACGTTCGGAGCTACGCCAGGAACTCTCCGCTCAGTTTGAAAGATTTCAGGCCACCGGTCTCCCGTTTTCCCATATCGATGGTCATCTCCACATGCATGTTCATCCAGTCATTCTCGATTGGGCAATTAAACTGGGTGTTCGTTACAATGTGAAACGCATGCGCGTACCCAACGACGACCTCTCTTTGGCTCTGCGCTTTGACCGCAGCTCAACTTTCAAGAAAGTAATCCACGCTTCGATTTTTGGCATCCTCTCCCGGTTCATGAAGAGCCGGCTCCGCGCCAATGGTTTCCTCTTCTCCGATCGTGTCTATGGGCTGTTCCAAACCGGCAAGATGAACGAAACCTATTTCCTCGAAGCCCTGCGGGCCCTGAGCTCTCAATCGAACGAGATTTATTTTCATCCAGCGCTGTATGAGACAAATCCAAGCCACCCAAATAAACGAGCTCAAGCTGAGGCGGAGCTCAATGCGCTGACGAGTCCAAGAGTTATCGAGCTGTTTAAGCGCCTAGCTATCCAACGGATCAGTTACTTCGAGCTGGAGTCAGCTCGATGAAAACAGCCATCGTGCTGACTCTCGCAATCCTGGCCCAGGCAGCAGGAGACACTCTGCTCAGCAAGGGGATGAAGCAGACTGCTTCTCCCGATCATTCCTGGATCTCAATGCTCCATCAAGCTGTCACTGAACCTGCCATCTGGCTGGGCACTGTTCTCGTTATCGCGTTCTTTCTGCTGCACGCCGCCACTCTTTCATGGGCCGATCTGAGCCTTGTGCTTCCCGCAAGTTCATTCGGTTATGTGCTGAACGTCGCCTTTGGCCATCATTTTCTCAACGAGCCGGTCTCGCCATTGCGCTGGCTGGGCACTCTCTTCATTTGTGTTGGCGTGTTAGTCGTCTCCAGGTCAGGCATCCGGACCACCGAGTATGGCGACGGTTCTTCGAGTGGCGTCGGAATTGAACGCCAGGCACCGCGATAACCTGCTGGAGAGTGGCTTCTACGCCGGCCTTTTCGGGAACCATGAAAACCGCTTTCATGATTCTGATCATCGTTTTGAGCACCTCAGCGGGCGAGGTACTTATTGCCAAGGGCCTGAAACAAGTCGGCGAGATTTCTACGCTCAATCCGGGCCTGCTTGTGCGTTTGGGCTGGCGAATTATGATGAACTCTAACGTGCTCCAGGGAGTCTTGTCGATGGCCGTGAGTTTTTTGGCATTTCTCACCGTCTTGTCCTGGGAGAACCTGAGCTACACTGTTCCTGCGACCTCGCTCAGCTATGTAATGAGCACGCTGGGTGCAAAATTTGTGTTGAAAGAAAGGATCAATCGGTACCGTTGGGTCGGAACAGTGCTTGTTGGTTTTGGCATTCTTCTGATTTCCCTGCCTTGAATGTCGCCAATCCCCTCCGTCATCAGCTTCCTGCTTGTTGGTCTCACCATCACCGCAATGCTTTACTATTTGTTGAGCCTGTGGGCTGCAGTCCGTTTCTTCAGGCAACCAGATGGTTCGACGAATTCAGCTCTGCAGCCCGTGACAATCATGGTGCCGTTGTGCGGCGCCGATCTTGGCGCTTATGAAAGTTACGCCACTCTCTGTCGACTCGACTACCCGGACTACCAGATTGTCTTCGGCGTGAGCGATTCGCGGGATTCTTCTCTTCCCATCATCAACAGACTAATCGCCGAGTTTCCGGGTCGAGATATCGCGCTCGTTGTTCGACCCGATCTGATTGGTCAGAACCTTAAGATCAGTAACCTGCACAACATGCTAGCTCGGGTGAAACACGATCTGATTGTGATCATTGACAGCGATGTGCGAGTAAGAGAGGACCTCCTTCGAAAGATCATCCCCATGCTGACCGAAGAAAGGGTGGGCTTAGTCACTTGTCTCTATCGAGCCTTAAAGGCCCCAACTTTGCCGGCAGTGGTGGAGGCCATCGGAATAACCTCTGAACTCCAACCAAACGTGTTGGTCGCCAGGACGCTCGAAGGAATGAGGTTTGCTCTAGGTGCTGTCATGGCCACAACTCGGAGAACCCTTAATGCAGTCGGCGGCTTCCCGGCTCTGGCGGACTATTTAGCCGACGACTACATCCTCGGCAATCTTGTTTGGAAGTCTGGTTATGAGGTCCGCCTGTCCAAGACGGTTGTCGAAACCACGCCAGGCCATTTCAGCTTCAGGGCCATGATGAAGCACCAGATCCGTTTGGCCCGAGGTATTCGAGCCTGCCGACCCTGGAGTTATCTGGGTCTCGTAGTAACCCACGGAACCGCGCTGGCATCTCTCAATATCTTGATCAACCAAGGTTCGTGGTCAAGCCTAAGACTTCTTGTTTTGGCCGTATCGATCCGAATGGCCACCGCTTGGCAGATCGGAGTTCGCCGGCTCGAGGATAGGATTTTGAGAAGGTACATCTGGTTCCTTCCTATCCGCGATTTGCTTGGCTTTGCTACCTGGTGCTCCGCCCTGCTGGTCAGACGCGTGGAGTGGAGAGGAAAACGATTTCGAATCGGCAAGGAAGGAAAGATCGTTCGGGTTGAGTGAGTCATCGTCTGCTGAGATTCACCCCCCCTCACCCGACCTTCGGTGCCCTCTTTCCTAAGGGGTCAGAAGGATGGCCCGATGGAGGGCTCCGTGACTCCCTCCAATGTCTTCGACGTTTTGCCCTCAAGAGAGAGATTTTTCAAGGTAGTTTTTCACGACGACGCTGTACAGCATCACGCAGAGATTAAGTCTAGGTTGTGTTCGTTCTAGCAGTTCTTGGTTTCTGACAGGCGAGACGGCCAGAACGACTTTCAAGGGAAAGCGAACTTTGCGCGTCACGGCTGGTCAAGCTCTTCTATTCTGCTGGTCTCTGGCGACATTGCCCGTGTCGCTAAAGTCTCAGCCGTCGCCGCTGGTACAAGCGGAGGCTCTCTTTGCGGACCGAGATCATGGCGATGCATTGAAGAAGGCTGTTTCATTACTCGAAAGCGGGCTCAAAGAGGATCCCTCTAATTATCAGGTATTGTGGCGCCTTTCGAAGTACAAGTACTACCTCAGCGACAGGGAAAGCGGGCAGTCAGCCAAAATCAAACTCCTTGAGCAAGCCATAGAGAATGGGAAACAGGCTGTCCAGCGGGACAATACACAGCCCGAGGGCCATTTCTGGCTTGCCGTCAGCTACGGAAGGTACGCAGAACTCAAAGGCCTTTTCAGCAGCCTATGGCTCCTCAAAACCA
>Ga0075423_10003690_pt1 | contig 14112 bp, 10 predicted proteins | sample SoiMethybrSBSTD2_FD_80114 | JGI IMG/M metagenome (GOLD analysis project Ga0075423, IMG submission 80114) | Bulk soil microbial communities from a Populus tree surrounding site in Tennessee, USA - Soil MetaG P. TD hybrid SBSTD2 | ecosystem: Environmental > Terrestrial > Soil > Tree plantation...
AACCGAAATTAATATAATAAAGGTATTCCAGCCTTAAATTTATATTAACGAAGTAATACCCTGGCACTTCTTGTCCTATTGTATATTTGTATAATATGATGAGGAAATTTGATAGTTCTTTGGCGTGAAGCATGGTTAAAGCCACTCTACAATTCGGATATCGGATCTGATTTCTGTAACTTTTGTAACCGGAGGTTTGATGAACTTGATTTTGTTACATCTTTCGAATTTTGTGAAATAGGAATAATTCATACTAACTGTTCAGACAAACATATTTTGAGTAGTCATAAAAACGAAATTTTAAATAAAATCGAATCACAACGAGATAGCGTCTGCATGATTATCAGTAATTATACTCCCAAAAATATGAATGGTGATCACTTTATTTGTTAGTTATACTCGGGCTATTAGTTTAGTAATATGAGGAGATCATATACTTTCTTTATTTTAGTAGTTAGAGGCAAAAAGCATGAGTGAATATGATACTAATGAATGAGGGTTTTACTTGTAAAAGATTTGTCACAGTTGATAAACGAACAGCTTTGGATAAATTCAGATTGTCCTAGTAATGGCTAGAAAAATGTTAATATTTTATAGAATGCTAATATGATGGAATCCCTTTTTGGCATCTTGATTATACATCGCCAACCAATAGCTGTTCTCTAGTCAACTTAACAGGCAATACTTTTCCTGCCTTCGCTTTATAATCAGGCCTACCAATTCCGATCGCAATCATTGAATTCTTATTTTCTGCATGTGGAGAGAAAAATTCAGTTACTGCCTCATCAAAAAAAGTTGATCCTGATGCTCCTATACCTTGAGCATATGCTGACAGATATATTTTTCCAGCAATCACTCCAGCTTCAAATTGTGCGGCTCTATATCCTCTATTACCCAAAACGTCAAGTATATTTTTTAAGTTGCACATCAGAAATAGAACTGCACTAGCATCGCTAAAAAGAGATTGACCTAGACAAAGATATCCAGACATCTCCCTTGAAACATGTCTTTTCAGTACTTCCAAACTATTCAATTTACTATTAAAGAAATACCCCCCTCGTGGTAAGTTATCTATCCCATTAGCTATTAAATAGATGTCTATTAATGTGTCTCCTTTTCGAAGAAAATCCATAGGTGTTCCTGTAGTTACACAAGATAGTATGACAGATAATATAGAGAATGGAATAGGGACCACAGTAAACCTGCGTGTTGAACCTCTTCTTAGTATGGTTTCACCTAAACCTGCTACACTGCAATTAGACGATATGGATTCCTTAAATGATGAATGTTCACTGGAAATCTTGATAGTATTATTTGATGACTCATGTTTCATATTAGATGCCTTCCACACCGTTTCGTCTGTATTGTGGTCATAACTCTTAACCCATTCTTTTACTTCATTTTTGTTGTCTAGCTTAGAGGCTTGATGTAGTCTCCAAATTTCAAAATAATCTATTTCCCCACTTTTTGATAATGGGACAACTTTTAAGACAGGCAAATTAGGAATACGCTGTATTTCTTCCACTTTTTTAGTATTTTTGATTTCAACTTTCTCTAATGATGATCTTGTATTAATAGCAGCCATAACTATTGTTGCTTCTTTTTGTTTCTCCAATCGAAGAAGATTATTGAGTGCATCATCTACAAACCCCATTACCAGTTCAGCAGAAAGCCTCATCGAAGTGGTTACTGCAAGAAGATTTGCAGCTATTACACCAGAATCCCAATACCAATGGCGATAAGATCTTGCTTGATATTTCCATGCGTTTCTCCAAGCAAACGATGTAAATATAATGGAAATTTGAGAATTTAAAATGTTTGAATTATTTCCAGTAGCTGCAGACAATTGAGTCAGATAATCACCACTACGAATTTCGGTAAGGTTAAATTCTGCAGGACAAAAATGGTACACTCCTGCTTTTAAATTTGGTGAGAGATCTCGACAAACGATATATAATTCTATAGGATAAAGCGCACCAGTAGCAGAAGCTGCACGCATATAGTAAGTACCATAATTATATCTCATCTCCCGGGTAATTCCGGCCGAAAAAAAAAGGATTTCTGACAAGTCTTTTAAAGTTATATTACCATTACGAAGCACATTTGAATCGCTTATAATTCCAGAATTGTAATTGTAATATCCATTGCAAATAGACTTAATGGCGTTCATGGTTGGTATAGGAAAATCTGTTGGAAGATTATATGTAAATAAATTATCAGTATACACTTTAAAAGGCATAGGGCGATTATTCCAATCTAAGCGATACCTTGAAGTCATTAGACTAATTTCGGAATGATTCGTTGCCTCATGATAATTAATAGCATACGAAATGTCTTTATTCATAGCTCACTATACATAATTCAATATATTAAGTCTGATTGATCTTTTATTCACATATTTAATTTGACTACTTGTACTAAATCAATTATTACAATATGAATACACATTACAAATGACTACGTTATTGCATAAATATCAGCTTCCTTTCTGATATTTAGTATTTATGTTAAATTGTGTTATCTTATTGTTAATTGCCTCATCCATAAAATTTTTATACGTTGTAAATTTCTAAAACAAAGCTTATTTATAACTTTAAAAATGATAACTCACGGTTATATGATTTCATAGACCATGATGTGGAATATGATCTTAACAAAACAAACTGAAGATAGATCTATTATGTTAAAGATGCAATAACGTAGATCAATTTGTAGAAGCGAAAAGAACAAGGACAAAATGGAAAATCTCTATATTTATCTCATTTTTTATTAATATAATTAAAAGCTGTTTGTTAATCTGAATATTATATAAATTATAGTATAATTAAGTTATAGTTTAAGAGGACAATTAGTGTGTACAATTGGTGCTTTTCTAACCATAAATAAACATGCTTTTTATAGGGTTTTCTATATCTTATCTTTTTTATGTTATCATCCGATTATGCACAAAAAGATTATCAGAATAGAGAAGCAGAACGCAATAGCGGTGTTGAATGTTCTCTATGCAATAGTACCTTAACTATTTTTGACGCAGAGGCCGGAGAAATTGTTTGTAGTAACTGCGGCGTAGTTATACAAGAAAACATTGAGTCGTTAGAAAAAGAATGGCGTGCATATACAACTGAAGCATTAAGAGGTAAAGAGAGAAGTGGAATGCCTACTTCACTTGCTATTCATGACAGAGGTTTATCCACTTACATTTCTGATTCGCATACGGATGCAGCCGGTGCTATCATAAGCCCAGAACAGATGAGCAAAATACGTAGATTACAGAAATGGAATAAAATTTCTAACTTTAACAGTAGGGCCTATACAAGAAACCTAAAAAATGCATTTGCATTATTGTCAAGAATTAAAGATAAACTTTCTCTAACTGACGCAGTAACAGAAAAGGCAGCATATTATTATCGAAAAGCTCTTACTAAAAAACTGATTAAGGGAAGATCTATAGAAGCTATGATTGTTGCCTGTATTTATGCAGCTTGTAGAGAACTTAGTATATTAAGAACACTTGAAGAGATAGCTAAAGCTGCAAATACTGATAAGGTATTTGCAGGTAAATGTTATCGTCTACTTTTGAGACATCTTAAGATCCAAAATCTGCCTTTGGTAGATTGTGGTAACTATTTGTCGAGAACAGCAAATAATGCGAATGTCTCTGAGAAGTCATATAGAAAGGCTCTTGAAATGTTGAGTATGGTGAAAAAAGACCCCATATCTTTTGGAAAGGATCCTAATGCATTAGCGGTCGCTGTATTATATGCAGCATGTATCAAAGAAGGAGAAAAAGTAAGTCAAGGACGGATGGCATTAGCCGGAAACACGAGTATAGTAAGCCTAAGAAAAAGATTTGCAGATGTAATAAAGATCTTCTCTTAATTTTATGATTTATAAAAAATTAAGAAGAATATTACCTAGCAATGCCTTACTCAATGTCAAGTAAATAAACACTCTTGAGGTCGAATAGATCACATAGTGTAATAAGAATCGGAATGGTTTCAATTAATTTTGATTGAATAATCTAGATAAATAATAGTATGCGTGCCTTTATTGCATTAGATATATCTAACACATCTCTGCTTGATGGGTTGCAAAATGAGTTAATCACCGAAAATCGATGGAGTCAGCAAATAATCAGACCAGTGAGAAATGATAACTTCCATTTTACCATCATTTTCCTGGGAGAGATAGATTTAAAAAATATTGAGAATATTAGAACTCGGTTAGCAGACTTATACTTTAAACCTATTAATATAACATACGTAAATATCGGAGTATTTCCAAATTTGTATTTTCCTAGAGTTGTATGGGTAGGTGTGGATAAAACAGGCGGACAACAGCTAATTAGTCTTAGTGACAGGATAATATCAAGAATATTGGATATCGGTTTTAAACCAGACAAAGAGTTTACGCCACATTTGACACTGTTTCGAATTAGAACTAGGAGCTTGGATCTAAAAAATATGTTGTCAAAGTATGATGGACACACATTTGGATCTGACATCATTACAAAATTACAATTAAAACAAAGTATTATTAGTAAGTCTGGTCCAATTTATTCAAATGTTTTTACAGTAGATGCAAAATGAGCATAAATACTATACTAAATAAAGCATTACAATATTGTGAACCATCATTAGCAGAAGTAAAAAGGATATCTAGAATAGCTAATGAGGCAAGAGATCTTGTTAGCAATTATCGATCCTCAAAAATAATTGAAGTGACATTTGGTGGATCATTTGCAAAGGGAACGTGGTTAAAGGGAGATACGGACATAGATATTTTCGTAAAAATCGATGAATCTGTTGATACCGAAGAATTTGAAAGTTTAGGCAAACGAATAGGCATAGAATCTTTACGAAGATACCGACCATATATGCGATATTCTGATCATCCGTATGTTGAAGCTTTCATTAAAGGGGTCAGGATTAATATTGTACCTTGTTATAATGTAAAGATGGGAAATTGGAAAAGTGCTGCTGACCGATCTCCCTTCCATACAGAATATGTTAAAGACAATCTAAATAATGAAATGATAAGACATATTAGACTTTTGAAAAGAATGCTCAAATCTATCAATGTATATGGAGCAGAAATCGCGACGAATGGTTTTAGTGGATATGTCATTGAAGTGCTAATTTTAAAATATTGTTCACTTCCATCGTTATTACAAGCTATATCTGATATTAAGAAAGAAGGAAATGTATTTTCCATTAACAAGGTGGATGAAGATATAATAAAGACCTTTGCAAGTCCTCTTGTTATAATCGATCCGGTGGATTCTAGAAGAAACCTAGGATCAGCAATTTCTAACGAGAGCGCCGGGAAATTTGTACTTGCTGCCAGAAGGTTTTTACAGAAACCATCTTTAGAATTTTTCATAAAAGAAAAGAGATATGCCAGATCTCACGAGGAGATTTATCCAAATTTATTGGTGATGGAATTTGGGCACAATCCGAGGAGTCCAGATATTATTTGGGGTCAATTAAAGAGAAGTCTTGATGCTCTATCCAAACAGTTAGAACTTGTCGGTTTTAAAGTAATAAAGAGCACTTGTATTACAGATGAAAAAAGATCTGCTGCATTTATATTCTTATTAGAATCCATTTTCTTATCGCCATACACTGAGAAGATGGGTCCAGAGGTTTTTAGAAAAAAAGAAACTATCAATTTTATTTCAAAGAATAGTAAAATAAGTAATCTTATATGGATCAATAAACAGATGAGAGTAACAGCGTTGATTAAAAGAAATATAATAAGCGCAAAAGATTATATAAAAATGCTGGTTTCTAAAAAAATTGAAAGCACCGGAATTAGTAGTGGATTAAAAAAAGATGTTCAACAAACACTACATGTGTATACTGCTAATGAATTTAGATTAAACGGAATAATAAGGGAAGCAATTAATGCACTTACCACTACAGAAAGACTTACAATCTAATAAAATTAGCATAACTCAGTCAGAACTAGCTACAATTATTTGTTATCCTAATTTTAACATTGAAGATTATATTATCCGTTTGAATGAAATACGCTCCCTTGGGATTAATACCATCTTATTTGGCGGAAGAACGAAAATTGGTAGAATGGATATTGCAGGTAAAGGTTGTGTGGGTCTTGTAGTAAAGGTAGAAATAGAGGATAAAATCTATGCTTGCAAGATAAGAAGAACAGATGCTGACAGAAAAGATATGAAAAGAGAAGTATTATTACATACGATTGCAAACTCGATTGGCATTGGCCCTAGTTTATTCGCATATACCGAGAATTTTATTATTATGGAATTTATAGATGGTCTGACTATAATAGATTGGATTCGACAACAACAGAATCTTTCCACATATAAAGTTCGCGACATAGTTGTTACTGTCTTAAAGAAATGTTATGATCTCGATAAAATACATTTGGATCATGGAGAGCTAAGTCGTCTTGATCGTCATGTACTAATTTCCGAACATGATAATGTGAATATTATTGATTTTGAGAGCTCTAGTAATCTCAGAAAGATATCTAATGTAACCTCCGCAACTCAGGCATTATTACTTAATGGTATGATTGCCAGACGAATAAATGATCTACTAAACATACCAAAAAATGAAATTATTCAAATATTGAGATTGTATAAACAAAAACCAACAAAGTATAACTTTGATCGTCTTATTCAAATCGTTCGAATGGCTTAGCTGTTAGTGTAATTAAATGCAATGAATGACGCCGAAACTAAATATACTTAAATTACTAATTATTTAAAAACATACATGACTAATCCATCTCCGTGTTTAAATAAGCTTTAGCAATTAAGGTTATTGATCGGATCGACACATTCTACAGTAATGACCTTAATTCCAAAAATAAGAAAATGAATAAGATTTCATATATTTATAATATATTTTGTGTTTTTAAGTAGAGGACTTTATATATAGAAGGGAAAGTATAGTAATAAGTACGTATTTACAAATACGTATAATGATGCTGAATTTTATTATAGCCGCTCTATTGGAGGTTTTAAATATTACTTATAAATGGATTGATAATAATCTAATTACTTATTTCATAAACTTTGGCAAGGGATTTGAATATGCTTTAATTATTCTGTCTACTATTCTATTCTTACTAATTAGTGTATCTATAGTCTTAAGAAATGCCAAAAAATTGCCGAAATCTTATGTGATCGAAGTCGTAGATTTGCACGATAAAAAGATCGCAATTGATGGTATTAGATGTTCATTCTCAACCCATGACGTAGCAGAGAGCTACGTCCGTCATTACCGTGAAGTCTTTAAACATTACAAATTTAAAGTAGTAGGAAATAGGAATAACTAGATATATAATGACGAAAACTATAAATCAATAGCCCACTTATTACAATAAATTATCTAAAATATCACTTGTACATAAGAAATTGAGATGAGTAGTATCACTATTCTTTCAGACAATCATTTTATACACCGCTTCTTTTTTATCTCGCTTAATCATTTGCATTATCATGGAAGCATATTGCGTTAAATGCAAATCAAAAAGGTCAATGAATGATGAGAAAAAGATCACGATGAAAAACGGCAAGCCTGCAACGCAGGGAATTTGTACTGTCTGTGGAACAAAAATGTTTAAGATAGGTAAGTGATCCCTCTAATTTTTTATTATTTATATAACTATCTGTGAGATATAAATTTAGAATAATTAGATTAAATAACTACTTTTAAATAAAAATCAATACATAATTATATAATTCTCAATTAGCAATTTTTTTATAACACTTGACTAATTAAGATTACGCTAACTTATCGAAATAAATTGAAAAAGTGTTAGCCGTCGTCTGAGAAAGGAATAAAGCTCTTCAGGATGTTAATTGTGTATTCTTACTAATAGATAAAAATGTCGGATCGAACTACGTAGTAGATTATGAATGTGAAGATATCGGTTGCTATGGCAGAAGCGGTAATTGCATTGACCGCCTTTTGGGGCAATTGGCCTTTTCGATTTTAACTTCTATAACAGAAGACGTAATAGGCATTACAGATAATTAAAACAATTTCGTGTTTACACCATTAAGTCGTCTAAAGTTAAGCGACAGGCCTAATCTGATCTTATTCAAGGTGATTTCAGACGCGCTATAATTAACATGCACTATATTAACTCACGAATATGTTATTTCTATACTGCATTGGAGTGCGATAATCTAGATCTCTACACTCGATAGAAGAATTGCCTTCCCATGATGTATGAACATGATCAACTAATTATCTATCTGTCTTGTCAAATTAGTTATACAATAAAAAGTCGATTGGCAATATCATATTCATCGCCAACAAGAATGAGTAGTAGATATGACTACAACTTCAAAATGGTCTATCTATATCTTTCACAAGGTTCGAAGAAAATGTCCATACAGACTAGAGAGGATTGAACATCATATTGGAAATTCTAGTCCGAGATACAGAGAGCACATTTTATTTTGACGGCTTCGATAGATAAAGACAGCGAGTAGAAATCTGAGATGAAGGATTGTACGATATTTCACTGGATAGTTATCTATCAGACCAACATTCGAAACTAGATACTAGTCGAGTGCTTGCCTATACAGACTACCAGTATAAGATCAATGGTGACTGAACTAGTCAATTCATATAACAATAATAACAATAATACCAGGTCTGACTGCTAATGATGATGCGCTATAAAATATATATTATTGTAATTAAGATATAATGTTTATCGAAGAATAGTATGTATGTATATTGTGCAATTCCATAAATATCCAATTAATGACCTTTCTATTTACATAATAAATGTGCAGAGATCAAAATAGCAGCGAAGCATATCAATAGTACATTTTAAAATAATAATGTATATATTGTTTCAAATATTCAGACTTATTAATGAGTGTATCCAAACAAGAGTCAAATAAATTTCAGTTGTTTTTGGGCATGACTTTCTTACTAGTAAGTATAACATTGTCAATACTATTGTCACACTCTTCTTCATTTCAGATCGCCACTGCATCCCCAATATCAAATCAGTCTAATCTTCAAATTAATGCTACTAATATCTCTAATACTAATTTCACTTCTAATATCAAAGATATTTTCAAAAAAGTCGAAGGATCTGTAGTTCAAGTTACCAGTAAGATACCAATATCCAATCCCAATTCTTCACAACAACCGGGAGGAGAAAACCAAACAGCGTTGGGCTCGGGTTTTGTTTATGATAGACAGGGACATATAGTTACCAATAATCACGTTGTAGGAAATTCAAAATTAGTTGATGTGACATCTATTGATGGTAATAGATATAGTGCCAATGTAACAGGTCGAGATCCTTTTAGTGATCTGGCAGTGCTAAAGATAATTCCAGACAGTAACAGCACTCAAAAGTCATCACACTTTCTCTTTAAACCAATTGTATTAGGTAATTCATCAGAACTTGAAGTTGGTGATCAAGTGATAGCTATTGGTAATCCATATGGTCTGGATAATACTATGACAACAGGTATTGTAAGTCAGATAGGTCGTTTATTTCCAGATCCTAGTTATGGATATTCCATATCAGATATAATTCAAACAGACGCGGCTATAAATCCCGGTAATTCTGGTGGTCCTTTACTAAATATGAAGGGTCATGTCATTGGATTAAATACTGGTATTCTTTCATCTACTGGTGGATTTTCTGGAATCGGATTTGCAATTTCATCCAACACAGTAAAAAAAATAATTCCAGTCTTGATTGAAAAGGGAACTTATACTCATCCTTATCTTGGACTTACAGGTACGTCGATTACGTCTGATTTGGCTCAAAGATTCAAAAATTTACCGTCTGATCTCAAAGGAGTAGTAGTCGACAACATAATAAAGAATGGCTCTGCTGATAAATCTGGTATTAAAGGGTCTACTACAGATCAGTATGGTCAAAAACATGGTGGAGATATAATAACATCCGTCGATGGGAAAAACATTACACGATTTGATGATCTAGTATCATATCTTGAACAGAATAAATCTCCGGGTAATAATATTACATTAACTGTATATAGAGAAGGCAAACATTTACAGGTGAATATTGTGCTTGCCGGACGTCCAGCATTATCTCTAACTCCATCTATTCCGTATCCTTCACCAAATCCTTCTCCAATACCTCCTAAGCCGCCTAATCGGGCACCAACTACGCCATGATATTGACATATTGCGATATGAAAGTTATCTTCGATAACTTTGCCATTTTTGCTTTCACATAATAATTATTAATATTTCTGGAAAATTATAAATTTAGCATGTGATATTTAATGATATTTATATGACTTAATTAGCTAAATAAATTACTTAGTCTTCATACAAAATTAATCACGATATGCAAAAGTCTTAATGTAATTTGTATCTTTATGGAAAAAGGATCGGGGAAATGATCGTAATACTTACTCCAAGTTAATACCATCTGATGCTTTATCTAACTTACAGTTTCGTTAATAAATACATGATAGTTACATATTTTAATAAAGACTATTGCAACGTCAGATCGTTAATGCAACAAAATTATTATTCAGAAATTTATATATCTATAATCTCGTAAATTGTTATATATTAATAGCATTATAATCTGTGATCTGAAAAGTGTCTATTAATATGCAATAATATTAAAGATAACATATAGATTTATACTATAATTTAATTATTCATAGAATTTCATTATACTTACAAATCTAGTAATTTCATATTCAAACCATATCAATTGTCTAATATTAGTATTATCATATCCAAATAACATACTGTAATTATCTTCTGCGAAAATTATTAATGTTATATACTTACTTTGTGATAATCTACTTCATATTCATAACATATATAGTAATCAACTTCGGTTATGTTTTAGATATAGAAAACAAAATCAGTAAAAGAATTGTCGAAAAATAAAAACTAAAAAATTATGTATTATATTTACTTATAGCAGCAACAAATTCAATTTGCTTAAATAATCTATACAAGCAGATAAAAATATTCTGATCCCAAATATCTTAATGAAGTTGATGAAAAATAAGCCAACCAATGTAGTAGTCCATCTGTTTCAACTAGTAGTATTATTAATTCTTACATTATTCATTATAATAAATCAAAGTCATGAAGTAAATGCTAATAATAATGATAATAATAATAATAAGAAAAGGTTAGACCTAGCATGTCTTACATCCAATCCGTGTCTTGGAGGATTGTGTTTGGGGAAGCATTGCAGTACTGGTATTTCGTCTCAACATAAAAATGATAATGATAGAAATGATATTAATAAGATGCTAGATAACCAATTGCTAACAACAACCAATTTATCTTCAGTCGAAGGACAAACGACATTCAGCAATCCTATTACGACATATTATGGCGACAACAGTAATTGCGAAGCAGCGTCTATTGCATCTGTTACTGTTAGTGCGCCTACAATAAATGATGATAATAATAAAAACATACCTACCAATACTATAGATAATAACCTAGAAACAAAATGGAGAGCAACAGCCTTTGGAACGTATCTTCAACTTAATCTACATAGTATAAAGAAACTGTGTAGCATAGACGTTGCATGGGATAAAGGCGATAGACATGAGAATAACTTTATGATTTCAATTTCAAAGGATGGTAAAACATTTACTGATATTCTTAAAGGAACTAGTTCGGGTTCTAATAACGGATTTGAAAATTATGGCATTGTCCCACAAGTAGATGCTAAATATATCAAGGTTTCATTCTATGGTAGATCTGGGCAAGGCAATAATGACAGTGATAATAACAATTCTGTAAAAGTTTCAGAAGTGAGAATAAATACCGCAGCATCAATATGATATCCTAGAACCGCTACTTGATTGATTAGCTGATAAAATATGACTAATCCTTCAACTTATTCTTAATAGAACAATTCTGTCCCAGGAAGAGACAAAAGCGCCTGAATATATGCTTAAGCAAAATCGAAAGCATTCGTGATACTCTCTCAAGATACGAGTCCTAACAAAGAGGAATACATTATGATTGGAACAAATCAGAGAAGAATACTCCGTTTATTTATAAGAGGAAAGATATCTGATGTACTTATTAATATAATACTTTCTAGATAAAATAACATCTCTGTTTCTTTAGAGGTCAGAATACAGTACATCCTTATGAAATTCTGCAAGGTAGCAAAACATGGAGCTATATTATTATTCGAAGTAAAAATTAGAAGGTTTGATAGAGACCACATTATTCATTAGAGTAGACAAAAAATTATCCTCAGTCACTGCTTGTCCTGATGACCACTTAAGAACATCCAATTATCCATAACCGTGATAATACTATGAAGTTCAAGCACGGTTTATGATAAGCAGTACGTCTATATATAGATAAGTATTACATACTTATTGGATTATAGATAAATAAAATGCCAATGCTTATGTTAAAATGCAAAACTTGTGGTGAAGTGTTTCCGGGGTTATACGTTCCTGAACGAAGTACTGATGATTTTAAGTCAACTTCTACGAATGCAAATCCTTCACACACGTGCTCCAGAAAACACACAAATGAATACGATACAATAGATTATATGGACTGGTCTTGAGCGCAATCTGAATTTTACCAAAGTTATACTTGTAACACATCCTGATACTTTTAGTCTCGAAGAAGCAAAAAGTCTGGTAGAGTCATCTTCGTCTATTACAGTTGCAGGTTATCAAATTCTAAAAGTTGTTACTCAAAAGTATCTGAATAATTCTCGATATGGCCTTGGTTCTGGTAAAGCTGAAGAAATCAAAGCATTTGTAAAAGAAACCAGAGCCGATCAGATAGTTGTTGATGAACATTTAACCTCGAAACAAATTCACAACCTAGAGAGGCTAACAGGAGTACAGGTGATAGATAGAGAGAGACTAATACTTAACATATTTCATTCAAGAGCCACTACAAAAGAAGCAAAATTACAGATTGAACTAGCTGAAATCAGATATGAAATGCCACGTGTAAGGGAAAATGCAAAACTAACTTCAGGGAGTACTGAAAGACCTGGGAAGGGTGGTATGGGAGAATACACAGTTGATGTTAAATTCAGAGATCTAAAAAGACGCATTTCTATTATCAAAAAGAAGCTTGATGAAGTACATCAAAAGCGTGAACTTTATCACCAAAATAGATCAAGAACTAAAATGCCTATTGTCTCGTTAGTAGGTTACACTAGCTCTGGAAAAACAACATTATTTAATTTGCTTACATCAGAATATAAGGAAACATCAAATAGCTTATTTACAACGCTTTCCACAACTACAAGATCGTTCAGAACTAATAATAATAACAATCTAAGTGGAGAATCCTTACTCATAGACACAGTAGGTTTCATTAGCAGACTTCCTCATTATATGATAGAGGCATTTAAATCAACACTAGAAGAGTCGCTTGGAGCTGATTTGATTTTGCTTTTAATAGATGTTTCAGAGAAGATCGAAGATGTTAAAATAAAATATCAATGTTGTTGGGACGTTTTAGATGATCTAAAAGTAGACAGATCTAGAGTTCTTGTAGTGTTAACTAAATTTGATGGCGCTACAATCTCAACAGAACCAGTTAAGAATATAGCGAACGATTTGATGATACCAAATCCAATAGCTATATCATCTAAGACTGGGTACGGGATTCACAAACTAAAAACTATGATTAATACTTTTGTATCTTCTCAAAACATTGCTAAAGAAGACCTAAAAATAAAAGCAGTACCAGTAAATGCAGAATAACTAATCACTATAATATGATGCCAAGTTTAGTCGATTAATACGAAATTCAAACAATCTGGATTTGTAATTAGTACACGCATATACATACCAGTATTATATACTGGTATGAAGCTGATTACAAATCATGCAACTATGGATTAAAATTCATACTGCAATGGATATCTACTAAAGAAAATTACTTTATGAATATCAAGGCAATAAACAAGATAAATGATTATGGAAACATGAAGATCACTGTAAAATAAAATGATGGATGAAATGATATAAAATATAGTAGTGCATATTTAGTAACGCCAACCAAAGAAATTACAGTCAGTAGCAAGGTTTGACTATGCAGTGTTTATCAAGACAAAACAAAAAATTGGGTCTTATTATAGGGA
>Ga0075423_10003691_pt1 | contig 14110 bp, 12 predicted proteins | sample SoiMethybrSBSTD2_FD_80114 | JGI IMG/M metagenome (GOLD analysis project Ga0075423, IMG submission 80114) | Bulk soil microbial communities from a Populus tree surrounding site in Tennessee, USA - Soil MetaG P. TD hybrid SBSTD2 | ecosystem: Environmental > Terrestrial > Soil > Tree plantation...
CGGATTGGACCGCGCGAGTGTCGAGCCGACCGCCAGCCCCGGGGATCGAACTCCCCTGGCAATTCCGCATTCCGCATTCCGCATTCCGCATTCCGGGGTGGGGTGGTGTGGTGAAGCGCAAGCAACGCCGCGCCCAGCGCGAGACGTCGGCGGGCGGCGTCGTCTTCCGCCGCGGAGCGGACGGCGAGCCGCGGTTTCTGCTGATCCGCGACTCCTATCGCAACTGGGGGTTCCCCAAGGGTCACCTGGAGCGCGGCGAGCCCCCCGCCGACGCGGCGCGCCGCGAAGTGGCCGAGGAGACCGGGCTCAACGACCTGGTGCTGCACGGCCCGATCCGGGTGATCGACTGGTACTTCCGGTTTCGCGGCAAGACGATCCACAAGTTCTGCCACTTCTTCCTGTTCGAGTCGCGGCGCGGCGAGTGTGTGCCGCAGACGGACGAAGGCATCACCGATTGCGCGTGGTACGCGCCCGAGGAGGCGCGCCGCACGATCTCCTACGACAACGCGCGCGCCGTGTTGGAGCAGGCGACCGCGATGGTGCAGGCGCTCGCGCACATCGCGGACCGCGCTGCCCCGGAGCAGCCCGCATGACCGCGGTCGTGCCGGTATTCAACCCTCGGGCCGAGCCGCGGCGCGCGGTGAAGCGCGGCTACCCGCGCGGTGCGGGCAGCGTACGCCTGTGCCGCACCCTCGCGGCCGTGGAGCGGCTGCTGTACCAGCGCCTCGTGGACGCCGTGGTGCTCGATGTGAAGACGGCGCCCGCCGCCGCGCTCGCGCTGTCGGCGCGCTTCCCGCGCATCCCGATGTTCGTGCTCTCGGCCCTGCGGTCCGACGACGGCCCGCTGCTCGCCGCCTGCGACGCCGCGGGGTTCGCCGGCGTGCTGGTCGAGGGCGTGGACAACGCGGTGGCGGGGGAGTGGATCGCGGCCCGGACGGCACAGGTGGCACGGCGCGAAGCGCTCGCCGATGCGCCCAAGCTGCTTCGCCTCACCGACCGGTTGCAGCTGGCCGCGTGGGAGGAGGTGCTGCGGCGGGTCGGCTTCCCGACGCAGACGGGTCATGTGGCGGCGGCGTTGCGCGTGACGCGGGAACACCTGTCGCGCGAGTTCGCCGCGGGCGGTGCGCCCAACCTGAAGCGGGTCATCGATCTCGCGCGCACCGCGTGCGCCGCCGATCTGCTGGGCAATCCCGGGTACACGGTGCGGGCGGTGGTGCACATCCTGGGCTATGCTTCGACCAGTCACCTGGCGGGGGCCGCGCGGCGGGTGGCGGGAACGACGCCGCAGGAGCTGCGAGCGGTCGGCCCCCGGGGAGTGCTGCAGCGGTTCATTAGAGGAAGGACGCGCTCGAGAATATGAGTGCGGAATGTGGAGTGCGGAATGCGGAATTGCAGTGGGAGGTCGCTCGCCTAACGACGCCCACCGTGACATTCCGCATTCCCCATTCCGCATTCCGCACTCTTGTGATAAAATTCACAAACTTCTAACCGGCTACCAAATGGCAACCGATTCCATCCTCCGGCCCGGCGAGCTCAAAGAAATCCTCCTCAAGGAGATCCAGGCGGCCGATCTCGCCGAGATCGACGTGCGCGAAGTCGGCACGGCGCTCGAGGTGAAGGACGGCATCGCCCGCATCTATGGGCTCACCTCGGCCATGGCCGGCGAGATGCTCGAGTTCACGTCCTCCGAGACGGGTGAGAAGGTCACCGGGCAGGCGCTGAACCTGGAGGAAGACAATATCGGCGCCGTGATCTTCGGCGACTATCTCATGCTGCGCGAGGGCGACGAGGTGCGGCGCACCGGCCGCGTGCTCGAGGTGCCCGTCGGCGCCGCCCTGGTGGGGCGGGTGGTGGACGCGCTGGGCCGCCCGGTGGACGGATTGGGCCCGCTGCATGGCACGAAGAGCCGCAAGGTGGACATCGTCGCGCCCGGCATCATCAAGCGGCAGCCGGTGAAAGAGCCGCTCCAGACCGGGATCAAGGCGATCGACTCGATGATTCCCATCGGCCGCGGCCAGCGCGAGCTGATCATCGGTGACCGCGCCATCGGCAAGACGGCGATCGCGGTCGACACGATCATCAATCAGAAGGGCACAGGGGTGATCTGTGTGTACGTGGCGATCGGGCAGAAGGGCTCGACCGTCGCGGCGGTGGTCGAGAAGCTGAAGGAATTCGGCGCGATGGACTACACCATCGTCGTGCTCGCGTCCGCCTCGGAGCCCGCCCCGATGCAATACATCGCGCCGTTCTCGGGCTGCGCGATGGCCGAGTATTTCATGTACGACGAGAAGAAGGCGACGCTGTGCGTGTACGACGACCTCTCGAAGCAGGCCGCGGCCTACCGCCAGCTGTCGCTCGTGCTGCGGCGTCCTCCCGGCCGCGAGGCGTACCCGGGCGACGTGTTCTACCTGCATAGCCGCCTGCTGGAGCGGGCCGCCAAGCTGTCGGACCCGATGGGCGGCGGGTCGCTCACCGCGCTCCCCATCATCGAGACGCAGGCAGGCGATATCTCCGCCTACATCCCCACCAACGTCATCTCGATCACCGACGGCCAGATCTTCCTCGAGACCGACATGTTCTACTCGAACGTGCGGCCGGCCATCAATCCGGGCATTTCGGTGTCGCGCGTCGGAGGCAACGCGCAGATCAAGGCGATGAAGCAGGTGGCGGGTCGCCTGCGGCTCGATCTCGCGCAATACCGCGAGCTCGAGGCGTTCGCGCAGTTCGGCTCGGAGCTCGACCAGGCGACACAGAAGCAGCTCGCCCGCGGGGCGCGGGTGGTGGAAGTCCTGAAGCAGCCGCAGTACCAGCCGATGCCCGTGGAGCAGCAGGTCATGGTCATTTTCGCCGTGACGAACGGCTATCTCGACGACGTCCCGGTGGACCAGATCCGGATGTGGGAGCAGGGGTTCCGCGACTTCATGGCGGCCCAGCATCCCGACGTCGGCGAGGAGATCCGCACCCGCCGGGTGCTGGGCGACGACCTCACCGCCACGCTGCGCGCCGCGGTGGCGGAGTACAAGCAGATCGCCGCGCACTGATGGCCAAGCCCCGCGAGCTGCGTCGGCGGATCAAGTCGGTCCAGAGCACCCGCAAGATCACGAAGACGATGGAGCTCGTCGCCACGTCCAAGCTGAAGCGCGCCCAGGATCGGGTCGTCGCCGCGCGGCCCTACGCGGCCGCTCTCGCGGAGGTGATCGGCGACCTGTACGCGCCGGAGCTGGCGGAGCGGTTTCCGCTGCTGCGCCAGCCCGCCGCAGCAGGCGGCGCCCGTCGCCGGGTCGCGCTCGTGGTGATCACGGCGAACCGCGGGCTGTGCGGGGCGTTCAACGCCAACCTGATCCGCGAGGCGCGGCGCCGGATCGAGCACCTCGAAGCCGACGGCGCCGGCGTCGATCTGCATCTGATCGGGAAGAAGGGGATCACCTACTTCAAGTTCGCCAAGCGGCCCGCGGTGTCGCAGCGGACCGACATCGGTGACAAGCCCAAAGCTGAGCAGGCTGCCGAGGTGGTCGGCCCGTTGATGGCGCAGTTCGAATCGGGCGCGCTGGATGCGGTGGAGGTCGTGTTCGCGCAGTTCAAGAGCGCGGTGTCCACGCCACCCACCACGCTCCGCATCCTCCCCATTTCCCCGCCGCAGGCGGGGGAGGGCGGTGGAGGGCGGGGGAGGGCGGGGAACTACATCCTCAAGCCCTCGGCCGAGGCGATCCTCGAGCAGCTGCTGCCGCTCTATGTGCGCAATCAGCTGTACCGGGCGCTCGTGGAAACGGCGGCGGCGTTCCTGGGCGCGCAGCGCACGGCGATGAAGAACGCCACCGACAACGCCGGCGACATCATCGAGCTGCTGCAGCGCACCTACAACCGGGCCCGGCAGGCGCAGATCACACAAGAGCTGGCGGAGATCGTCGGCGGGGCGGAAGCACTGAAAGGCTAGGTGCCGGGTGTCGGGTGCCAGGTGTCAGGCGTGACACCTCTGACACCCGACACCTGACACCCGACACCTGAGGATTCACATGGCGACGAGAACGAAGAACGAACCGAAGCAGGCCGCTGGCGAAACCCCGCACAACGTGGGCAAGGTCGTCCAGGTCATCGGCCCCGTGCTGGACGTGGAGTTCGAGCCGGAGCACCTGCCCGAGATCTACAACGCCGTGGTGATCGACCACCGCGGCAACGGCGCGCCGTCGATCCGGCTGACCGCCGAAGTCCAGCAACACATCGGTCGCAATCAGATACGCGCCGTCGCCATGACCTCGACCGATGGCGTGGTGCGCGGCATGGAGGTGATGGATACGGGGAACCCGATCACGGTGCCGGTCGGTCAGGCGGCGCTAGGTCGCATCCTCAACGTGCTGGGCGAGCCGGTGGACGAAGGTGATCCGATCCCCCCCGATGTGGAACGCTGGCCCATCCATCGTGAGACGCCGAAGTTCGTGGACTTGGAGCCCAAGACGGAGGTGTTCGAGACGGGGATCAAGGTCATCGACCTGATCGCCCCGTTCGTGAAGGGCGGCAAGATCGGGTTGTTCGGCGGCGCTGGGGTGGGGAAGACGGTCATCATTCAAGAGCTGATTCACAACGTGGCGATGGGCCACGGCGGCCGCTCGGTGTTCTGCGGCGTGGGGGAGCGCACTCGCGAGGGCAACGATCTCTATCTGGAAATGAAGGAGAGCGGAGTCCTCAAGTCCTGCTCCCTCATCTACGGCCAGATGAACGAGCCGCCGGGCGCGCGGCTGCGGGTGGGCCTGACGGGCCTGACGGTGGCCGAGTACTTCCGCGACGTAGAAGGCCAGGACGTCCTGGTGTTCATCGACAACATCTTCCGGTTTACGCAGGCGGGCTCCGAGGTTTCGGCGCTGCTGGGGCGGATGCCGTCGGCGGTGGGGTATCAGCCGACGCTCGCCACGGAGATGGGCGAGCTGCAGGAGCGGATCACCTCCACCAAGAAAGGATCGATCACGTCGGTACAGGCGATTTACGTTCCGGCGGACGACCTCACCGACCCCGCGCCCGCGACCGCGTTCTCGCACCTCGACGCGACCGTGGTGTTGTCCCGTCAGATCTTCGAGCTCGGCATCTATCCCGCGGTGGATCCGCTGGCGTCGTCGTCGCGCCTCCTCGACGCGCAGTACCTGGGGGAGCGCCACTACAAGGTGGCGGTCGAGGTGCAGCGGATCCTGCAGCGCTACAAGGACCTGCAGGACATCATCGCGATCCTCGGGATGGACGAGCTGTCCGAGGAAGACAAGCAGCTGGTGGCGCGCGCCCGCCGGGTGCAGCGCTTCCTCTCCCAGCCGTTCTTCGTGGCCACCCAGTTCACGGGCCTCGAGGGGAAGTACGTGAAGCTCGAGGACACGATCAGCTCGTTCGAGCGAGTGGTGGCGGGGGAATTCGACCACCTGCCCGAGCAGGCGTTCTACATGGTGGCCGGGATCGATGAAGCGTTGGAGCAGGCAAAACGTCTGGCCACGACCTGAGTGATGCACGTCACCGTCGTTTCGCCCGAGCAAGCGGTATTCGATGGGTCCGCCGACGCGGTCGTCGCGCCGGCGTACGACGGCCAGGTGGGCATCCTGCCGCGCCACGCTCCGTTCCTGACGTTGCTGGGGACCGGAGCGTTGGTGGTGCGACAGGGCGGCACGGCGACCCGCTTCCGGGTGTCGGGCGGCTTTCTCCAGGTCGTGGGCGAGGCGGTCCGCATCGTGGCCGATCGGGTCGACGCGCCTTGACAGATCCGCGCATGGCTTTTAGCGATGTGCGTTCTTGAAACGTCATGCGCCCGTCACTCTTCCCTGGGAGGCTTTGTATGCGGCAGCTGATCGGCAGTGTCCTGCTCCTCGCCGCCATCGGGCTCGGCCCGGCTGACGTGGCGGCCCAGCGGCGAGCCGCCGCCCGTCCCGCCGCGGCGAAGCAGCGCCCCTCGTTCGGGCTGCAGCTCAATTGGGGCAGCGACACCGACGTGGGGCTGGGCGGCCGCGTCGTGTTCGGGCTGAAGGCGATCGCCCCGCGCACGCCGATCGACGGCATCGTCTCCTTCGACTACTACTTCCCGAGCGCGCCGGCGGGGACGGATGCGACCTTCTGGGAGATCAACGCCAACCTGGCCTACCGGTTCAAAGTGCCGGCGCGCAGCGCCCTGCGTCCCTACGCGGGCGGCGGCCTGAACATCGGTCACGCCTCCGCGTCGGCGGGGGGCGCCAGCGCGTCCGACACGAAGCCCGGGCTGAACCTGCTCGGAGGCACCACGTTCAAGGTGAAAGGCTCCGTCACGCCGTTCGCTGAATTCCGGGGCGTCATCGGGGACTTCGATCAGGTCGTCCTCACGGGCGGCGTTCGCTTTTGATCCATTGACCTCCTGCGCGGCCCGTCCACCCGGTGGGCGGGCCGCGTTCGCGTTGCGGCCGGGGAACGATGGTCCGGCGGCTGGGTACCTGTCACGCTGACCCCGAATCGTGGGAGGGAGACGACAATGCGGCGTGAGCTGGCGGGGCTGTTCGCGGTGCTGGTGGAGCTGGCGTGTCCCCTGGCGGCTGTCGCGCAGGCGACAGGCATGCCGTCGTTCAACGCTCCGTATCGGGCGTTCCAGCGCTCGGAGCTCGGCGGGGTCTTCAGTTTTCCCGAGGGCGGCGGCACTGCGTTCGAAGGCGTGTATCGCTACGCGAACGGCAAGTTCGACATCGGGTTGCGCGGCGGGTTCTTCTCTCCCGGCGGCGGCGCCAGCACCGTCGTGCTGGCCGGCGTCGAGGCGCGGCAGCGCGTGATCACGCACACCATCGACTTCCCGCTGGACGGGGCCCTCATGGTCGGCGCGGGCGCCAACCTGGTGAGCGGTGGCTCGGCGCTGATCATTCCGGCCGGGCTCTCGCTCGGCCGGCGCATCGATCCGCAGGGATCCACCGTGAGCATCGTGCCGTACGTGCAGCCGACCTTCGCGTTCATCGTCGGCGACTTCCCGTCCGATCTGGTGTTCGGCTTCGGCGTCGGCGCGGACTTCCGCCTGTCCCGCGTGCTCGACGCGCGCGTGTCCGGCGGCTTGGGCGACCGGCCGCTCACCGGCGTGTCAATCGGCGCCGTGTGGGTGCACTAGAGCGACACAGGATTGACTGGCTGGACTGCGGTTCCTACCCTTGCTGCGACACGAGGGAATCGGGGCTAGGGATTTAGGGGCTAGCGGTCATCCCTAACCCCCAACGCCCAGCACCTAACACCAGAGGTTTCTTATGAAGCGCGCATTGTTGACGCTGGGATTGACGGCATATCTCGCGACGCCCGCCGCGGCGCAGTGGCTGGGCGAGCCCGTATGGAACAGCCCCAAAGGCGGAACCGGGGTCACGATCAGCGGCGACTACGCCAAGCCGAACAGTGATTACGGCAAGGGCAACACTTGGGGCGGTCGTGCGTCGTTGGGCATCGGCACGGTGACCCTCACGGCCGGCGTGGCCAGATGGAAACCGGACCTTGCCACTGAGAGCTTCACGTCGATCGGCGGGAATGCGGCGTTCCGGCTCATCGGCGGCAGCTTGCTACCCTTCTCCGTCAACCTGCAGGTCGGCGCGGCTCGGACGGACTCCGCCAATGCCACGCCCGCCCAGACGGCGGTCACCGGCGCGATGGGGTTCAGCGTCCCGCTCCCGACACCAGGGATCAGCATCGAGCCGTATTTCTCTCCCGGCGTCCGGTACCACAGCAGCGGCGGCACCAACACCACCCAGTTCGGATATGTGTTCGGGGCCAACCTCAGCTTCGGCCTCGTCGGGCTGCACCTCGCCTACGACAACGAGCGACTGAAGGGCGGTGGCAACCGAGGTGTGTTCGGCGTTGGCGCGCACCTGGACCTACATCTCCCGCTCGGCATGTAGCCAAGGCGGCCTTTTGGGGGTGCAATAGAGCGACACAGGATTGACTGGCCGGACCGCGGTTCCTACCGTTGGTCCATCTCCGCCGGACCGTGCGCCCTGGTCCTACCACGGTTTCCTCTGGCGTTGAGAGGGCACTATGAAGCGCATCGCGTTGAGCCTCGGATTGGCATTGCTGGCCACGCCCGCCGCGGCCCAGTGGCTGGGCGAGCCGAGTTGGAACCACCCGAACGCCAGTTCGGGCTTCACGATTTACGGGGACTACACCCAGCCGAACAGTGACGCGGGGGGAGGGAACGCTTTCGGTGCCCGCGTCGCGCTCGGAGCCGGTGTGTTCACATTGACGGGCGGGGTGTCGTCCTGGAAGTCCGACCTGATCAGCGACCATATCACCACCTTTGGTGTGACGGCCGCGTTCCGGTTGGTCGGCGGCAGCCTCATCCCGGTCGCCGTCAACCTGCTGCTCGGGGGCGGTCACAGCCTGGACATCAAATCCACCACGACAGCCCTGCCGGTGCAGACCATGGCGGTCGCCGCGGTGGGGTTGAGCGTGCCCTTGCCCACGCCGATCGTGAGCGTGGAGCCATACATCTCGCCGGGGATCCGTTATCACCATTACTCCAGCCCGGGACCGGGCGCGCCGGACCACGAGATGAACTTTGGATGGGTGATCGGGGGCAACGTGGGGCTCGGTCCGATCGGGATTCACCTTGCCTACGACTCCGAGAAGCTCGACGACGGGAAGACGCACGGAGTGTTCGGCATCGGCGCCAACATCGGGCTGCGGCCGTAGAGCGGTCTTGTAAGCCCGGTTCACAACCCGGACTGAAGCCGCTACCTTTGGGGCGCGCCATTCCACGGCGCGTCCCGTCTGTTTCCAGGAGCTGTGTGATCCGTTCTCTCGTCTCGCGGGGGTCGGTCCTCGTGCTGGCCCTCACGCTCAGCGGCTGTGCGCTCACCCTGGACTCCACCCATCTCGGCGTCCCGGTCTCGCTCGCCGGCTCCGCTCAGCGCCCGGACTCGGGCACGCCGTTTCGCGTGACGAAGCACGCGGTCTACATGCTCCTGGGTCTCGTGCGGGTGGCGCAACCGAATCTCGAGGATGTGCTGGCGGGACAGGTCGGCGCCGGAGCGCGCATCACGAATTTGCGCGTCAAGGTGCGGAGCCGCTGGAGCGATCTGCTGGTGACGGGCCTGACGCTGGGGCTGGTCGTGCCCCGTTCCGTGACGTTCGAGGGCGTGGTCGTCGGGCAGTAGGCGAGGGGAGAAGCGCGAGGGGTCCCGCAGAGCGACTGCGTATTTTTGTCGCGGAGCGGGGCCCCTCGCGCTTCTCCCCTAGCCCGCGACCAGTTTTTTCACGAGCGCCGTCGTCCGCTCTGCCGCACCGCGTCCTTCCCGTACCAGCCGCTTTCCCGCGGCGCCCGCCTTGGACCGCGCCGCGGGGTCGTGGTGCCACACCAGCCACTGGGAGTGCAGCTGGTGCCGACCGTCGGAGCTCAGGGCCACGGCACCGCCGCGCTCGATCAGCAACGTCGCGTCGCGGCTCATGTGCCAGTGGGGCCCCACCGCCACCGGCACGCCGAACACCGCGGGCTCGAGCACCGAGTGGAGGCCCGCCCGGTGGTACCCGCCGCCCACGAACGCGACGTCCGCGAGCGCATACAGGTCGGCCAGGATCCCCACGCGATCCACGACGATCACCGGCGCCGAGGACGTGTGCTCCACCTGTGACAGCCGGACGGGGCGCGGCAGGCCGACCCGCTTAGCGGCCTGCGCGATGCCGGCGAGGTGGTCGGGGTTGGGCTCGTGGGGCGCCAGCACGAGGCGCGCGCTGGGCACCTGCGCGAGCAGGTCCACGAACGCCGGGAGGACCACGGCTTCGTCGGCCGGCCAGGTGGACCCGGCGACGATGGTGAACGTGCCGGCCGGGGCGATCGCGAGACGCGCGAATGGGTCGCGCGTGCGGTCGAAGCGCTCCGCCCGTTCGGCGACGCTGTCGTAGCGCGTGTCCCCGGTCACCTCGATCGCCGCATGGCGGGCGCCCAGCTGCTCGAGTCGCCGGCCGTCCTCCTCGCTGATCGTGCCGATGCGCTGGAGCGCGCGGTACGCCGGCTCCGCCCAGCCGCGGGCCGGCCAGCGGAGGCGCGAGCTATGGGGCGCGACGGTGGCGGAGATGAGGCCCAGCTTCACGCCGCGCTGTGCCGCCGCCAGCGTCAGCTCGGGCCACACGTCGAGCTTCGAGAACACGAGCGCCGCGGGCTGGAGCGCGTCGAGCACTCTCCGCACGTCGGCCGGGCGGTCGAGCGGCAGGTAGTCCGTGACGTCGACCGGCAGGGTGCGCGCCAGCCGCTCGGCGGAAGGGGAGAAGAACGTATAGGCGAGCTGCCAGTGCGGCGCCTCGGCGCGTACCGCTTCGAGCACCGGCTTCGCCTGGAGCCCCTCGCCCACCGAAGGCGCGTGCACCCACAGCAGCGGCCGCTTGGGATCGCGCTGCGCCGCCGCCCAGGCGGCGAGCCGCTCGGTCACCCCGCGCCGCGCCTCGAGACCGCGCGCCAGCTTCTTGTCGAAGCGCGCGGCGAAGGGCAGGGCCCGCTGCGCCAGCCCGATGCTGAGCCGATATATGAAGGAAGGGCGCGCGCCCCCCATCAGCGCGCCCCGGACGCCGTCTTGCTCTGGTAGATCGAGTCCAGCACGGCCCGGAAGACCGTGACCGGTGCTGCGCCCTCGAGCAGGGCGCCCTCGATATAAAAGGTAGGAGTGCTCGATGCCCCCGAGCGCCGGGCGCGCTCGGCGTCGGCCCGGACGTCCGCAGCCGTGGCCTCGGACGCGACGCAGCGGCCCAGCCCCGCGCGGTCGAGACCCACCGAGTCGCCGAGCGCGAGGAGATACGCTCGGGGGGAGGGGAGCGCGGCCCACTCGGCCTGGTGGCGGAACAGCAGGTCGTGCATCGGCCAGAACCGCTGCTGCCGGGCGGCGCACATCGCGACCTCGGCGGCGGCGGCGGCGTTCTTGTGTATGCTCGACAGAGGCAGGTTGATGTAGACCAGGCGGACCTTGCCCGCCTCGATGTACTCGCGCTCGAGCAGCGGCATGGTGCCGAGGGCGAATTCGCGGCAGTAGGGACACTGGAAGTCCGACATCTCGTACACGGTCACGGGTGCGTCGGCGCGGCCTTTGGTCCGGGCGGCGAGCGGGTCGGGCGCCTGGCCGGAGCCCGGGCGGGGGCCCGGGAGGGTGAACCAGCACGTGGCGGCTACCAGGAGAGCACGGATCATGAGGGTTTTCTGGCGACCAACCATAGTCGGTCGTGGGTAGCTGCGCCACGGTGGCAGCGTTCCATAATGAAACGTATGTCAGGACCTCGTCCGCTCTAGCGCGGCCGCGTAAATGATGATATAAAAGCGGCGTAAGCCGTCGCCGTCACCGCGCGTTGAGCGCCCTCCCGCCGTCGTCGTCGTGCGAGCGCGCGGTTCGTTAGAGATGCAGTGCGTTGTTGGAGTGCCGGACCGCCACACAGGCGGTGCCGGTGCGTGTCACATTACCTCGTAGGAGGGGACATGCAATTCACACCCCGTCGGTTCATTCCTTTCATTCTCAGCGCGTTTCTCGCGCTACCGGCCCTGCTCGCCGCGCAGGAACCGGTGACGATCACCGGCAAAGTCACGAGCGACGCCGGCCAGGCCCTCGGCCAGGTCGAAGTCGCTATTCCGGCCATGGGGCTCGGCGCGTTGAGCAAGGACGACGGCCGCTACACCATCGTCGTGCCGGGCGCGCGAGTCTCTGGCCAAACGGTGACGCTCGCAGCGCGGCGCCTGGGTTACAAGTCGCAGAGCGCCCAGGTCACTCTCACGGCCGGCGGCGTGACGCACGATTTCGTGCTCGCGGCTAACCCGCTGCAGCTGGGTGAGGTGGTTGTGACCGGCGCGGGCACGTCTACCTCCACCGAGAAGCTCGGGAACGTTCGGAACAACGTCTCGTCCGACCTCATTACCAAGGCGAACGAGGCTAACCTGGTCCAGGCGCTCGCCGGGAAGGCGCCGAACGTCACGGTCATCCAGCAGTCCGGTGACCCCGGGGCGGGCTCGTTCATCAACATCCGGGGCATCAACTCGATCCTCGGCTCGAACCAGCCGCTCTTGGTTGTCGATGGTGTGCCGCTGGACAACTCGACGTTTTCGACTTCGAACTTCAACGCGCCCGATGACGCGGGCGGGACGCTCTTCCCATTCGGCCAGACCGAAGGCACGGTTGCGACCAATCGGGCGGCCGACATCAACCCGAACGACGTCGAGTCGGTGGAGATTCTGAAGGGTCCGGCGGCGAGCGCCATCTACGGCGCGCGCGCGGCGGCCGGCGTCATCCTGATCACGACGAAGTCCGGTCGCTCAGGGCCGACGCATTTCACGTTCAAGTCGTCCACCTCGTTCGACGACGTGAACCACACCTACCCGCTGCAGACCAAGTACGGGCAGGGCACCAACATGATCCACGCCGACACCACGCTTGGCGGCGCTTGCGATCAACCCGGCACGGGGTCGTGCGGTCGTTCGTGGGGTCCGGCGATCCCAGCGGGGAATCCAGTGTTCGATCACGCCAACGAGATCTACGACGTCGGGCACCTGTTCGACAATGGTTTCACCGTGTCGGGCGGCAACGACCGGACGACGTTCTACCTGTCGGGTAACAACGCTTACCAAAAGGGCACGTTCGTCGGCCCGAACAACTACTACTCCCGCACTGCGGTGCGCTTCAAGGGTACTCACCGCATCATCGACAACCTGAAGATCGGTGGCGATCTGTCGTTCGCCGACACGCGCGCCAAGTACATCCAGCGCGGCAACAACACGAACGGCGTCCAGCTGGGTGACCTGCGGACACCGCCGGACTTCAACAATCAGCCATTCGTGGTGGATTTCTCTACCGGCCCGCAGCAGCGCTCGTACCGGCTGCAGCACCCGACCCCCGCCTCGATCTTCGACGATAGAACGTTCGACAACCCGTTCTGGACCCTGTACCAACAGCAGAACTCCTCCAACGTCGGCCGAGTATACGGGAACGTGAACGCCGAGTATCTGCCCACCCCCTGGCTGAAGGTGAATTACACGCTGGGGGCGGACTACACCGGCGACGAGCGGCTCGAAGGATGTCCCGTCAGCACGTCGGCTCCCTGCATCGAGGGACGCGTGATCGAGGGGAAGATCGTCAACTACGTCATCGATCATAACCTGACGGCCACGGCGAACTTCACACTCAGCTCGGACTTCGGTGGGACCTTTACGCTGGGGCAGAACCTCAGTTCGCGCAACCTTCGCCAGCTGGGCACCGTGGGACGGACGCTGATCGGCCAGCAGCCGTTTAAGCTGTTCAACACTGTGGGGCAGGATCCGCCGCTGGACCAGGAGACGGTGATCCACGACGCGTCGTGGTTCGGCCAGGGCACACTCGACGTCAAGGGCCAGCTGTATCTCAGCGGGGCGCTGCGCAACGACGGGTCGTCCACGTTCGGGCGGAGCAACTTGCGCAGCTGGTTCCCGAAGGGGAGCCTCGCGTGGGAGTTCACCAAGGCGATCGGCGAGCGCCCCTGGCTGTCGTATGGAAAGGCACGCGTCGCCTACGGTGAGGCCGGGGTGGAGCCGTTGCCGTACTTCACGTCACAGACGTTCACCACCGCCATCGTCGGTGGGATCTCGCAGGGCACCGCCAACACCCCCACGCAGAACGGGCTCGGCGGTATGGTCACCCGGTCGGAGCTCAGGGCATCGACGTCCCTGAAGCCCGAGCGCTCCAAGGAGTTCGAGGCCGGTGTGGATTTCGGGTTCTTCAAGGATCGGGCCGATGCGAGCGTTACCTGGTACAACAAGAAGTCGCAGGACGTGATTCTCCCCCAGCCGGTCGCTCCTTCGACGGGGTTCTCGTTTGAAGCCGCCAATGCCGCGACCATTCAGAACCGCGGCTGGGAGGCGTCGCTGAACGTCCGGCCGGTGCAGCGGGCTGATTTTGGCTGGGAGGTCGGTCTGCAGTGGGCGCGGAATCGCAACAAGGTACTGTCGCTCGCTCCTGGGCTCGACTTCATTCCGATCGGAGATTTCAACAACCAGGTCGCGATGGTCGGTCAGCCGATCGGCGTGTACCTGGGCAGCGGGTGGTTCCGCTGCGGTCTGTCGAGTGATGCGGCGACGCCTGAGGCGGGCGGTGCTACGATGGGCACGATCGGCTCCGGCCAACCCAGAGGCGCGATGTTCATCGGCAGCGAC
>Ga0075423_10003692_pt1 | contig 14110 bp, 6 predicted proteins | sample SoiMethybrSBSTD2_FD_80114 | JGI IMG/M metagenome (GOLD analysis project Ga0075423, IMG submission 80114) | Bulk soil microbial communities from a Populus tree surrounding site in Tennessee, USA - Soil MetaG P. TD hybrid SBSTD2 | ecosystem: Environmental > Terrestrial > Soil > Tree plantation...
ATCTCATCGCGGTTGGTTGAGGGTTGATTGCACTCTGATCCGCCGACACCGGCGGACTCTCCATCCAATAACCATGTGATGCCAGTCTGCGGCCGGATGCTTCGTAGCCGACAGCGGGCATGTCGCTCACGCCCGTGGCATCGATCCAGTTGTTATAGAACTGGAACAGCGCACAGACGGTGATCGCATCATAAAGCGCTTCGTCCGTCCAGCCCGCGGCCTTCACCGCGTCTGCATCCGCCTGATCAATGGATGTGGAGTTCGCCACCATCTTCCTTATAAAGGAATACAGCGCCCGATCCTTCGCCGAGATCGGCGCCGAATCGAGGTCGGTCAGGATTGCCTGGATTAGCGCGCGATCACCGTGTAGCTCCGCCGCGACCGCGGCGTGTGAGCCAATTCAAAAGAGACACTGATTGAGCTTGGACGTGAAAGCCGCGATCAGCTCGCGCTGCCACGGCGGAAGTGGCGAGGGCCCGCGCATCACTCCTTGCGTGAACCGCGAAAGGTGATCGGTGCGGTCCGGTTTGTATGCGAAAAGATGCTGGATCTGCGGGATAGGCAGCCCGCCTTCGCGCATCATCCTGAATCGTGTCGCGTACGGCTCCGGCGGCGGATGCTGCTCGACGTCGTGCAGATACATCGGGTGCATACGCGGATTCTATTCGCGCTGCGGGCCACCGGCTAGCCTCGTTGCGGAGTCGCCTCGCTGAGTCCGAAACCGTACTCTACCTGTCTTCAGTCTGAAATTGGTTGATTGATTCTCAATCTTGACAATTCGTTTACGCACCCGCATTTAAGAGGGCAAATCGATTCGCGGGAGACGAGGTCCCGCCGATTCACGTTTCCTGAACGAATCGGCGGCATTCGCTCACCCGCAGGTCGATAGCTCGAGCGTGCGGTAAGAGTCCCACCTCAATACCCGTGGAGGACCCTCCATATGGCAGTAGTTCGTCGCTTTGCTCTCGCGCTCCTTGTCGGCCTGTTATGGTCGATGAGACTGGGCGCACAAGCTCCAACAGGCACCATCACGGGTCGAGTCGTCGACGCAACTTCGCAGCAAGGCGTAGCTGACGTGAGCGTCTTCGTCGAAGGGACCCGCCGCGGCGCTGTCACGGCAGCCGACGGCTCCTTCACAATAGGTGGCGTCCCCGCCGGGGCGCAGACGGTGAGAGCTCGACGCATCGGATTCAACTCTCCGGCTCAGGTGGTTAACGTGCCGGCGAACGGATCCGCTTCAGTCGTGCTGACCGCTGAAAGACAAGCCGTGTCCCTCGAGGACGTTGTCACCACCGGCTATGGCACCCAGCGTCGCGTCGCGATTACTGGATCGGTAGCGACGGTGGATGCGGACAAGGCCAATGTCGGCGTCACCACCAACGTCAATCAGATGATTGAGGGTCGCGCCGCGGGAGTCCAGATTACCACCAACAGCGGTGAGCCTGGCGCCGGTGCGCAGGTCACAATTCGCGGCGGAAGCTCGATCAGCGCCTCCAACGAACCGCTCTACGTTATCGACGGCGTTCCGATCAATAACACCGAAACGGAAAACGCCGGCATCGGAATTGGTGGTGATCCGCCGCTGCCACGCAGCCCGCTGTCGCTGATCAATCCGGCGGACATCGCGTCGATCTCGATTCTGAAAGATGCTGCCGCGGCCATTTACGGAACCCGCGCCGCCAACGGCGTCGTGCTCATCGAAACGAAGAAAGGCCAGGGCGCCGGACCGAGTATCCAATACGACTTTTACGCCGGCACGCAGTGGGCACCGAAAAAGCTGGATCTGGTGACCGGTGATCAATATCGGGCCTACGTCGCCGAGCAGGTAGCAGCGGGTGTGATGACCGCCACCCAGCAATCCCTTCTAGGCACGGCGAACACCGACTGGCAGAAGGAGCTGTTCCAGCATGGTACGACGTTCAATCACGATCTCTCCTTTGCCGGTGGCTCTGCGACTACGCAGTATCGCGCCTCTGTCAATTACATGAATCAAGAGGGAATCGTCATCTCCAGCGGAATGAAGAGAACGCAGGCTCGTATCAACGGAACTCACCAGGCGTTGAACGGCAGGCTGCGACTCGGAGCAAACCTTACCGGCTCCAACATCAACAACGACTATCTGCCGTTCGAGAATAATGGTGGATTCGAAGGCGGTGTGTTCCTCAACATGGTGCAGTTCAACCCGACTCACCCTGTTACGGTCACGGACCCCGCCACCGGCATCACGACCTACTATGAAATTGGTCCGGGCGCACAGTCAGATCGAAACCCGGTCGGCCTCGCCAACCAGATTCAGGCAGTGGGTAAGACAACTCGCATTCTCGGCAACGGCACCGTCGATTACGACATCTTCTCGCCTCTTACGGCGAGAGTACTCGCGGGTGTCGATCGCAGCGACGGCAACCGTAGCGACTACTGGCCGCTCGCAAGCCCCGCTGGCGCAGGTCTCGGCGGAAATGCTCGCCAGGCCGAGCGGACGATCCTTTCCAAAACACTACAAACCGTTCTTACCTTCCACCCCGAGTTTTCGGGAAACAGTACCTTCGACCTACTCGGTGGCTATGAGTACAATGACTACTCGTTCTCCGAATTCATCGCGCAGGCGCAGGGTTTCCTGACCGACGCACTCGGATACAACGGGCTCAGCACCGGCAGTACTCTGATCCAGCCGTCGTCCTCCGCCGAGCTCCGGCGCCTGGTCGGCTTCTTCACCAAAGCCAACTACAGCTTCAAAGACAAATACTTCCTCACCGGTTCCTGGAGACGTGACGGTGCGTCGCAGTTCGGAGAGGGCAACAAGTGGGCGGTCTTCCCGGCGATCTCGGCTTCGTGGCGACTCAGTCAGGAAAGCTTCATACCCAAAGGGCCGTTCACCGAGCTCCGCCTTCGTGCTGGATGGGGTCGGCTTGGTAACCCGGGCGTGCCTGCCTACGCGTCTCTGATCAGACTGTCGGCGGATCAGGGTTCGCGTTACGTCTTCGGCGAAACGCCGGTCGTTGGCTTCGTTCCGGTGAACAACGCCAATCCGGACCTCAAGTGGGAGACGACGGATCAGACCAACGTCGCACTCGACTACGGCTTCCTCAACAGCCGCGTCAGCGGAAGTCTCGAGTACTACGTGAAGAACACCCGTGATTTGCTCCTTACCGTTCCGGTGCCACAACCAGCGGTCGTTGGTGACCGGCTCCAGAACATCGGCAAAATGAGTAACAAGGGTGTCGAGTTCTCTCTCGACGCGCAGGTTCTCAATCGAGCGACCTCGAATTGGAGCGCTGGCCTCGTCTACTCGGCGGACCGCAACAAGGTCATAGATCTGGGTACTACGCCGTTCTACGTCACGGGCATCATGAGCGGCCAGGGTCAATCGGGCGCACCGGCCCAGCGCATTCTTCCAGGCCAGCCGCTCGGCACCTTCTACGGACCCCAGTACATCGGAGTCTGTCAAGCAAACGGAAACAACCCTTCGCCTTGCGGCCCCGGCGCAGACGGGATTCTTAATACCCCGGCAACGCCGTCCAACGACGACCCTAAGCCGGGACAGCAGCTGTTCAATCACTACACCGTTGACGCGAACGGCAAACTGGTTCTGAGTCCAAATCCGACGGCGAATCCCGGAGGCTCTGATTACGTGGTGCTCGGAGACGCCAATCCCAAGTGGACGCTCGGTCTACGTACTTCCGGAAACGTCGGAAAGTTTGACTTCAGCATGCTGATCAACAGTCAGCACGGCCAGAAAATTCTGAATGAAACCGCACTGGTTTACGAGACGAAATCGAACGCCAAGAACAGCAAGAACTTCCTTGCCGCGGCACTGAACGATGGTGTCGGTCCGACTGAGCCTTCCAAGTTCTCCGATCGGTTCATCGAAGACGGATCGTTCTGGCGTCTGCAGAACGTGACCGTCGGCTACACCTTCGACCTGCCCCAATTCACGGGTACCGCCAGGGGATCGAGAGTCTATCTGTCTGGCGACAACCTGCTCCTGAGCACGAGTTACACCGGCTTTGATCCCGAGGTCTATTCTTACGCTGGTCTGGCCTCGCGCGGTATCGACTACCTTCACTATCCCCGTGCGCGCACAATTACGGGAGGCATCCGTGTCGCTTTCTAAAACAACTATGACTAAATCGCTCGGTCTCGCGGCCGTTCTTACCGCGATCCTACTCGCGCCTGCGTGTACCGACCTTACAGAGGTGCCGCAGAGCTCGATCACGCCGGACAACTTTTACAGGAACGCGCAGGAAGCGACGGGCGGCCTGGCGTCCGTTTATGCCGCTCTCCGCAACTTGAACGGCAATTACTACCAGGCCAGCGAGGTGAGCACGGACGAGATGATCGTGCCGACTCGTGGCACCGACTGGGACGACGGCGGTATCTGGCTCGATTTGCATCGTCAGACATGGGGCGCAAACAGCCCTGCCTCGACGTCGGGCCAGATTAACGGCGCCTGGACTGACCTGTTCAACGGTGTCGCTCGCGCAAACGTTCTCATCAACGCGCTGCAAAACTCGACGTTCGAAGGCAGCGCCGGGATTCTCGCCGAGGCCAGAGTGCTGCGCGCCCTGTTCTACTTCGGGCTTATGGATCTGTACGGCGGCGTTCCGATCGTGTGTCCCGAGACATCAAATCCGATATGCAGTGGAATCGAGATCATGCCACGTGCGAGAAACACCCGGGCCGAGGTGTTCGCATTCATCGAGAGTGAGCTGATCGGGGCGCGGGCGAATCTGCCTGCAACGTGGTCCGCGGCAATGAATGGACGGATCACCCAAGGCGCCGTCGACGCAATGCTGGCCAGTCTCTATCTCAACGCGGAAGTTTTCACCGGCACCGTTACAGAGGCCGGACTGCAGAAAGGAACGGCACGTTGGCAGGACGCTGTAAATGCCGCCGACAAGGTACTGAACTCACCCAACTATCAGCTCGCCACCGACGCAACTGTCGGCTGCTCCACACCAGGCTGCGGCTGGAGGTCCAACTTCACGGCGGACAACGGGAAGTCCAAGGAGAACATCCTCGTCATCAAGTACCTGAATCAGCCAGGCCTTGGAATGACCTTCGCGATGGCGACGCTCCACTACAATCAATATTCGGGTGGCGAAACTCCGTGGAATGGCTTCTCCACCATCGGAGATACTTACGCCGCGTTCGACGCCGCGGACCAGCGGCGGCAGATCTTTTTGGCAGGCCCACAGGTTAACCAGGTTACTGGCCAGCCAGTCACCGACCGCGCGGGCAACCCTCTCATCTTCACGGACATCATCGACGACGCCAAGGCCACTGAGGGCCAGGGCGTCCGCATCATGAAGTGGCCGGTCGATCCAAATCACCTGAATCGCGAGAACGGCAACGACTTCACGATTTTCCGCCTTGCCGAGATGTATCTGATCAAGGCAGAAGCACTGAACGAGCTGTCACCAGCGAACGGGCCGGCGGCCGTGGCCTTGATCAACACCGTACGTGCTCGCGTTTTCAATCCACCCAAGCCGCTGGCGCTGACGCTCACCCAGCAGCAGATCCGCGATGCAATTTTGAAAGAGCGCCTGTTCGAGCTCACTGACGAAGGGAAGCGTCGCCAGGATCTGATTCGCATGGGCAAGTACAACGACCCGTGGTCGTTCAAGAGTGCGACGAGTCAGACTCAGAAATACCGGATCCTGTTCCCAATCACGCAAATTGTGCTGGGAACCAACCCATTACTCGAGCAGAATCCGGGATACTAGGCCACTGTAGTTTCCGCTGTTGCACATGGCCTGCTTTCACAAGCTGAAAGCAGGCCATGGCGCAGCAGGGCCTGAATTCTCTTCTCCCACGGTGCGGACGACTTCGTCCGCGCGAGCGTGCCCCTCTTGATGTTCTCGTTCGTTATTAGCAAAGCCGCGCGAATGAGGCTTTGCTATTTGCTGTTCTTCTTGCCCCTGCAGTTCATTGCCTGTTCCGGCTCGGAACCGAAGGCAGGCGTTAAGGGCGAAGCGGCGCGCGCCCCCGCGGTGGACGGTCATCTCTTCACGCTGATGCCCTCGAGCTACACTGGCGTGACGTTCGCGAACCGAGTTGAGGACACGCAACAGTTGAACGTTTTTACCTACCGCAATTTCTACAATGGCGGTGGCGTTGCCATCGGAGACCTCAATGGCGACGGACTTCCAGAAGTCCTTTTGACGTCCAACCAAAAGGGCAACAAACTGTACCTGAACAAGGGCCACTTTCGCTTTCAGGACGTCTCAGACAAAGCGGGGATAGTCGGGAAGGGCGCCTGGGCGACTGGCGTCACCATGGCCGATGTCAACGGCGACGGGCTGCTCGACATCTACATCTGCTATGCGGGCAACGATCCCGCTCGACGTGCCAATGAGCTGTACGTGAATCAGGGCGTCGATTCGAGCGGCGTGCCGTTCTTTAAGGAGATGGCGCAACAGTATGGATTGGACGAGAAGGGCTACTCCACACAAGCCGCTTTCTTCGATTACGACCGCGATGGGAACCTGGACATGTTCCTCATCAATAACTCACCGCGGCCCGTCACCACCTTCGGTCTCCGTAACATCCGTGACGTCCGCAATCCACTCGGTGGCCACAAGCTGTTTCACAATGGTGGCAATGGCCATTTCACCGACGTAAGCGAGAAAGCCGGTATCTACGGAAGCGAAATCGCATTCGGATTGGGCCTCGTCGTGTCTGACGTGAACGGCGATGGCTGGCCGGATATCTACGTGTCAAACGATTTCTTCGAACGCGACTATCTGTACATCAACAACCACGACGGGACGTTTACCGAGAAGCTGACGAGCGAGATGCCCTACCTCTCCTATTTCTCGATGGGTCTCGACATCGCTGACGTCGATAACGATGGGTGGCCCGATATCTACACCACTGACATGTTGCCCGAGGACGAATATCGTCTGCGCACGACCTCTTCCTTCGAGAGCTGGGCTGCCTACGATGCGAAAGCGGTGAACGGATTTCATCGTCAGCTGATGCGAAACATGCTTCAGCGAAACAATGGGAACGGCACGTTCAGCGACATCGGTCAGCTTGCGGGTGTGGCGCGTACCGATTGGAGCTGGAGCGCGCTGATCGCCGATTTGGATTTGGACGGGAACAAGGACATCTACATCACCAACGGCATTGCCAAGGACGTTACCTCCCAGGACTATGTCGCCCTCATTGCAAATGCTCGCACAATGGCCAATGCGGTAAAAAGCGGCCGGGTCGACTTCAAGGGCCTCACCGCTGCCATGCCGTCGAGCAAACTTCGGCACTACGCCTTCAAGAACCAGGGCAACCTCACATTCACCAATGCAACGGTGGACTGGGGTCTGGATACTCCAAGCTTTGGGAGCGGCGCGGCGTACGGTGATCTCGACGGCGATGGAACGCCCGACCTCGTCGTCAACAACGTCAACGACGAGGCGTTCATTTATCGCAACAATGCGCGCTCGCTGTTGAAGAACAACCACTATCTGCAGGTGAGTCTCGTTGGCGACAAGCACAATGCGTTCGCAATCGGAGCAACCGTGGCGGTGCAAAGCGGGTCGCAGACGTTCTATCAGCAGCTCGAGCCGACGCGTGGGTTTCAGTCGAGCGTGGACTACGTTCTGAGCTTCGGGGTTGGCAATGCCGACACCGTCGACGCAGTTACCGTGACGTGGCCGGACGGTGCTGTAACCGCGCTTACAAGGATTCCAGCGAATCAGAGGTTAGTGGTGAAGTATTCGGATTCGCGTAAAGTCCCTGCGTTATCCGTAAAGCCCGCTCACCAGATCGTCGTCGACGTCACAAAGGACGAGCGTCTGCCGTTCGTCCACCAGGAGAACAAATACGTCGACTTCGACCGCGAGCCATTGATTCCCAAGATGCTGTCAACCGAGGGCCCGACGATGGCCGTCGGGGATGTAAACGGCGACGGGCTGGATGACATTTTCATCGGAGGGGCGAAAGGCCAATCGAGCGCAATTCTCATCCAGCGGCCCGACGGCAGCTTTACGAAAAGCAATGAGGCGTTGCTGGCGCAGGATAGTGTTTCAGAGGACATCGGCGGAGTCTTCTTCGATGCCAACGGCGATGGGAAACCCGATCTCTACGTCGTTACGGGTGGAAGTGAGTTTTCCGAGAATGCTCCGGCGTTGGAAGACAGGCTGTACATCAATCAGGGGAAAGGCGAGTTCAGAAAAGTACTGAATGCGTTGCCGCCGCTTTCCGTGAGTGGCTCCTGTGCTCGAGCAGCCGATTTCGACGGGGACGGCGCGATCGATCTATTTGTCGGTGGTCGTAGTGTGCCCGGTCAGTACGGCGTCGATCCCCACAGCGTTCTTCTTCACAACGACGGGCATGGCAAGTTTACTGACGTCACGGAAACCGCCGCCCCCGGTCTCTCGCATATCGGCATGGTGACTGACGCAGTCTGGAAGGATGTTGACGGCGATGGACGACCGGACCTCGTCATCGTTGGCGAGTGGATGCCGATCACCATCTTTCACAACGCCGGTCATGGCAAGCTGACCAAGCTCGATGTAAAGGGTCTCGAGAACAGCAACGGGTGGTGGAATCGGATCATCGCCGGCGATTTTACCGGCGACGGGAAAGTTGATTTCCTGGTTGGAAATCTCGGACTCAATACCAGGCTTCAGGCACGACCCCAGGAACCGGTAACCATGTACGTGACGGACTTCACGAACAGTGGGTCCCCGCTGCAATTCATTTCCTACTACAACGCCGGCCAGGCGTACCCGTTGGAGTTGCGCGACGAGCTCGTGCGCGTGCTCGGCTATATGGGAGACCGCTATCCGAGCTACAAGTCTTACGCTCGGCAGACCTTTGCTCAGGTTTTTCCGGCGAATGTTCTCGACAGAGCCATCGTGAAGAAAGCGTACACCTTCGCGACGTCTTTGGTGAAGAATGACGGAAACGGTAGCTTCACCGTGGTGCCGCTACCGCTCGAGGCACAAATTGCTCCGGTCTATGGGCTGCTGGCGGGCGATCTAGAAGGAAATGACAAAACCGACGTGTTGGTCGCCGGGAACCTCGATGCTGTCAAACCCGCGTTGGGAAGTATGAGTGCCGGGTACGGTCTCCTGCTGCGTGATGACGGACAGGGACACCTCGCGGCTGTGCGCGCACTGGAAAGCGGATTCGTCGTGCCAGGTCAGGCACGCGATATTCAGCGCGTACGTACGCGCCGAGGAATTATTTACGTAGTCTCGAGAAACAACGACCGGCCGTTGATTTTCCGCGCCACCGGTGCCGGCCGTTAGTTCGAATGCTTCGTCTTGACGATGATTACGCCGTTGCCCGCTCGAATCCCGTAGAACGACAAGCTGGCGGCATCTTTCAATACTTCGATCGAGGCAATGTCATGAGGATTGATCCCCACGAGGCTTCCACCCGGTCCCGCCTGGATCGGCAGTCCGTCGATAATGTATAGCGGTTCGGTTTCGCCATTGATCGTAGTCGAACCACGGATCCGTACTGACAGCCAGCCTTCCGCAGTGGTCGTGATGATAACGCCAGGTACCTTCGACTGCAGTGTCTTTTCAATAGGTTGAGGCGGGCTACGGTCGATATCGTCGCTGGTAACTGTCGTCCCGGTGAATCCCCGATTCGGGTTGGGATCGGGCATGTCGTTCACAGGTGGACGGACATTGCCTGTGATACAAGCGGACGTGAGTCCGCAGATCAAAGCGCAGGATAAGGCTGCGCGCGGAGCGAGTGACGCCATATGACGTTGGCACAAGGCCAGGAGAGCTTCAAATAACATACGTGCATTCGCTGTGCCGAGTAACAGAATTCTTGTGTTTGCTGAACCCTGAACGTTGGCCCACGGAGACAGAGATGAAGAAGTACGCCGCCCCCCCGATCCGCGCGATGGCGTTGGCCGCCTTGCTGATGACATTCACCGCTATTCCGCGCGTGGCAGCCGCCCAGGACTCCCTCAGCGTGTCTTCACCAGACGGCCGCAATCAGATGAGCGTGGCGGTGCACGAGGGCAGGATCTACTACATGGTCAACCGCGACGGCCGTCCGCTGCTTTTCCCTTCGATGCTCGGCTTCGAGTTCAAGGGTGTGCCGCCGCTCCGCGACAGTCTGCGCATCACCGGCACGCGGCGCGCCACGCACGATGAGACGTGGACACAACCGTGGGGCGAAGTTGCGCGGGTGCGCGATCATCACAACGAGCTCAGAGTATCAGTCGCCGAATCGTCAGCGCCGCGGCGACGGTTCGATTTCGTGGTGCGCGCATTCAACGACGGCATCGGCTTCCGCTACGAATTTCCGGCGCAGCCCGGGCTCCAGGACTTCGTGATCATGGAGGAGCTCACGCAATTCAGTCTCGCAGACGACGCCAAATCCTGGTGGATTCCGTCCAATCGCGGCCGTCTCGACCGCTCGGAGATGTTGTACTCCTCGTCGCCGGTCAGCGTGATCGACAGCATCCAGACGCCGCTCACCATGCAGACTCGGGATGGTCGCACGTTCATGGTGATTCACGAGGCCAATCTGGTCGACTACGCGCGGATGAATCTGGCCGGCCCGCGCATGGACAATCGATTGCTGCGTGTGGCGCTGGCGCCGTGGCAGAACGGGGACAAGGTGCGTGGGCGCACGCCGTTCGTGACGCCGTGGCGGACCATTCAGATCGCCGATCGCGCGGCGGATCTCTCTCCGTCAGTCCTGGGACTCAACCTGAATCCGCCGAGCGTGTTGAGTGACGTCAGCTGGATCAAGCCGATGAAGTACGTCGGCATCTGGTGGGGAATGCACATCAACACCATGACCTGGAGCTCGGGACCGAAGCATGGTGCGACGACGGAAAACACCAGGCGCTACATCGATTTCGCGGCGAAGAACGGACTCGGTGGCGTGCTGGTCGAAGGCTGGAACACTGGCTGGGATGGCGACTGGATCAAGAACGCCAACGCGTTCTCGTTCACGCAGGCGTATCCGGATTACAATCTGCCCGAGCTCGCCGCCTACGCGCATTCAAAGGGTGTGCATCTGATTGTGCACAACGAGACGTCGGGGGGCATCGTGAACTACGAGCGACAAATGGAGGCGGCGTATGCGCTCTATCACTCGCTCGGCCTCGATGCGATCAAGTCGGGCTACGTGACCGACACCACTCCCGAAGGCAATTCGCATCATTCACAGTTCATGGTGCGCCACTATCGCAAGGTGATCGAGACGGCGGCGAAGTACCACATCATGATGGATGTGCACGAGCCGATACACGACACCGGTGAGCGACGCACGTATCCGAACATGATGAGCAGGGAAGGAGCGCGCGGTCAGGAATACAATGCGTGGGGCGGCGAAGGCGGGAATCCGCCGGAGCATGAAACCAATCTTTATTTCACGCGACTGCTGGCGGGCCCGATGGATTTCACGCCAGGCATCTTCGATCTCTTGATCGAGCGCGGCACTGGCAGGCCGCGTCGTCTCGAGGAATCGCACCCTCGCACGACGCTCGCCAAGCAGCTGGCGCTGTACGTCGTGATTTATTCGCCGCTGCAAATGGCGGCTGACCTGCCGGAGAACTACGAGAACAAACCTGCATTCCAGTTCATCCGCGATGTCGCCGTCGATTGGGAGACGAGCAAGACGATCGACGGACGCATCGGCGACTACGTAATCGTCGCGCGTAAGGCCAAGAACTCCAACGACTGGTTCCTTGGCGCGATCACGGACGAAGAGGGCCGGACGTTCAACGTGCCGTTGAATTTCCTGACGCCGGGAAGGAAGTACACCGCCGAGATATACGCCGACGGGCCGGGGGCGAACTGGGCGACGAATCCGCTGCCCGTCTCGATTTCGAAGAGGACGGTGGACTCGAATACGAATCTGTCCGTGGTCCTGGCGCCGGGTGGAGGGCAAGCGGTCCGGTTAACGCCGGTCAAGTAGCGGACTGCGGACTGGAAAAGCGAACTACACCGCTGGGCGCTGACAGCAGCACGCTTACCGCTTGGCGCTGCAGGCGACGGGACGGATCGAGATGGCGCTAGAGAAAGCGCGGATTGTGGATCGCATCGCCTCAGTGATCCGTCCTTATTCTTGCAGCGGTCAGCGGTCGGCTAGCTGCGGTCAGCGCCTAGCGGTGCACTTGCTCTTCATCGGGACTCTAGCGACTACGCTTGGCTGCGAGCGCGCCAGCCAGCCCGTCCAACCCAAGCTGTTCGACCTCCTCTCGCCGCAGCAGACAGGAATCAGTTTCTCCAACAACCTCCCCGAGAAACCCGATTTCAACATCCTGAACTACCTCTACTACTACAACGGCGCCGGTGTCGCCGTCGGCGACGTCGACAACGACGGACTGCCCGATCTTTACTTCACGTCAAACCTGGGGTCCAACAAACTCTATCGAAACCTCGGCAATTACCGCTTCGAGGACATCACGAGCAAGGCGGGCGTCGCGGACTCGGTCGGTTGGAAGACAGGCGTTACCATGGCCGACGTCAACGGCGATGGGAAAGTCGATATCTATGTGTCGGGCGTCGACTACCTGGACGAGCACGGTGGCAACGTCCTCTACATCAACAACGGCGACGGAACTTTTTCCGATCGCACCAGAGAATTCGCGCTCGAGCATCACGGTTTCTCGACGCAAGCGCTGTTCTTCGACTACGACGGCGACGGTGATCTCGACATGTACCTGCTCGATCATTCCACGCACAAGCGGCGGGAAATCGAGGCGCGTTCTCCGGGCATCACCGCTAAGTCGGGCATCGGCGATCGACTTTTTCGCAACGACGGCGGTCACTTTACCGACGTGACGGGTGTCGTTGGCATCCATGACGACGTCGATGGCTACGGCCTCGGGGTCGTCGCCAGTGATTTCAATGATGATGGCTGCCCGGATCTGTACGTGACCAACGACTTCCAGGGCGACGACTACCTCTACATCAACAACTGCAACAGCTCTTTCACCGAGTCGATTGCCAACGCCACTGGTCACACCAGCCGCTTTTCAATGGGAGTCGATGCGGCTGATCTCAATAACGACGCACGGCCCGACATCGTCTCGCTGGACATGATGCCCGAGCGCGAGGACATCCTGAAGAGAACCCAGACGCTGGAAGGCTGGGACATCTACAATCGAAGGCTACAGGCCGGCTATCACCCGCAATTCGCGCGAAACATGCTCCAGCTGAATCGCGGCGACGGACGATTCAGTGAGATCGGATACTACGCCGGAATCTTCGACACTGACTGGAGCTGGTCAGCGCTGCTCGCCGATTTCGACAACGATGGGGAGAAGGATCTGTTCGTCACCAACGGCGTGTATCGACGGCCGAACGACATGGACTACATCGAGTATGTCAGCCAGGATGCAGTGCAACGATCGCTCGGTGACACCATTACCGCGGGAAATCTCAAGCTGCTGGAGAAAATGCCCAGCGTTCCGCTCCCGAATTATGCGTTCCACAATAACGGCAACCTGACTTTCACCAATGTCGGCGAGGCTTGGGGTTTGGCAGCGCCGAGCTTTTCAAACGGCGCCGCGTACGTCGATCTGAACAACAGCGGCAACCTCGATCTCGTTGTCAACAACATCAACGCGCCGGCGTCGATCTATCGCAACAACGCCCGCGCGATTGATGGCAACTCGTACCTGACGGTCGTTCTCAAGGGAACGGTCGGCAACACCCAGGGCATCGGCGCGAAGCTGATCGCCAGGACTGGCGCCGTTACTCAGCTTGTAGAACAACAGCCAACTCGTGGTTTCCAGTCATCGGTCGACCCGAGACCACATTTCGGTCTCGGCAAGGCGACGTCAATTGATTCGCTGACTGTTATCTGGCCCGACAAACGCTTTCAGGTTCTGACCAACGTCGCCGTAAATCGCATCATGACGATTTCGCAGACTGACGCGAGCGGACGGTGGAGTTATCCGAGCCGCCTCTCGCGTCCCGCCTCCCGCTTCCCGCTCTTCTCCGACGTCACCGAGCAGCTCGGCGCGAAGTTCAAGCATCAGGAAGATGCTTTCTTCGACTACAATCGAGAGCCGCTCATTCCGCGACTTCTTTCGAGAGAGGGACCAAGGCTGGCGGTCGCGGATGTCAACGCAGATGGGCTCGAGGATTTCTACATCGGCGGCGGGAAGTCCCAAGCCGGC
>Ga0075423_10003693_pt1 | contig 14108 bp, 7 predicted proteins | sample SoiMethybrSBSTD2_FD_80114 | JGI IMG/M metagenome (GOLD analysis project Ga0075423, IMG submission 80114) | Bulk soil microbial communities from a Populus tree surrounding site in Tennessee, USA - Soil MetaG P. TD hybrid SBSTD2 | ecosystem: Environmental > Terrestrial > Soil > Tree plantation...
CCGGCGGCGCTGGTCGCGACCATAATCGCCGTCGTCCTCTTGATGACCGCGATCCACGTCCCGACGACCAGTCCCACCGGAGACCGTGACTATGGCGCTCTCGCGATCGGGATCGCGGTCGCACTCGTCGTCACCCGGCTTCTCGATTACGTCTTTTTCGACGTCGCCTTCCGCTTGCGGCGAAAAACCGCGGCTCCCGCGCTCTTACGCCAGATCGTCAGCCTTCTCGTGTTCGGGATCGCGGTCGCGATCCTCTTCCGGCTCATCCTCGGAGTCCAGCTCACCGGAATGATCGCGACCTCCGCGGTTCTCTCGGTCGTGATCGGCCTCGCGCTCCAGGACACCCTCGGGAACCTCTTCTCGGGTCTCGCGCTCCACCTCGAGAAGAGCGTGCAGGTCGGCGACATGGTCCGCTCGGGAGAGACCTTCGGAGCGATCGAGCAGCTATCGTGGCGCGCGATCAAGCTTCGGACGATGGAGGGCAACATCCTGCTCATTCCGAACAGCGTCGCGAGCCGCGAGCGGCTGGAGGTCTTTCCCAGGCCCGGACGCCCGATCGCCCGGACACTCAAGATCGGGCTCGAGTACGACCAGCCTCCGGCCCCCGCGCGCGAGGCGCTCGAGGCGGCGGGGCGGGACCTGCCAGGAATCGCGAGCTATCCCGAGCCGGTCGCTTACGTGAAGAGCTTCGACGATTTCGCGATTTCGTACGAGCTTCGTTACTGGCTCGAGGACTACGCTCGTTTTCTCGAGATCGACTCCCAGATCCGCGAGCGGGTCTGGTACCGCCTCGACCGACAGGCGATCAAGATCGCTTATCCGGTGATCCGCCAGCACCAGTACGCGGCGGGAAGACTTCCCGTCCCCGAACGGCGCGCGTCGATCGAGGCGGCGATCGCGAGCGTCGATCTGTTTGCCTTGCTCTCCGACGAGGCTCGCGGCCACCTGGCCGACGGCGCCAGCGAAAGGCGCTTCGCAGCCGGAGAGACGATCGTCCGGGAGGGCGACCGCGGCTCATCCATGTTCATCGTCGAGTCGGGCCGGCTGGGAGTCTCGGCGCACGGAACGGTCGGTGAGAGCCAGAAGCTGGCCATCCTCGAGCCGGGGCTGGCGTTCGGCGAGGTCAGTCTCCTGACGGGTGACCCGCGCACCGCGACGGTTCGAGCATTGACCGACGCGACCCTCCTCGAGATCGACAAGAAGACGCTCGCCCCGATCCTTCGCGAGAACCCTTCGGTCATCGGCATGCTCGAGCTCACGATGCAGGAGCGGCGCAAGCGGGCCGCCGACGCTCTCGAGGCGGCTCGCGGCGAGGACCTGGAGCGCACCGAGGACCGCACGCCCCTGCGAGCACGGATCGCCCGCTTCTTCGGGCTCGGTGGATCTCCGGCCGGAAGTTGAAACTCCTCCTCGGGATCGATCTCGCCGAAGTCGACCGCGTCGCGGGGGCACTGGAGCGGTGGGGCGACCGTTTCGTCGCCCGGGTCTTCTGCGCGGGCGAACTCTCGGCGCAGCGGCGTCACCTCCGCGCGCGGGCCGAGCACGTCGCGGGGCGCTTCGCGGCGAAAGAGGCCGCGATGAAGGCCCTCGGCACGGGCTGGCGGGGAGTCTCGTTCCGCGAGATCGAGGTTCGCCCCGACCCCCGCGGAAAACCGACCCTGACCTTTCATGGACGAGCGCTCGCCCGCGCGGAGCAGCTCGGAGTGGAGAGCGTCGAGGTCACGATCTCGCACTCGAGGAATGCCGCGGTCGCGGTCGTCGCCCTCCTCACCCGGGACCGCTGATCGCCGATCCTGCTATCGTTCCCCGTTTTCGACCATGGTAGAGAACCGAGACTTCAAGGCGACGCTCAACCTTCCGAAGACCACCTTCCCGATGAAGGCGGACCTTCCGGCGCGCGAACCCCTCCGCCTGGCCGAGTGGGACCGGATGGACCTCGAGAAGGTGATCCGGGCGGCGTCGACGGGCCGAAAACGGTTCATCCTGCACGACGGACCGCCGTACGCGAATGGAAACATCCACATCGGCCACGCCCTGAACAAGATCCTGAAGGACTTCATCGTCCGCAGTAAGACGATGCTCGGCTTCGACGCACCCTACGTGCCCGGGTGGGACTGCCACGGGCTGCCGATCGAGCGGAAGGTCGACAAGGAACTTGGCCCGAAGAAACGCGGGATGTCGGCGGTCGAGATCCGCCGGGCTTGCCGCGAGTACGCCGAGCGTTTCATCGGCATCCAGCGCGACGAGTTCAAACGCCTGGGCGTCGGAGGCCTCTGGGAACGGCCCTACACGACGATGAGCCGCGATTACGAGGCGGAGACGGCCCGGGCGTTCGGCGAGTTTTACTCGAAGGGTCTCGTCTACCAGGCTTTGAAGTCGGTGCGCTGGTGCTTCGCGGACCAGACGGCGCTCGCCGAGGCGGAGCTCGAGTACGAGGAGAGAAGCGACCCCGCGATCGACGTCGCCTTCGAGCTCGAGCCCTCCGCGATCGGCCGGTTTTCGAAGAACGGGCGCCGCGTGGAGCGGTCGTCCGCACCAACCTTTGCCCTGATCTGGACGACGACTCCGTGGACGATTCCGTCGAACGTGGCGATCGCGGCGCACCCCGACGAAACCTACGACCTCGTCGCGACACCGGCCGGCAACTTCGTCGTCGCCGAGAAGCTCGCCGTCGAGGTCGCTCGGCGGGTCGGCTGGAGCGACGTCACGGTATTGGGAACGGCGAAGGGAGCGGATCTCGACGGACTGCGGTACCGCCATCCACTCTCGAAGGAAATGCGCGGTGAGCTGACGCCCGAGGAGGAGGCCCGCTCGTTTCGCTTCGTGCTCGGCGACTACGTGACGATGGACGCCGGCACCGGGCTCGTCCACACGGCCCCCGGCGCCGGCGAGGACGACTTCCAGACCGGCGTGCGCGAAAACCTGCCGATTCTCTCCCCCGTCGACGCGGCCGGACGCTTCACGAGCGTCGCCAGGTACCGGGGCAAGAAAGTCCTGGAGGCCAACCCCGAGATCGTCGCGGACCTGGAGGCGGCGGGTGCGCTCGTCCACTTCGAGCCGGGCTTCCGCCACGAATACCCGCACTGCTGGCGGTGCAAGAACCCGGTGATCTTCCGCGCGACGATCCAGTGGTTCATCCGGTTGGACGAGCCGACGCTCGACCTTCGGGCCGGCGGGCTGGAGGCGATCCGGCGCGTGCGCTGGGTTCCGCCGTGGGGGGAGGCCCGGATCGGCGGGATGGTCGCCAACCGGCGCGAGTGGGTGATCTCCCGGCAGAGGCGCTGGGGGTCTCCGATCACTCTCCTGTACGCGATGCGCGACGGGGACCGGAAACGGGTGTACCCGTGGCCCGACTCACCCGAGGAGCAGAAGAAGTTCTTCGACCACGTCACCGGAATCTTCCGGCGCGAGGGGGGCGACGCCTGGTACGCCCGGGGAGTCGAGGACTTCCTCCCGCCCGACGCCGACCGCCGCGGGTTCACGGAGTTCGAGAAGGAGACCGACATCCTCGACGTATGGTTCGACTCCGGCGTCTCGCACCTGGCCGTCCTCCGACACGGCGAATGGCCCGAGCTCCGGCGCCCCGAGGGTGAGATTCCCGCGGACCTCTACGTCGAAGGCCACGATCAGCATCGGGGCTGGTTCCAGTCGTCGCTGTTGACGTCGGTGGCGCTCTACGGCGACGCGCCCTACCGCGGCGTCGTGACGCACGGCTTCGTGGTCGACGTATCTTCGGGGAAGAAGATGTCGAAGTCCGTCGGAAACGTCATCGAGCCGCGGGAGCTCATCCCGAAGTACGGCGCGGACATCCTTCGGCTGTGGGTGGCGAGCGCCGACTACCGCGACGACGACCCGATCTCCGAGGAGATCCTCGCCCGCTGCGCCGAGGCGTATCGCAAGATCCGGAACACGGCGCGATACCTGATCTCGAACCTCTACGACTTCGACCCGGGGGCGGACGCCCTTCCCGCCGGCGAGCTCCTGCCGCTGGACCGGTGGGCGCTCCACCAGGCGCAGAAGCTGTCGGCGCGCGTCGCCGAGGCGTACGAGCGTTACGAGTTTCACGTCGTCTACCATTCCCTCGTCAACTTCTGCGCGACGACGCTGTCGTCGTTCTATCTCGACGTGCTGAAGGACCGTCTCTACGCCTCTCCGGCCGCGTCGCGGGAGCGGCGGTCGGCGCAGACCGCGATGTCCCGGATCGGCCGGACGATCGCGACGCTTTCCGCGCCGATTCTGCCCTTCACCGCCGAGGAGATCTGGGAGGCGCTGCCGGGCGCGAAGGAACAATCGGTCCACCTCGCGCGTTTCGAGGCCCTGGATGACCTGCCGCACGAGCCGCTCCCCGAAGAGGCCTGGGACCGACTGATGAGGCTGCGCGAGGAAGCCGCCGTTCTTCTCGAACAGGCGCGGCGCGAGAAGACGATCGGGTCGTCGCTCGAGGGCGCGATCGCGTTCACGCCGAATCGCGACCTGGAGTCGGATCGAAGCTCGACCGGGGCGTCGGGAGCGGGCCTCGCCGACCTCTTCATCGTCTCGGAGACCGTTCCGGTCGACGCCGGATCCGACGGCGCGGGCTGGACGGAGTCGCAGGCGTATCCGAATCTCAAGATCCGGTTCGAGAAGGCGCGGGGCACCCGTTGCGACCGATGCTGGAAGGTTACGCCGGAGGCGGACGAGACCGGCCTGTGCGACCGATGCCGGCGTGCTCTCGAAGCGCTCGAGAGGGTCGGCGCGGTGACGCCGTGAACGCTTTTCCGCGATTGAAGGAGGGCGCGCTCTATCGCGCCGGCTATTTCCTCGTATCGCTCGCGGTCCTCCTTCTCGACCAGTGGACCAAGGGCGTCGTGATGCGCACCTTCCAGGTCCACGAATCGCGCGAGGTCGTATCCGGTCTGTTCGACCTGACGTACGTCCAGAACAGCGGCGCCGCGTTCGGTCTCTTTGCCTCCGTCGACTCGTCGGTGAAGGCGATCGTCCTCAACAGCGTCGCCGTGCTCGTCTTCCTGATCGTGACGGGCTACGCGCTCCGCTCGTCGCACAAGAGCGTCCGCCTCCAGGTCGGCCTCGCGCTGATCCTGGGTGGCGCGGTGGGCAACCTGCTCGACCGCGTGCGCTTCACCTACGTCGTCGACTTCCTCGACTTTTCGATCTCGGGACACCACTGGCCGGCGTTCAACGTCGCGGACTCCGCGATCTGCATGGGCGTAGCGCTCCTCTTCCTCGACATGCTCCAGAAGGAGGAGGAGGTCGAAGAGAGGCCGGCGGGCTCCGCGTAACGATGTTTCCCCGCCTCGTCCACATCGGCTCTTTCTACATCCCGACGTACGGGGTGATTCTGGCGTTCGCCTACCTCGTCGGGATCTGGCTGCTCCGCCGCAAGGCCCGCGAAGAGGGCCTTCCCGAGCAGAAAGTCTTCGACTTCTCGCTCTACGTCCTGGCGGCCGCGATCCTGGGAGCGAAGCTCCTTCTCATCATCGTCGAGCGGCGCCACTACATGGAAAGGCCGGGCGACCTCGTCGAGGTTCTGCGCTCCGGCGGGGTCTTCTATGGCGGCCTCATCGCGGCGACGGCGATCGGCATCTGGTACATGAAGAAACACCGTCTTCCGGCGTGGAAGATCGCCGACATGGGTGCGCCGTCGATCGCGCTCGGCGAGGCGATCGGACGCTGGGGGTGTTTCGCCGCCGGATGCTGCTACGGGAAGCCCACGGACTCCCCGCTCGGGGTGACTTTCACAGATCCCTTCGCGCACGACGCCGTCGGAACTCCGTTGGGCGTTCCGCTCCATCCGACCCAGATCTATCTCTCCCTGAACGCGCTCGTGATCTTCCTGATCCTGCAGTGGGCGTACCGCCGACGGACGTTCGACGGCGAGGTTTTCTGGCTCTACGTTCTGCTCTACGCGATCACGCGCGGGATTCTCGAGACGTTCCGGGGCGACTCGGCGCGCGGCTTCCTCATTCCGGGCGTCTTGTCGACGTCACAGTTCATCGGCCTGCTCGCCGCGGCCACGGCCGTCGGGATGCTCGTCTACCTGTCCCGCCGGCGCCGCGCGGCGGCGTGAGTTGATCCGACGCTTCCGGGTCGGAGTTCCGTCGGAAGGCACCCGTCTCGACCTCTTCCTCGCGGCAACCTGCTCGGACCTCTCGCGCTCGCGGATCCAGAGGCTGATCGCCGAAGACGCCGTTCGCCTCGCCGGGCGTCCGGCCAAACCCTCCCACGTCGTCCGCGCGGGGGACGAGGTCGAGGTGGAGGTTCCGGAGCCGCGCGTCAGCGTGATCGAGGCGGAGGAAATCCCGCTTTCGATCCTCTACGAGGACGAGGAGATTCTCGCGATCGACAAGCCGCCGGGGCTGGTCGTTCACCCCTCCCCCGGCCATGACTCGGGCACTCTCGTCAACGCCCTGCTGCACCACGTCCGCGACCTCGGGGGAATCGGTGGCGAGCTCCGGCCCGGCATCGTCCACCGGCTCGACCGCGACACCTCGGGTGTGCTTCTCGTGGCGAAGACGGACCGCGCGCACGCGTCCCTCTCCCGCCAGATGAGGAAGCGCGCGATCGACAAGGAATATCTCGCGGTCGTCGCCGGAGTTCCGAAGGTGCGGAAGGGCGAGGTCGCGATGGCGATCGGCCGCGACCCGCGCGACCGCAAGAAAATGCGGGCGTTCCGCCCGACCGAGGCTCCACAGTCCGGAGTCCGCGAGGCGAGAACGCTCTATACGATCGAGCGGGAGTGGCCCGCGCTCGGCGTCGCGCTCCTGCGGTGCCGTCTCGTCACCGGCCGCACGCACCAGATCCGGGTCCACCTCGCGGCTGCGGGGCTGCCGGTCGTCGGAGACCCGGTCTACGGACGCCCCCGGTACGACCGGATCCGCGATACGACTCTGCGCCGGACGCTGTCCGAGTTCCCGCGGCAGGCGCTGCACGCGGAGCGCATCGGGTTCCGCCACCCCGCGACGAACGAAGAGATGGAGATCGTGGCGCCGTTACCGGAAGACGTCCGCCGGCTTCTCTCCGCCCTCGATTCGAGCGGGAACGCCGACCGGCAGAGTCTCTAATCCGCCGGCCGGGCGATCCCGCTCGCCTCCGATGCGCCTCAACGGTGCCGGCGGCTACCGGTCGTCGCCATCGCGCCCTTCCGACGCCGGCGCGACCGGGCTGACCGGCACCAGGAATCCCGTCAGGACCCAGCCTCGCTGGCTCGGAGCGAACCGCGGTGCCAGCAGCGAGTCGTTGATCTCGCGGGTGATCGCCACACGGTTGTATGCCGTCGCCGGGATGAACAGCCGCGTATTGTCCGCGAACCCGTCCGAACCCTCGTCCACGTCTCCCTCTGCTGCGGAGATGACCCCATCACCATTCTGATCGACCCGCGCGACCTCTGCGGAATAGGCTTTGAACAGGCGCTCGGTCAGATTCCTGGTACTGGGCTCGAACGAAGCGGGACGCGCATAAACGTCCAGAAAGATCTCGTTTGCGAGACCGCTCGGAATGAACCGTTGACGGAATTCGCGCTGCGAGTCGATCTCGGCGTCGAAGAGATCGGGGTCGCGAGGCCGATTCGGATTATCCCCATAGACGGACGCCTTGTTCTTCCTGCCCTCCGGACCGGAGCCCGGAATGATCGAGGGGCAGAGCGAGTTCGAACCACCTCCCTGATTGGGAAAGCCGCCGCCCGTGAAGGGCAACTCATACAAAGGGTGAACCCAGTTCGTGGTGTAGTTGAACTCCCAATAGGAGTGGACGTCCGTCTGCTGCATCGCGTTGTAGGCGCCCAGGCTCAACTGAATCGGGACGACGTTGGTCTGTCTGTCCGGAAAATGATCGGTGTCGCTGGGAAAGTGGACCGCGAGACCGTCCACGGTGAAGATATGACCCGGGACGTTGTTGCCCGTGCCCATCGCCTTCAGTTGGGCCGCGTCGGCCGCGGTGATCGTTCCGAACTGGGCGTGGCCGTCGGCGCGGGGCCCGGAAACGTTGGGCACGACGAGGTCGTGGATCATCCACCCTTCGTACCACCCGCTCTCGTTGTTGATGACGAAGAGGCCCGAGATGTCGGTGAACATGTCGATGAACGCCCGCACGTCACTGGGGTCGGTGGGCAGGCCGGCCTTCGGCTCGAGCACGACGCGGATGGAGCCGATCGTGGGCAGGCCGCAGTTCGACCCCGTTGCCGTCAGCATGGCGGTGTCGTTGACTCCCGGGATCCTGCTGGTGAAGACGTTCGGCTCGAATCCGTGTGTGTCGAGCAGGTAGTACTGAAAGAGCTGGCTCGGGCTAGGCGCCTCCGCGTAGGCCTGCATCGGAAGATAGGTGTGCGGGCGTCCCGCCATTCGAACGATCTGGCTCTTGAGGTCGAGAGGAAGGGACGCGATATCCCCGCGAGCGGCGACGGTCGCCTCGTCCTGTGCGGCAAGCGGGTTCGGGTGGCACGGTGCGGGCGGTTGCTCCGCAAGGGCTGTACCTCCCGAGGCCAAGAAAACGATCGTGATGAAGAGAGCCAACGCCGTCGTCGGCGCGCTCTTCGCGTTTGGAAACTCGTGCGGGACATCGACTCGTTTCATTTTCCGACCTCCCTTGAAAGGAACGCGACATCAGATGCCCCCCTCTGACGCCGACGCTATTGCCCGGGAAGTCGGATCTCGCGCTATTTAAGTCGTCCCTCATCGTTAACGTTGCGTTAGGCGCTCGTACCTCGGCGATGACGTTACGAGGAGACGCAATCCGTCTCGCCAGTTCGCGACGAACGAATCGGATGCGGGAGCTTTGGTCGCCTCTCTGGTCTGGAGACCTATCCGCTCTTCCTCTTCGGGACGGCGACGACGGGTGGGATCTCCGCGTCGAACGAGCAAATGGAGATCGTCGCGCCGGTGCCATCTGACCTCCTCCGGCTGATCGCCGGCCTCGGCTAGCGCGGCGGATCGCCGGAACGTCGTCACTGCTCTTGCCGACCGTCCGCGAACCGGCTGCATGCGCTATACTTGTGGACAAATAACGATCGCTCACTCGATGGACACACCGCTACGGGTTCTGCTCGTGGCAGCCTCCGCGGCCGACGCCGAGCCCCTCCTGGAGGAGCTGCGCAAGGCCGGCCACGAAGTCTCGATCGTCCGCACCGCGGCCGAGATAGAGGGGGCTTTCCACGACAAGACCTGGAACGTCGTGGTCTCCAGTGGTCAGGTTCCGGAATCCGGCGCGCTTGCCGCGCTCGCCCGCGCCGAGGACGCTGTCCGGGCATCGGAGGCGCGAAAGAGCGCGATGGTCGAAGCGGCGCTCGACGCGATCGTGACCATCGACGCAGAAGGCCGCATTATCGAGTTCAACGCGGCAGCCGAGCAGATATTCGGACGCGACCGGAGTGTCGTCTTCGGAAAATCGATGTCCGACGTCCTCATACCGCCGGCCCTTCGCGAACAGCATCGTCGAGGAATGGCGCGCTATCTTTCGACGGGCGAGGCCGCAATTCTCGGCAAGAGGCTCGAGCTGACGGCGATGAAGGCGGACGGCTCGGAGTTCCCGGTCGAACTCACGGTGACGCGCCTGCCCTCGGACGGGCCGCCGGTCTTTACCGGATATCTCCGGGACATCTCGGATCGCAAGCGCGCGGAGAACGCGCTGAAGGAGAGCGAGCAGAAGCTGAGGACGCTCGTGGCGAACGTCCCGATCGTACTCTTCGCGATCGACCGGGAGGGCATCTTCACCCAGTCGGAGGGGAGAGGCCTGGAGGGCCTCGGTTTGAAACCGGGGGAGGTGGTCGGCCGGTCGGTGTGGGAAGCCTACCGGGACCACCCGGACATCCTCGACCACGTTCGAAGGGCACTGTCGGGAGAGGCTCACACGGCAACCGTGCGCATCGGAGAGATCGTTTTCGAGACGCGCTACGCTCCGTACTGGGACGCAGGGGGCCAGGTCATTGGCGTCATCGGCGTCGGTATGGACGTCACCGAGCAGCACCGAGCCGATCAGTCGCTTCGCGGTTCCGAGGCCCGGTACCGCACGCTCTTCGAGCGCAATCTCGCCGGTGTCTTCCGATCGACCCTCGACGGCCGTATCCTCGACTGCAACGAATCGTTCGCACGAATCTTCGGCTACTCCTCGCCGGAGGAGGTTCTCGATCAGCGCGCGCAGCGGCTGTACCTCCTTCCGGAGGACCGGGAGGTCTTTCTCGCGCGGCTCAGTGAGCGGAACAGCCTTTCCAACTACGAGTCCTGTGTCCGCAAGAGGGACGACACTCCGGTGTGGGTCCTCGAAAACGCCACGCTGGTCGAAGGACCCGATGGCGCCCGCTCGGTGATCGAAGGGACGATCATCGACATCACCGAGCGCAAGAGAGCGGAAGAGCAGGTCAAACATCTCGCCTTCCATGACGCCCTGACGGGACTTCCGAACCGCCTGCTCTTCAACGACCGCTTGTCGATTGCTCTCGCGCAGGCGCGCCGAAGCGGCGAGAAGTTGGTCACTCTGTTCTTGGACCTCGACCGGTTCAAGGTGATCAACGACTCCCTCGGTCACGCCGCCGGAGACGAGTTGTTGCGCCGCGTCGCCGAGCGATTGCAGGCGAGCGTGCGGGCTGGAGATACCGTCGCGCGTCTGGCGGGGGACGAGTTCATCATTCTCCTCACACGGATCTCTTCGGAGCAGAGTGGCGCCAGAGTCGCGGCGAAATTTCTCCAGAGCTTTCGGAATCCGTTCTCGGTCCAGGAGAGGAGCGTTTTCATCACCACGAGCGTCGGAGTCAGCATCTATCCGAATGACGGCCTGGATCCCGAGACGCTGATCCAGAACGCCGATGTCGCCTTATACCGAGCGAAGGAGGAAGGACGCGACAACTACCAGCTTTACGCGCCGGCCATGAATGCCCGGGCGGTTCAACGCCTCTCTCTCGAGAACCGGCTGCGACAGGCACTGCCCAATGAAGAGCTGATCCTGCATTACCAGCCAATCCTCGATGTCCCAAGCGGGAGGATCTGCGGAGCCGAGGCGCTCCTCAGGTGGCGGCATCCGGAGCTGGGAATCCTCCCGCCGTCGGAGTTCATCAGCCTCGCCGAGGTCTCGGGCTTGATCGTCCCGATCGGCCATTGGGTCCTGAACACGGCTTGCGAGCAGATCCGCGAGTGGCAGGCGATGGGGTATCCCGACTTGAGCGTTTCCGTCAACCTGTCGCCGCGGCAGTTTCAGCAGGCAAAACTCGTGTCTCAGGTGACCGATGCACTCGCGGTGAGCGGCATCGATGCAGGCTCACTCGATCTCGAGATCACCGAATCGAGCGCGATGCAGAACGCGGAACTCACGATCAACTCGCTCCTGGAGCTCAAGCAGCTCGGCGTTTCGATATCGCTGGACGATTTCGGAACTGGATACTCCTCTCTCAACCACCTCAAGCGATTCCCCATCGATCGAGTCAAGCTCGACCAGTCTTTCGTACGCGACATGACACGCAATTCCGAGGACGCCGCGATCGTACAGGCCGTCATCTCGATGGCGCACACCTTGAAGCTCGTGGTTGTGGCGGAGGGCGTCGAGACCGAAGACCAGCTCGCCTTCCTTCGCCACCACCGATGCGATGAAATGCAAGGGTTTCTCTTCAGCCGGCCCATCGAGCCCCAGGAGTTCCAGAAACTGCTCGTTCGACGACGGACGTTGCCCGCGATCGCGTAGGGCGATGCCGCCTCCGTGCCGGAGGACCTCCCGGCCCTGATCGCCGCTCTCGACGCCGCTTAGCCGCTAAACCGCCTTCTTCTTCGGGACGACGACGACCGGAGGAATCTCCTCTTTCCGCACCTCGGCGTTGAACTCGGCGAGATCCTTGCTCATCACGGTATCGAGCTCCGAAAGGATCGCGGCGAGCCGGCCCGAAACGTCCTTGTAGTAGATCCACGACGAGTCGGTCGGCTTCGAGTCCGCCGAGGACGCGGCGACGGCGATCCCGATGAACTGGTGGTCGAGGGCCGGAGGAAAGTTCAGGACGTCCTGGTTCGACTTCAGCTCCGGGTTGACGAGCTTCTTCTCGATCGCGGTGAGCTTCTCGGAGATCGCCTTCGCCCGGTCCTTCAGAGTCGTCCCCTTGCCGAGCTTTTCCGCGCGCTCGCCGACCGCCTGCATCTGCGCTTTCGTGTCGCGGATCCGCGCCACCGCGTCGTGAGTCTCCTCCAGCCGGTCGCGGACGTCGGAGAGGAGCTGGAACTGCCTCTTCAGGTCCTCCGCGGTCGCGGCGCCGTCGGGATGCTTGCGAACCTCGACCGGCTGGGTGAGCGTCTGGCCGGCGTACTTGAGACGCACCGCATAGTTGCCGGGCGCCACCCTCGGTCCCTGTCGCGTGCCCCAGACGATCGCCTTCGGAACCAGCGTGGGCCTCGCAATCCGCATGTCCCACGTCAGGCGGTTCAGGCCGGCCTTGGGCTCGATCGGCTTGTCGGCCTCGTCTTCGTCCCCCCCACCTGCCGGGGAAGATCCGTCGTCTTTCTTCTCCTTCTTTTCCGACGTATAGGTCCGCAGGACCTTGTCCCCCTCCAGGAACTCGACCGTCAGCGGCTCCTTTTCGCCGGGTTTTTCCTTCAGCCAGTACGAGACCGTGGCGCCGTTCGGCGGATTCCGCCCGAGCGCCGCGGAGGAGCCTTCTTCGTCGAAGTCGCCGCTGCCCATACGCACGCTCGGTCGCGGCGGGAAGAGATGGACCTTCTCGGACGCGATCTCCCTCCGGAACTCGCGCACCGGGGTCAGATCGTCGAGGATCCAGAACGAACGCCCCTGCGTGGCGACCACGAGGTCGCCCTCCTTGACGACGAGGTCCGTGATCGGCACCACCGGCAGGTTCAGCTGCAGCGGCTGCCAGCTCGCGCCGTCGTCGAAGGAGACATAGAGCCCCGTTTCGGTCCCGGCATACAGGAGCCCGCGTTGCTTCGGATCCTCGCGGACGACGCGCGTGAACGCACCCGTCGGGATGCCATGGTCGATGCGGGTCCACGTCTTCCCGTAGTCGCTCGTCTTGTAGAGGTAGGGTCGGAAGTCGTCGAACTTGTACATCGTGGCCGCAACGTAAGCGGTCGCCTTGTCGTGGGGCGAGACGTCGATCGAGTTGATCTGAATCCACTCCGGGATCCCCTTCGGGGTGACGTTCTGCCAGTGCTTTCCGTCGTCGCGGGTGAGCTGGACCAGCCCGTCGTCCGTCCCCACCCAGATCGTCCCCGCCTCGTGCGGCGACTCCATCACGGTGAAGATCACGTCGTAGACCTCGACGCCGGTGTTGTCGCGCGTGATCGGGCCGCCGGAGTAGTCCTGCTTCGACTTGTCGTTGCGCGTCAGATCCGGACTGATCTCTTCCCACGACTGCCCTTCGTCTCGGCTCCGGAGGAGGACCTGGGCCGCGTGGTAGAGCACGTTCGGATCGTGCGGGGAGATGAGGATCGGCGCGTTCCATTGGATCCGGTATCTCAGGTCCTTCGGCGCCTGCCCGATCGCGAGCTGCGGCCACGCCATCACCTGACGGGTTTCCCCCGTCTTGTGGTCGTAGCGCGTGATGGACCCGCCGTAGCATCCGGCGAAAACGACGTCGGGATTCTTCGGCTTCGGCGCGACCCACCCGCTCTCGCAGCCGCCCACGTCGTGCCAGTCGGTGACGCCGATCCCGCTCTCGCGGCTGCGCGAGGCGATCGCAACGGTCGTGTTGTCCTGCTGCGCTCCGTACACCCAGTAGGGAAAGCGGTCGTCCGTCGTCACGCGATAGAACTGAGCGGTCGGCTGATTCATGATCGACGACCACGTCTGGCCGCCGTTGAAGGAGACGTTCGCGCCGCCGTCGTTCGACTCGATCATCCGCTGTGAGTCGTCGGGGTCGATCCAGAGATCGTGGTTGTCCCCGTGGGGCACGCGGATCGTGTTGAAGGTCTTCCCGCCGTCGTTCGACCGGTAGAAGCCGGTGTTCAGGACGTAAACGGAGTCCGCGTTCTTCGGGTCCGCGTAGATGCGCGAGTAATACCAGGCGCGCTGCCGCAGCTTGTTCTCGGTGTTGACGCGCGTCCACGTCTTCCCCCCGTCATCCGAGCGGTAGACGCCCCCCTTTTCCCGTGACTCGATGATCGCCCACACGCGGTCGGGTCTCGCCGGAG
>Ga0075423_10003695_pt1 | contig 14104 bp, 10 predicted proteins | sample SoiMethybrSBSTD2_FD_80114 | JGI IMG/M metagenome (GOLD analysis project Ga0075423, IMG submission 80114) | Bulk soil microbial communities from a Populus tree surrounding site in Tennessee, USA - Soil MetaG P. TD hybrid SBSTD2 | ecosystem: Environmental > Terrestrial > Soil > Tree plantation...
CCCGGATCGACAATTACGACAGTCTTGACTCCTTGCCTTAAAAGCTTGTCAGTCAAACCTTTCGGATCGGGAAATCGCGCCGGATCGAACGTGAAGACGCGATAGCCATTCAGGTAATGGATATCGAGGTAGATCACGTCCAACGGCAAATCTCGCGCGCGGTACTGGCGCACGACTTCTTCAACCATCGAAGCCGGATAGTAGCTGTAACGACACTGTTGCACGCCGAGCGCCCACAACGGGACGAGCGGCATGTGGCCGGTCAGATCGGCATAGCGATTCAGAATCTTTTTGATCGTTGGCCCGGAGAAGAAGTAGTAATTCATCTCGCCGCCTTCGGCGCCAAACCAAATCCGCTCTTGCGACAGTCGCCCAAAATCGAAATAGCTGCGATAGCTGTTGTCGAAAAAGATTCCATAGGCGACTCCATCCTGCAGCCCAAGATAAAAGGGGATGGTCTGGTAAATCGGATCTCGGCCTAATTGATAACCGGGCGTGTCAGAATTCCAATTGACGAAGAAGCCTCGACGTTTATCGAGATGCGCAGCCTTCTCGCCGAGGCCATAAAAGTGTTCGTCAAAGCCAAGCTTCTTCGCCGCCGCGACGAATGTGCCGGCGCTCGCGTCGAACATGATCGGCGCCAGCACGCTCTGCGCGTCATAAGCCATCGGCTGCTCGTCGGCATTGATCGATTTATGCGTGCGGGCGTCGCGGAAATCAATGAGCAGCGGCGAACGGCTCACGACCACTTCGATTTCAGAAGTGACGATTCTGATCGCGTCGGCGCCTTCGTAAAGTCGCCATTGCGGTGTCATCCAATCGGTTTTCGCAATCGCCCAGGAATGATCGTTGGCCGGAATTGGTTTAGCGAACGACGCGCGGACGCGGATCAAATCCGGCGCCAGCACAGTCAGTTGAACTTGTGATTTGTCCCGACAGTCGAGGGTGATGCCTTTGTCGCTCTTGCTGAAGCTGACGACGGGGCCGATTTTTTCCAGACGCGTGATGTCAATCTCCTGCGCGACTGTATGCGAACCGATGGCGAGGAGTACCGCCACCACAACCAGGAAGCTTTTCATCAAACGGTTCTTCATTGATTACACAACGCCAGCCGCGCAGCCCCCAACAAGCCTGCGTCGTCGCCGCATTCGCCGCGTACGATCTTCACTTCAGCCGCCGGCAGCGGAAAGGCGCGCTCGGCAATTTCGTGATTCATGTCTTTGACAAACAGGTTCCAGCCGTTCACCACTCCACCACCGATCACGATCATTTCCGGATTCAAAATGTTGATGAGGTTTGCCAGGCCGATACCGAGATAGACGCCCATGCGTCGAAAGACTTCCAACGCGAGTTGATCGCCCCCCACTCCGGCGCGGTAAATCTGCTCGGAAGTTAGTTCGGTTTCAGCCGCCAGGATGGAATCCGGATGTCGCGGCCGGGCTTCGCGCGTCATGCGAACTATCGCCGTGGCTGACGCATAAACCTCCAGGCAGCCGCGGCTTCCACAGGTGCAGGCAACTCCGCCAAATGGATCGACGCACATGTGACCAATCTCAGCGGCCGAGTCATTCGCGCCGTGCCAGAGTTGCCCGTTGAGAATTATTCCGCCGCCGACGCCGGTACCGAGCGTCACGCAAACGATCGTGCGTCGTCCGCGCGCGGCGCCCTGCCACATTTCGCCAACCGCAGCCGCATTTGCGTCGTTCTCGAGAATCGCCGGCAGCTGCAGCGCTCTCGTCAAGGTTTCTGTCAATCGAAATCCGTCAAGACAAGGCAAGTTCGGAGCTTTTACGATCGATCCAGCAGCGACGTTGATCGAACCGGGCACCACCACCGAGATCGCGCCGATGGATTGACCCGTCGACCTCGCCTGCTGCTGACATTTCTCCTCCGCGTCCACAATCGCGTCAACGATCTGCTGGGGATCATCAGCGGCCGGGGTCTGCTGCTTCAGCCGAAACTGAATCTGCCCCTCGGCGTTAACTGTCGCCGCACGCAGGTGCGTACCGCCCAGATCTACGGCGAAAACAAGTTGATTGCGATCTTCGACCATGTGTCTCTGTCAGCGTTCCAAACTACGCGCGAACATGCGATACCCCCACGCGTCTAAAGCAATCGCCGGCAATGAATTTATACGCGTGCGCGCGGCACGTTGGGGCGGTGGCGCATCCGGTGGAAGCGGCGGGCCGATATCGGGCGTGATGTCCTGAAACGATTGGCCGCTGGCCACTTCGATCGAGCCGGCGAAAGGCCGATTCGAAAGATTGATCGCCACGACCACCTCTTCGTCGCTGGTTCGGCGCGTGTATGTAACGACGCGCGATTCATCGGAATTCCGCAGCCATTCCATCGAACCGTTGCGCAACGCGTCATGCTTATTCCGTAACGCGATGATTTGTTTGTAAAAACGCGGAAACTCGGGTCGTCTCTCGGCTGTGCCCCAGAAGACGGGCAGCTTCTCAAACAACGCGGGCGAGCCCGACTCAGTCGTGTCACCCACTTCCATGCCGTTGTAAATCAAAGGCACGCCATCGATCGTGAACATGAAGGCTGAAGCTGCGAGCGCGCCCGGTTCGCCGAATCGACCAATCGCGCGCCGCTCATCATGATTGTCCGAAAAGCGCAGGTGCCGAGACCCACGCGGCCACTCGCGAACCTCCTTGTCCCACGCTTCATGCAGATCTGAAGCAGGCGCGCGGCCCTGCAGCACGTCCGTCAAGGCGCTGTGCAAAGGCCACGAGTAATCGAGCTCAAAGGCTTTGACCAGGAGATCCGCTTTGTGCGCTTCCGCCAGCATGAAGATATCAGGCTTGATCTTGTCCAACTCGGCGCGCGCGTTTTCCCAAAAGTCCGTCGGCACTTCGCCGGCCACGTCGCAGCGAAAACCGTCCAAATCGAATTCGCGAATCCAGTACTTCAGCATGTCCGTCATGTACTGTCTGAGTCGCGGGCTGGTGTAATCGAGGGCCGCGATATCGGTCCAATCGTACGGATAAGTGATGTTGCCTTGCGCGTCATGCTTATACCAATCCGGATGTTCCATCAGGACGCTGTCCCACGCGGTGTGATTCGCGACGATATCGATAATGACTTTCATGCGCCGCTTGTGCGCTTCCGAAATCAGTCGCTTCAAATCGTTCTTTGTGCCGTAGTCCGAGTTGATCGCGTAATAGTCGCGCACGGCATAGGGACTCCCAATACTTCCCTTCTTCTTCACCTGGCCAATGGGATGAATCGGCATGAGCCAGAGAATCGTAACGCCGACCTCTTTCAGGCGATCGAGCTGCGCGGTGACGCCATTGAAGTTGGCTTCCTGAGAAAAAGCGCGCGGATAAATTTCATAGATGACGCCGTCACGCACCCAAACGCTCGCGGACCGCGCTGAGAGTTTAGAAACGTCGCGCGGCTGCTGCCCGCGCAGTTTTTGATCGCAAAGACCGAAAACAAGCAGGACAAGAAGAAGTCCGATCTTCAACGGCCGATTACGTTTATTGAGCGATCGCATGGTTCCTTTGCGTTCTACACTCGTCGCGGCTGTGCCGCCCGATGTGCGGAAAGGCTTTCCCTTTCCGTCAAGCTAAGTTCAAGAAATGGGCTGCGCCCGAGTCTGAGGCATAGCCTCGAACATCAAATGTTTGCGAACTCGGAAAGGCAAAGCCTTTCCGCACATCAAAACGGCACAGCCAAAACATTAGGGTGTTAAGGATGTCACTACTTTTCATCGATCAATCCGGTGCTTGGCACTGGCTGTGCTGATTCAGGTACGGTCATGAATTCTTTCTCGTCCGCTTGAATCACAGCCTGTTCGGGTACGTCATCGGAAACATCGCGCACAAAGAGAACACACGCCGCAGCAATCAGCATGAACGCGCCACCGGCCATGACTACGAACAAAGCCGACCGTGGATTGTCCGGGCCGAAGATGGCGCGAATGATCGGTCCAAAGGCAAACGACGCGATGATTTCCGGGATCACGATGAAGAAATTGAAGATGCCCATGTATACGCCCATCCGCGCGGCCGGCAAAGCGCCAGAAAGAATCGCGTACGGCATCGCAAGTATTGAAGCCCAGGCGATGCCGACGCCGATCATCGTGGTCAGCAGAATCGTCTTGTCCTGGATGAAATAGACAGACAACAAGCCGAGCGCGCCGCAAACAAGCGCGATCGCATGGACCATTTTGCGGCTGGTGGCGCGCGCCAGCGGCGGCAGTAGGAACGCGATTACGAAACAGACAATGGAATAAACCGCAAATGCATTCCCGCCCCACGCCTGGCCGTCAGTGAACCTCGGATCCTTTTCGCTGGTGGCACCGAAAACGTGATACGAAGTCATCAAGCCAAAGAACATCCACATGCAGAACAGTCCCAGCCACGTGAAGAACTGCACCACCGCCAGTTGTTTCATGGTGCTCGGCATCTCGCGCATCGCCGAGAAGATTTCATTGAAGCCGGCGGCGATGCCGCGGCGCGCGCGCTTCAGCTGCGCGAACTCTTCCATGTTCTCTGGCGGATATTCTTTGGACGTCATGACCGTCCACAGCACACAGAGCATAAAAGCGACCGCCCCTAATTTGAACGCATAGTTGACGCTGGTTGGGATTACTGCCGCGGCTGTAGCACCGGGCCGATCGACTCCATATCGTCGAAATAGAAACGGCAAAATGTTTGCGAGCGATTGGCCGATGCCGATGAAAAAGCTCTGCATCACAAAGCCGACGGTGCGCTGATCAGGATTCAGTTTGTCCGCCACGAACGCGCGAAATGGCTCCATCGAAACGTTGATGCTCGCATCGAGAATCCAGAGCAGTCCCGCCGCCATCCAGAGCGCGGATGAGTCCGGCATAAAGAACAATGCAATGCTCGCGAGGATCGCGCCCGTGAGAAAGTAAGGACGACGACGACCGAGACGGTTCCAGGTGCGGTCGCTCATCGACCCGATAATCGGCTGCACCAGCAAACCCGTGACGGGGCCCGCCAGCCAGAGGATCGGCACCTGTTCCGGCCTGGCGCCGAGGTAGGTGTAGATGCCGCTCATATTCGCGAGCTGCAGTCCCCAGCCAAACTGAATGCCGAGGAAACCGAAGCTCATGTTCCAGATTTGCCAGAAACTCAGACGTGGTTTGTTCATCGTCGCTCCTTCTTATCTGGCGTAAATGTTCGTGTCTTCGAGGATCACGTTTCGATCCAGCGACAACGCATACATCAGCGTGCGCGCCATGTTCTGCACATGGATGAATCCGGGTTTTGGCTCGGCGTCAGACGCAGCGTTCTCGACATCAACAAGGCCTGGGCAGAAGTTAAAAACACGAATGTTCGCTCCTGTCTTCCGCACGTGATCGCGCAAGGCTTCCGCGTAACCGAGCAATCCAAACTTTGAAGCGCAGTACGAAGGCACGTCCGCATAGCCGTGCTTTCCCGCTTGCGACGAAACATTAACGATGTCTCCGAAATCGTTCCTGGCCATATGCGCCAGGACGCAGCGAGTTAGTTGCATGACGCCGCGCAGGTTTGTCTCCATGACTTTGTCCCAACCCGCTTCGGTAACCTGATCGACTGTTTCGGGCACCGCTAAACCTGAATTGTTTATAAGCACATCAACTGCCAGCCAGCGGCCGGTAACGTCGCGAACCAGAGCCTCGATCGATTCGAGATCACGAATGTCGAGTTGATGCGCAAAAACGCGTTCTGCATGCAAGCCGGCATTAATTTCATCCGCCGTTCGCCGCACGACACCTTCGCGACGTGAAGCGATGACTACAGTTGCGCCGGCTGTCGCGAGTGCCTCGGCGAAGGCCCGTCCGATTCCCGTGCCACCGCCGGTGACGAGTGCGATTTGCTCGTGCATCGGCTTGCTCTTCAATCGCATAGTTGAACCGACTTCATCGCATAGTCAGCACTGCCGACGAGTGCGCAGGGATCTCGAACTTTACTTTGCGATTCGTGACCCGAGCATCCTTCACGTTCCCGAGCCGATCGAAGAGCGTGGCACCGTTCATCAGCCTGGTGTCCGTAACATCAAATTCGACAGTCGCGGATTTCTTGTCGTTATTGAAAGCCACAATCACGGAAGCGCTCGTGGTGCTGCGCACGTAAACGTACTGATGTTCCTTAGCAAACAGATTGATTAGAGTTCCATGGCGCAGCGGCTCCAACTCTCTGCGCAATTGCCCCAGTAACTTCTGGTGTTGGAAAACTGAGTCCTGCTTTCGGTTCCGCGTGTGGAATGCATCAATGCCGTCGGCCGGAAAACCTCCGGGAAAGTCGCGGCGATTGTCAGGATCGTCACCGCCTTCCATCGCGATCTCGTCGCCGTAATAAAGTTGCGGCGTGCCGCGCATCGTCATAATCAGCGTCTGCGCCATCTTCAAGCCTTCGATCGTGGCATCAGGTTCGTTCATGAACCGCTTAAGGTCGTGGTTTCCGATTACAGGCACGAGCACGCTGGCGTTTGTGTACAGCGGATCACTGGCGAGAATGCGCGGCAGCTCACGAATGTCCTTGCCTTCCGCGAAGGCGCGCCGGATCGGATACATCAGCGGAAAATCGAATAAGGTATCGAGTCGATCATCGATGCCGTCATAGCGCACGCGGCCACCCTGAAAGAACGAGGTGTGCGCGACGTCGCCGTCGAGCACTTCGCCGACGACATTGACGTTCGCGTACTCGCGCTTGATCGCTGCCATCCACTGCCGCCAGAAAGTGCGCGGCACATACTGAAAAGTGTCCTGCCGAATAGCGTCGATGCCCGTCACGCCGATCCACCACAGAGTGTTCTGAATGATGTAGCGCGCGACTTCGGGATCGCTCTGATTCAAGTCCGGCAGGATGTCCACGAACCAGCCATCGAGCGTCTCTTGTGACACCTGCGCCGTTGAATGGGGATCGCGCACCGACCACGTTTGCCAGACATTAGCGAGGTGATTCGCTTGCGTGCCGTTAAGCCAGGTTGGCGTCGGCGGATCCTTCACCCAGGGATGATACGGTCCGCTATGGTTCGCTACCTGATCCTGAATGACCTTGATGCCCAACTTGTGCGCCGCATCGACCATCTCGCGCAGCTTTGCAAGCGTGCCGAAGTGTTCTTCGACGCCGTAGAAATCGACCGACCCGTAACCGTGATAATCGGTAATCTTTCGCTTCTCTTCGCCGGGACGATCAGGATACTGCTCGCGCTCGTTCAGGTGATTGACGTTGTCGTACCACGGCGTTAGCCAAATCGCGGTCACGCCGAGATCTTTCAGATAAGGAAGATGCGCGATGATCCCTTCAAAGTCACCACCGTGGTAGTAACGAGTTCGGGAACGATCGTACATACCTTTTGATTGTGGCGGATCGTTGTTCGAAGGATCCCCGTCGCTGAAGCGATCGGTCATGATGAGGTACATCACGTCATCTGTCGTGAATCCCTGAAATCTTCCCACGCGCGGAAGCGGCGCATAGATTTCAAACGGTGCGTCGACGGATCCTGCAGGAGTTGTGATGCGCAGATTCTGCAGTCCGGGTCGTGCTTGCGGCGTGACGCGAACATCAACAAACACGTAGGTGCCGGCGGTATTCACCTTCGTGGCCCCCGCAACCAACCCGGCCGGCGCCTGAACCGTCGCGCCGCGGAGGTTTTGTCCACGCATCAGAACGCGAACGGGATTGATTGAATGATTAGCCCACCAGCCCGGCGGTTCGACTTTCGTGACTTGCGGCGTCTGCGCGGTGGCGGCTAACGCTGAAACAAACAAAGAAACAAAGAGAGCAAGTAAGACAAGCACATGACGTTTAAACTGCGGACTTGTCCGCCGGATCACAAGCGCAAAAGTAGCCAATCTAAGCGCATGATGAGTCGACTTAAGGTTCCCGTTCACTCGCATCTTTCCGTTTCCTCGCCCTCCGCAAGCCTCCCGTAGAGATCACTTAAGTTTCGAAGTCGACCTGCTAATTCATCCGACACATCACCTTCTTTATATCGCCACAACCAATTACCAGCCGTGCTGTTTGGCAGATTCATACGCGCCTCAGTTCCAAGCCCCAGGAGGTCCTGCATTGGCACAATCGCCGTATTCGCAACTGAAGCGAAAACTGCGCGAACGAAATCCCAGTGAATTTCTTCGCCTTCGGTTTTTAGGTACTGCATGCAGAATTGACGTTCACATTCGATCTGCTTCGCCGTGCGGGTTGAGCCTTCACCCGCGACACTCCGGAACCAGCCGGCGGTGGTGTCGTTATCGTGCGTGCCCGTGTAAACAACCACGTTGGGGTGATAGTTGTGCGGCAGGTCGAGGTTCTTCGTGTCGCTGCTGAAAGCGAACTGCAGAATTCGCATCCCGGGGAAACCAAAATCGTCGCGCAGCTTCTCCACGTCCGGAGTAATCACGCCGAGGTCTTCGGCGATGATCGGTAAATCGCCCAGCACGTTGCGAATCGCGGTGAATAGTTCGCGCCCCGGCGCGTCGACCCAGCGGCCCCGCTCGGCCGTCTTATCGCCGCCGGGAATTTCCCAACACGCCGCAAATCCGCGGAAGTGATCGATGCGCGCAATATCAACCAACTGCAACGCCGCACGCACGCGCGCAATCCACCATTTGAAGCCATCTGCCAGCATGCGCTCCCAATTGAAGAGTGGATTGCCCCAGTACTGGCCCGTCTTGCTGAAGTAGTCCGGCGGCACGCCCGCCACGACAGTTGGCGTCAAGTCGGAATTCAGCTTGAATTGATCGGGATTCGTCCAAACATCGGCGGAATCGTGCGCGACGAAGATGGGAATGTCGCCGACGATCTTAAGGTCACGACGATTGCAGTGCGTCTTCAGCTCAAGCCATTGGCGAAAGAAAAGAAACTGCTGGAACTTCTGGGCTTCGATTTGCTCATGCAGCTCGGTCCGCGCACGCGCCAAAGCAGCCGGTGTACGACGTACCAGAGGACGTTCCCACTCGTACCAGGCCTTACCACCGTGCGCATGCTTCAACGCGCGAAACAACGCGTAATCATCCAGCCAGGTTGCGCTCTGCTCGGCAAACGTTTCGAATTCGCTGCGAAATTCTGTGTCGGTGATGCGCTGATAGTTCGCGAAGGCTTTCGCGAGCATCCCGTCTTTCGTTTCGTGGGCCGCGCCGAAATCAACCTGCCCCTCCGGCAATTCAGGCAGGCTCTCAAGATCGGATTTGCTGATGAGGCCTTGTTTGAAGAGTCGTTCGGGACTGATCAGGAGAGTGTTCCCGGCGAACGCGGAGTAACACGCGTAAGGCGAATCGCCGTAACCGGTCGGCCCGAGCGGGAGCACTTGCCAAAGAGATTGACCGCTCGCCGTGAGAAAGTCAGCAAAACGGTAGGCTTCGTCGCCCAGGTCGCCGATGCCGTGCGGACCCGGCAATGATGTCGGGTGCAGCAGAATGCCGCTGGCTCTGGGAAATGTCATTCGAATTATCGAGAGTGCCGTTTAGATAGCGGACTTGTCCGCGGGGCTAAATCGAGCGCACAAGTGCGCAGTCGAAAACGACAGCTACTTCGCAGGTCGAAAGCGGCGCATGTGATTTACCAGCGCAGTAATGTCACTTCGTTTCAGCTTCTTTCCAAACGCGGGCATCCCGCCTTTACCACGGCTCACGATGCCGGCCAGGCTGCGCGTGCTGGTGATCTTTGCGTTCTGCTGCCACCAATCAGCGTCCGTAAAGTCCGGCGCCTTAAACAACTCGCCCGTCGGTGTCTTGCCGCGGCCGTCAGCGCCGTGGCAACGCGCGCAGTTGTTGCGAAACAGCTCTCCCACGCGATCAGCGCGACGTGTGTTGGCTGCGCGACGCTGGGCGATGCCTGTTCCGATGATCGTCAGCTCAATTAAAAGAAGTGCAATTATGAAAAGACCCGGACGGTTATGAATGTGCGACAGCACGTTTCGAATCATTCAGTATGTTCATTGCTCCTAACGTATGACAGGCTGTCGCTTCCGCACAGGCTGGCAACCAGTTTTACAAGTCAGTCTCCCTGCGTCCGGCTGAGATCGTGAACGTGCCAGTAGACGCTTTCGTTGCTCATCTCGGGATGCTTGCGCAGAAACTGGTTCGCCAAAGACAGCGCGCCCGGATCATCTTTCAAGTCGGCAAAGATTTTCGCTTCCCGCTTCGCATCCTCAGTTCGCCCCAGTTTGCGATAGACGAGCATCAGGTTGTAATGCGCGCCGACGTCTTCCGGATCGATTGCCAGGATCCTGCCATAGCACTCAAGCGCGCCACCGTAATCGCGTTTAATCTTACAAAGCTCGCCGAGTTGCTGCAGCGACATGCGATCGCGCGGATAAGCGGTGAGTACTTGACGGATATTTGCTTCGGCCTGATCGAGCTGACCCCGCTTCATGAAAATGCGCGCCTGCTGAAACAGCCCGCGAGCCAGCGTGGGATTGGCTTTCACCACGCCGTCCAGGATGGTGGCCGCTTCGTCGTATTGCTCCAGCTCGATGTGCGCCATCGCGCGATTCACCAAAGCCATCGGCCGGTATTTTTCGTCGAGTGCTGCCGCCTGCGTGAAAGCTTCGATCGCCAGCGGATATTGCCGCTGATCAAACAAAGCGATGCCGTAATTATTCCAACGCCGCCAATCGGGCATCGCCGTTTTGTCGTTCGGGTCGGCAGGCTTGCCGTGGTTGTCTCCTATCTGTAGCGAGTACCGGGCGGTGGCCATGGTCACAATTGGATAATCGACGGACTTGCCCAGCGTGTAATCGCTGAACACGCGCGTGAACCTTCGATAGCGCACCCGCGCCGTCAGTTGAAGCGCACCGCTGACATTTTCCGGAATCGTGAACTGATAACGCGCGACATCCGAACGGCCCGAATGGATCTGGTTATTCTGGGCGAAAGTCCGCGTGCGCCAGATGTGATGCTTATCGTTGTAACCGCCGTCGGCTTTAACCAGATAGGTTTTGTAGTTATGCGCTGATTCCTCAAGATAGCCGTCCGGCTTGATAAAGCCTGAGCGATACAGCGTCTTACCGCCTTCGTCCATCACCGTGAATTCAACATATGCTTCATAGAAGTCGCGCAGCTCCGGCGGGAACGAGTGGCCGATGTTCTTGTTCGTGATCACGACGTCGGCCGTGATGCGATCGCCGCCGGCAATCGCGAAGTCGCTACGATTGACGGGCGCGATGAATTCTTCAGCGGTGACGCTCCGTGGCTTGCGACGAAGGGCAAAAATATCGACGCCGACGGCATCGGCTTCGAGGAACTTCACCACCGCATCCAGTTGTTCCTGCCATTTGTAAAAGTAAGGAATCGCGGTGTTCGCCGCTGCCCAACGATGCGACGCTAGCTTGCCTTGTTTTGCCGAGACATCGAAGAGTGGTGCGGCCTCGCGCTTCATATGACAGGAATTGCACGTCTCCTTATCGCGCACGTAAAACGGATGCGGCGACTCTTTCGAGAACGAAGACATCTGCAGCTCGTCAGCAACCATAAACGCACGCAGGAATTTGTAATCATTCAGTTCGCGCGGTACTTGCGATTTGTGACAGGATCCGCAGAACTCCGGCTGCTTAAGGACTGGTCGCATCATCGCGCGCTTGTGTGAAGGAATGTCGTCGAGAATTTGCTGGTCCGTAATGCCGGCCAGCAAACGCGTGCCGTCCTCTTTCACGAGGAGCGCCGGCTCTCCCATTGTGTAACCGCCGATTCCTCGGCTGTTGACGTCTTGAATCGAATGACAGGAGATGCAGGACACGCCGTCGTCATCGAAAGGCCGCTTCACTTTAGAATTTTTCGTTAATGCACCGGTGAATAACGCAGCCGGGTTATGACACGATTCGCAGTGACGCGTGAACTCAATCCCTTTTTGGTTCTGAATGTCTTTGACGTTCTTTTGATAGAAGGGTTCGCGAAAAGCATTGCCGTGTGCCGACTGCCGCCATTGCGCGTGCGCGTCCGTGTGACAAGTGCCACAACGCTTCGAGAGCACAAACATTTCACCGGGAATAAACGTGCCGGTGGTTGAGCTCGCATTGCTCGGCGAGAAAGGATTCGGGCCGAACTTGAAATCGTAAGTCTTCGAGATTTCGTCCGCGTAGGCCGTGCTGGGTGACGGTGGCGTCTCGGCGTGACTCTTAATGAGTGCGAAAGCTGCTCCCGTTAGCAACGCCATGGCTATGACGGGGGTGGTCAATCTGCGCCGTGGAATTCGTTGGGGTCGATCTACTTTCATCAGAACACCTCTGAACTAGGGCCGTTCTTTGGGTGGTTGCGAACTGTTTTCCGGCGCCGGCAATTGATTGGTAGTCGAACTGCCCGCCATTCCCGTCTCGCGCGCTTTTCGGGATTCTTCCAGCGTCTTGAACAGCGCGAGTTCCCGATCGGCTTCGGCCTTCGATTTCAGCCGTGAATATATCAAAAAAAGCTGGTAATGAACTCCTGGATCGTCCTTGCTCATTTCCGCGCCACGTTTTAGCAAGGGCAACGCCTCGTCATATCGCTTCAAACGCACCAGCAACCGGCCCAAATCGTACGTCGCCGGGTAATTATCTACCTCGAGCGACAGCGCCCGCCGCAACAAACGCTCGGCCTCTATTGTTTCGCCGCGTTCCAACGCGAGAAACCCGAGATTGGCGTAAGCCGACGCGTTGTCGGCCTGCAACTGAATCGTCCTTTCAAACTCAGTGCGCGCTAAATCAAATTGTCCTTCCGCGCGCGCCGCGTATCCCAGAAGGTAATGCAATGCCGCGCTCTGCGGGAAACTTTTGAGCGCGTTCGCGAAGGTGGCATGGGCTTCCGAGTAACGCCGGATGCGGAAGTACGCAACACCTAGTCGCATGTGATAAAGGGGCTTGTTCGGGTCCTGCTCGACTGCCTTTTCATAAAACGAGATCGCGCGATCGCTGCGCTGGTTCTTAACCAACTCTTCCGCCATTACAAAATATGCTTCGGGATAGGTCGGTTGGAACTTGATTGTGCGTTGCCACAATCCCAAAGCGTTCTCGCTTTCGCCTTTCGCTGACGCAATCAGGCCAAGCCGGTAAAAGACGTCAGGCTGTTCGGGTTGTAATGTCGCCGCCGCTTGCAGGACGGCACGCGCGCGATCAAGTTGATCCAAATTAATCAGCGCCAGGCCGAGGTTGTACAGCACCTCGTAATTGTTCGGCGTCAGTTCGTTCGTGCGCTCGAAGAGCGCGGCCGCCCGTTCGTACGAGCCCACATCTGCCAGCGCGAGTCCTAATGTGAACAGCACCCGGGGGTCGTTGGCGCCGCGCGCTTCAATTTTGTCCGCGAGCCGAGTCGCTTCGCTGGTGCGTTGCGCCCTCGCGTAAGCATTCATCAGCGTCAACAAGGTAGTTAAGTCGACGGAATCTTCGCCGCCCGCCGCCTTCACAAGATTCGTTAAGACGGCAATCGCCCGCTCGTACGCTTTCGTTCGAATGTAGAGAACGGCCAGGTTGTAAGCAGCATCGCTACGTTTCGGATCCAGGTTGAGCGCCGCCTCGAGCTTTTTGATCGCCTCGTCGGTGCGTCCGGTATTAGAGAGCACGATCGCGAGATTCGTAAGCGCACCTACCGACTTAGGATCCAAACGCAGCGCCGACCGCAGCTCCTGTTCGGCTTCAGCTGCATGACCACGCTGAAACAGAATCACGCCGAGCAAAGTATGCGCAGCGGCGTTGCGCGGCTGTTTACTGACCGCTTCGCGCGCGGTCTTCTCGGCGTCTTCGATTTTTCCCGCGCGCAGCAGTTCGGCAGCCTGATCCACGATCAGATCCTGTTCCACCGGAGGTTGCGCCCCAGGACGCCGCTGGTAACTCGCGTGTGTGCTGAAAGCGTTGGTGGCGGACCACAGCAAGATCGTGGCCGCAAAAACCAGGACACATTTTGTATTGGCTGATGTCACCGGAACCTAATTCATCGTGCCGACGCGCGATTGCGTCGCTACTTTCGGACTGCGTCGTGATTCATGTATGCGTTTGACGATGGCGGCCTGGGCAGCGGCCTCTTCTTTTCGACCGAGACGCCGGTACGCCAGCGAAAGCTGATAATGCGGCTCGGGATTGTCGGGCGCCAGTTCGGCCGCGCGTTGCAGATGCTCGATCGCCTCGAGTGGTCGCCCCCGGCCGACCAGCGCTCGGCCTAATGCGACACGCG
>Ga0075423_10003697_pt1 | contig 14103 bp, 15 predicted proteins | sample SoiMethybrSBSTD2_FD_80114 | JGI IMG/M metagenome (GOLD analysis project Ga0075423, IMG submission 80114) | Bulk soil microbial communities from a Populus tree surrounding site in Tennessee, USA - Soil MetaG P. TD hybrid SBSTD2 | ecosystem: Environmental > Terrestrial > Soil > Tree plantation...
ATGCCCGCACCGGCCTTGATCGGTCGCCTCGAGTCGCTCGGCCTGCGCGTGCAACGCACCTCGCACCTGTGCGGCGGCCAGGTCGTCTTCGGCTGGCTGCACGGCCTGACTGGGGCGCTCCCAGGTCACCCCGACCTCTACGCGGCCATCCGACGGCCCGAGGCGCGTCACCGCCCGCTCTCCCCCGCGCGCCGGCGCGCGACCCTGGCCGCAGCCGCCGTGCTGTTCCCCGCGGCCGCTGTCGCCGCGGGGGCCGAGGCCGCCGCCGGCCACGGCGGCACCGTTTACGTGGAGGCGCGGAAGTGACGGCCACGACCCAGATCGCCGAGCCCGCGCGGGCCGACCTCCCGCCGGGCAAGATCGTCGTCGTGATGCCCGCGTACAACGCGGCCAAGACGCTCGAGCGCACCTACGGCGCCATCCCGGCGGGCTGGGTCGACGACGTGATCCTCGTCGACGACAAGTCGCCGGACGACACGGTCGACATCGCGCGCTCGCTGCCGCTGCACGTCATCTGGCACCCGCACAACGTCGGCTACGGCGGCAACCAGAAGACCTGCTACCTGTGGGCCCTCCAGCACGACGCCGACGTCGTCGTGATGCTCCACCCCGATGGCCAGTATGAGCCGACGCTGATCCCCAAGCTCGTCGCGCCGATCCTGCGCGGCGAGGCCGACCTGGTGCTGGGCTCGCGCCTGGCCGAGGGCCCGCGCGCGGCGCTGAAGGGCAAGATGCCGCTCTGGAAGCTGATCGCAAACCGCTTCCTGACCATCGTCGAGAACGCGATCCTCGGCACCCACATGAGCGAGATGCACTCCGGGTACCGCGCTTACTCGCGCGAGTTGCTCATCAATGTGCCGTTTCTGCGCAACTCGCTCGACTTCTCCTTCGACTCCGAGATGCTCATGCAGGCGTCACACCTGGGCTATCGACTCGCGGAGGTGCCGACCAGGACGATCTATTTCGCCGACGCATCATCGGTCTCGTTCAAGCCGTCGGTCGTGTACGGGTGCAAGACGCTTTGGGTGGGGGCGCGGTTGATGCTCCACCGCGCCGGGATCCTGCGCTCGCGCAAGTTCGAGCGGTAAGCGCGCGCGGGGGTGTGCCGGGCACCACGGCGTACGGGGCACCGCGCCCGCGGCACTCGCTAGGGCGCGCCGTCCTCGATCTCACGGAGGTGCCGGACGTTGGCCACGTCATCGGCGTCCGTGCTGGGGGCGGCGGCAAGCCAGGCGTCGAGGATCTCGCTCAGCTCGGCCTCCGAGGTCGCCCGCAGCGAGAGCGCGAGCGCGTTGGCGTCGTTCCACCGGCGCGCGCCATCCGCGGTCTGGGCATCGGCGCACAGGGCGGCGCGCACGCCTGCGACCTTGTTCGCGGCAATGGAGGCGCCCGTGCCGGTCCAACAGCAGACCACGGCCTGGTCGGCTCGCCCTTCGGCCACGTCACGGGCCGCGGCCTCGCTGGCCCAGGCCCAGTCGTCGCGCGCGGCGTTGCTGAGGGCGCCATGGGTGCTCACCTCGTGGCCGCGCGCGCGCAGTTGCTCCACCACGGCGTCGGCGACGCCGACCCGCTCATCCGCAGCGACCGCAAAGCGCATCGCCGCCAGTATGACTCGCGCCATGCCGGCGCCCCCTTCGCCGGCGAAGTCCGGCGGCCCCGAATCCGGCCGGCGGTATAACCGTCGCATGGTCGATCCGGACGCCCTCGAGCGCGAGACCCAGCGGGTCGGGCGCCGGCTGCACGCGGGGTTTCCGACCGCCGCGCGGCATCCGCTCAAGGCGCTCGACGGCCGGGCCATGGACTACGCGGCCTCCGACGAGGCGCTGCGCGCCGCGCTGTTCCGCTTCGTCGACGTGGTCCCGGCGTGTCGCTCCCTCGACGACCTCGCTCGCCACCTCGCAAGCTTCCTGGGCGAGGTCGACCAACGGCCGCCGTCGCTCGACGCGGCCATGCGGCTGTCGAACTCGAAGGCCGGCCGGGCCGCGCTCGGCGCCGCCGCGGCCGCCGGCGTCAAGCACATGGCCCACCGGTTCATCATCGCCGAGAGCCACCACGACGTGGACGGCCATCTGCGCGGGCTGTGGCGCCACGGTGTGGCCGCCTCGCTCGACCTTCTCGGCGAGGCCACGGTGACGGCCAAGGAGGCCGATGCCTACGCGGAGCGCGCCGCCGACGCGGTGCGCACGATCGCCGCTTTCGCGCCTGGCTGGCCGGCGCGGCCGCGGCTCGAGCACGACTTCGCCGGCGCGATCCCGCGCGCCAATGTGTCGGTCAAGGTCTCGGGCCTGACCCCGCTGCTGCGGCCCGACGCGCCCGAGCGCGGCAAGCGCGACGCCGCCGTGCGCCTGCGCCGCCTCCTCGTGGAGGCGCGCGACCGCCGCTCCCACCTCCACATCGACATGGAGTCGGTGGACTCGCTGGACGCCGTGCTCGAGCTCGTCCTCGAGCTGCTGGCCGAGCCCGAGCTCGCCGACGGGCCCTCGGCGGGGATCGTGCTGCAAGCGTACCTGCGCGAGTCGCCGCAGCGGCTGCGCGAGGTGCTCGCGTGGGCCCGCGCCACGCCGCGCGCGCAGCCGCTGACCGTGCGCCTGGTCAAGGGCGCCTACTGGGACCACGAGGTGGTCGAAGCGCGCCAGCACGGCTGGGGTGTCCCGGTGTTCGAGGACAAGGCCGAGTCGGACCGCAACTTCGAGGCCCTGTCGCGCGCGCTGATCGACGCCAAGCCGCTCGTGCGCACGGCGATCGCGTCCCACAACCTGCGCTCGGTCTCGCACGCGATCGCCTACAACCGTCTGACCGGCGGCGACGACGGCGACGTCGAGCTGCAGGTGCTGCGCGGCCTCGGCGACGACCTCCAGGACGCGCTCGCCCATCAGGGCTACCGCGTCCGCGCCTATTGCCCGGTGGGCGAGCTCGTCGCGGGCATGGCCTACCTCGTACGCCGGCTGCTCGAGAACACCGCCAACGAGTCCTTCCTGTCCGACCTGCAGAAGGGCACGCCGATCGACGAGCTTCTGGCGGCGCCGTGACCCTCCCCCCGTTCGCGAACGAGCCCATCCTCGAGCTGCGCCGCGCCGAGGCGCGCGCCACGCTGCTCGAGGGCCTCGAGTGGCTCGAGGAGCGGCTGCCGATTCGGGTCCCGATCTGGATCGGCGAGGAGCGCGGAGCGGCGGAGGGGCTGGAGTCGACCGACCCCGGCGACCCCGACCGCATGGTCGCCACCGCCGGCCGCGCGACCGCCGCCGACGCCGCGCGCGCAGTCGAGACCGCGCAGCGCGGGTTTCGGGACTGGAGCGCGCGGCCTGCCACCGAGCGCGCCGAGGCTCTCGTCCGCGCCGCCGCCTGGCTTCGCGAGCGGCGGCCCAAAGTCGCGGCGCTGGCGATGCGGGAGTGCGCCAAGCCCTGGGGCGAGGCAGACGCCGACGTCTGCGAGGCCATCGACTTCCTCGAGTACTACGCGCGCGGGGCGATCGAGCTCGACCGCGATCCCCCGCTGCTGCAGGTGCCCGGCGAGCGCAACGCCATGCGCTGGCGCCCGCGCGGCGTCGTCGCTGTCATCGCGCCCTGGAACTTCCCCGTCGCGATCCCGTGCGGCATGACCGCGGCGGCGCTCGTCACTGGCAACGCGGCGATCCTCAAGCCGGCCGAGCAGTCGCCCGGCTGCGCCCTCCCGATCGTCGAGGCGCTGCGGGCCGGCGGCGTTCCACCCGACGCGCTGGCGCTGCTCCCCGGCGAAGGCGACGCGGGCGCCGCGCTGGTCCGGCACCGCGGCGTCCACACCATCGCTTTCACCGGCTCGGCCGCCGTCGGCCTCGAGATCCTGCGCAGCGCCAGCAAGGTGGCCGACGGCCAGCGCCACCTCAAGCGGGTCATCGCCGAGATGGGGGGCAAGAACTGCGTCATCGTCGACTCCGACGCCGACCTCGACGACGCGGTCCCCGCGATCGTGCAGAGCGCCTTCGTCTACGCCGGCCAGAAGTGCTCGGCCGCCGCGCGCGTGCTCGCGCACGAGGCCGTGGCCGATCAACTGGTCGAGCGTCTGGCCGGCGCGGTCGACGTGCTGGAAGCCGGCCCCGCGGACGCGTTCGAGACCGACGTGCCCGCGGTGATCGAGCGCGCGGCCCGCGACCGGGTGCTGCGCTACCAGGAGCGCGCGGCGCAGGACGGCACCATCGCCGCCCGCGCCGAGCCCGTGCCCGACCGGGGCTGGTACTGCCCCCCGACGCTGGCCGTCGACCTCGATCCGGGCTCGCCCGTGCTGGCCGAGGAGGTGTTCGGGCCGCTGCTGACCGTCGAGCGGGTGGCGTCGATCGAGGAGGCCTCGGAGCGCGTCGACGAGCTCCCCTTCGCCCTCACCGGCGGCCTGTTCTCGCGCGACCCGGCCACGGTGCAACGCGTCGCGGCGCACAGCCCGGTCGGCAACCTCTACGTCAACCGCGCCATCACCGGCGCCATGGTCGGCCGCCAGCCCTTCGGCGGCAACCGGCTGTCGGGCACGGGGACCAAGGCCGGCGGCCCTGCCTACCTCCTGCAGTTCGTCGAGCCCCACGTGGTGACCGAGAACACGGTTCGCCACGGGCTCGTGGTCGAGTAGCGGGCGCTCAGCGGCGCCTCGACGTCCTGCCACTCGAGCCGACCGGGCTCGAGGAAGTCAGCTGCTGCACAGCCGGACCGGCAGCGTCTTGAGCTGGTTGATGAACGGGGACTCGACCCAGGTCGGCTCGCCCGCGAGCTCCATCGCCGGGTAGCGGCGCAGGGTCTCCTCGAGCAGGATGCGCAGCTCGAGGCGGGCCAATGCCGTGCCCAGGCAGAAGTGGCGGCCGCCGGCGCCAAAGGCCTGGTGGTCGGGGTTGCGCGCGACGTCGAAGCGGTCGGGGTCCTCGTAGCGCGTCTCGTCGCGGTTGGACGACACGTACCACATGACGACCTTGTCGCCCTCGCGGATCCTCGTGCCGTGGAGGTCGGTGTCCGCTGTCGCCGTGCGTGCGAAGTGGGCGAAGGCCGGGAACATGCGCAGGGACTCCTCAACCGCGCTCGGGACGAGCGACGGCTCGTCGAGGAGCCGCTGCCGCTCCTCCGGATGCTGCATGAGCGCGCGCATGGCCGACGAGTACGTCGCCTTGGTCGAGTCGTTGCCTGCGGCGACGAGGAGGAAGAAGCCCATGACGATCTCGTGCTCCTCGAGGCGCTCGCCCTCGACCTCGGCGTGGACGAGGACGCTCGTGAGGTCCTCGGTCGGGTTCTCGCGGCGGGCCGCGATCAGCGCGCGGCAGCTCTCGAAGATCTGGGGCACGAGCTTCTCGACCACTGCGTCGACGCCGTCGGGGTTGAGGTCGGGGTCGCCGGCGCCGAGGGTCGCGTTCATCAGCGCGGCCCACATTGCGTCGTCGGATTCGGGGATGCCCATGAAGCTGTGGATGACGCGCGAGACCGCGGGCTGGGCGACGTCGTTGACCAGGTCGCAGGTCTCGCGGCCCTCGAGCCGGCCGAGCACGCGGACGACAATGGCCCGGATCTCGTCCTCGTGCTGGGCGATCCGCTTTGGCGTGAAGCCGGCCTGGAACAGCGCCTTGAGGCGATCGTGGCGGGGCGGGTCCATGCCGATGAACATCGCCTGGATGAGCTCGAGCGGGAACGCGTAGCTCGCCGCGGTGATCCCCTTCTTCGCGGACGAGTAGGTCTTCCAGTCGCGGCTGACGGTATGGATGTCGTCGGCGGTGGTGACCGACCAGTACCCCGTCTCCAGCGGGAACTCCGGGATCTCGCTGGACCAGTGCACGGGGCACTCCCGGCGGAGGCGGCCGAACAGCTCGTGGGGCGGACCGTGCTCCCAGGTCGGGCGGTCGATCACGAGCGCGCGGTCCAGGTCACTGTCGATCGACGTCATCCGGCCTCCAGTTTCGGGTCGTTTCGGGGGAGTCTCTCGCGTCGAGCCCGCGCGGCGGATTTCTTCTCACTTCGGGCCGCTGCCGCGGGATCCTATCGGTTGGTTGGCCAGCCAGCCAGGAGCGCTACACCTCGATTTCGATGCGCACCAGCTCGCGCCAGTCGCCGTCGTGGCAGTGGTCGAGCTCGGTGCGCACGGCGGCGAGGTTGTCCTCGTCCCTGCTGGATGCCTGGGTGATGACGCGGTAGGTCGCGTCGTCGAGCTTCTCGAGCAGCAGGCTCCTGCGGACGCAGGTCACGAGGCGATGGATGGCCTCGTCATTGCCCGGGGCGGTGACGCGGATCAGTACGTCGCGCGCTACGTCTCCGCCTGCGCTCATGGCCGCGACCCTATCGGGTCATGGCGCCCCTGCTTCGTCGCTCACACCGTATGCTCGACTCGATGGTCCACACCACGACCGTGCGCGTCGCCGCGATCCAGGCGACGCCGGCCATCCTCGACGCGCAGGCGTCGGTCGACAAAGCGGTCGCGCTGCTCGGCGACGCGGCGCAGGACGGCGTGCAGCTCGCGGTGCTGCCGGAGGCCTTCGTGCCGCTCTACCCGTCCAACGCATGGGCGAAGGGCGCGGGCGCATTCGGCGGCTGGGACGAGCTGTGGGAGCGGCTGCATGCCAACGCTGTCGACGTTCCCGGCCCGCTGGTCGACCAGCTCGCAGCCGCGTGCAAGCGCGATGGGATCCATCTGGCCATCGGCGTCAACGAGCGCGAGGGCGGCTCGCTCTACAACACGCTCCTCTACCTCGGGCCCGAGGGCCTCATCCACCGCCACCGCAAGCTCATGCCGACCATGCACGAGCGGCTGTTCCACGGCGTGGGCGCCGGCGACGACCTTGCGCCGGTCGAGCTTCCCTTCGGCCGCGTGGGCGGGCTGATCTGCTGGGAGAACCGCATGCCCCTGGCCCGCTGGGCCGTCTACGGCGGCGGTCCGCAGATCTGGGTCGCACCGACGGCGGACGACTCCGACGGCTGGCTGGCGACCGTGCGGCACATCGCCATCGAGTCCGGCGCATTCGTGGTCTCGGTGCCGCAGTACATCCCTGCCTCGGCGTTCCCCGACGACTTCCCCGTGCCGTTGCCCGAGGGCAAGGACGGGTTCGGGCGCGGCGGCGCAGCGATCATCGAGCCGACCTGGGGCGAGGTGCTGGCCGGCCCGCTCTACGACGAGGAGGGCCTCGTCGTGGCCGACTGCGACCTGCGTCAGGGTCTCAAGGCGAAGCGCTGGTTCGACGCCGTCGGGCACTACTCGCGCCGCGACGTGCTGGCCTGAGCGGGTCGTCACACCGCTTTCCGACGCGCTTGACACCGGGCGACTTGCCGGTGGTGGGAGACTGCTGGTGGTGACGTCGCTTCCCGTCTACGTGAAAGTGCTTCTCGCTGTCGGGTTGACGGTTTCCATCGGCCTTGCCTTCTTCGGCCGCGGCCCGGCGCGGCCCGCGAGCCGGCGCCTGGTCATCGCGGTTGCAGCCGGCGGTCTCGTCGGATACCTCGTCGGGCTGCACGCCGCCATCCATCACCGCCACGCGTTCGCGGCGGCGCTCATCGCAGCGGCGGTGGAGACCATGTGCCTGGCCGTGTGGCTGGCCAAAGCGCGCTCGGACGGCGACGGCGGGACCAAGACGCCCGACGAGCCCGAGCCCGCCGATCCCGGCGACGAGGGCGGCCCGGACTGGGACGAGTTCGACCGCCGCCGGGCGCTGTGGGCGCGCCAGCGTCCGCGCGATCGGGAACCGGTCTAGCCGCGCGCGACCCGCTCGAGGAACAGGCGGTGCAGCCGCGGGTCGTCGGCGAGCTCGGGGTGAAACGCGACCACGAGCACGCCGTTCTCGCGCGCCACTACGGGGTGGCCGTCGACCGTGGCCAGGATCTCGACGTCCTCGCCCGCCTCGTCGATCCAGGGCGCGCGGATGAACACAGCCCGCACCGGCGGGCCCTCCAGGCCGGCGACGTCGAGGTCGGCCTCGAACGACCGGATCTGGCGCCCGAAGGCGTTGCGCCGGGCGCGGATGTCCATCAGCCCGAGGTGGTCGCGGTCCGCCATGATCAGTCCGGCGCAGGTGCCGAGGATCGGGGTGCCGGCCGCGTGCAGGGCACGCAGCGGCTCGGCCAGGCCCTCGCGCTCGATCCCCAGCGTCATCACAGTTGACTCGCCCCCGGGCAGGACGAGCCCGTCGAGCCCCTCCAGCTGCTCGGGCACCCGGACCTCGCGCGGCTCGGCGCCGCACGCCCGCAGCAGGCGCGCGTGGGCCTCGAAGTCGCCCTGCAGCGCCAGGACTCCGACCACAAGCACGCCGTGAGGCGTCACTCGGCGCGGCTGCCGAGGACGCAGGCCCCGTGGCGTGCTCGGCACGCGAGGGGCCGAGGACGCAGGCAGGCGCGTCGAGAACGCCTCACCAGCCGCGGGGCGAGAGCAGCTGCGCGTCGTCGAGCTTGCGCGCCTCGAGCGAGCTCATGGCCTCGCCCAGGCCCTCCGACGCGCGGGCGACCCGCTCGGGGTCGTCGAAGTGCGTGGTCGCCTCGACGATGGCGCGGGCGCGGCGCGGCGGGTCCGAGGACTTGAAGATCCCCGAGCCGACGAACACGCCCTCGGCACCCAGCTGCATGACCAGCGAGGCGTCGGCCGGCGTGGCGATGCCCCCGGCGCAGAACAGCACGACCGGCAGCCTGCCCGCCTCGGCGACGCCGCGGACGAGGTCGAGTGGCGCGCGCAGGTCCTTGGCCGCACCGGCGACCTCGGCCTCGTCGAGCGACTTCAGCTTCCGCATCGCCCCCGTGATCTCGCGCAGGTGGCGGACGGCCTCGACGATGTCGCCCGTGCCCGCCTCCCCCTTGGAGCGGATCATCGCCGCGCCCTCGCCGATGCGGCGCAGGGCCTCGCCGAGGTTCGTGGCGCCGCACACGAACGGCACCTTGAACCGCCACTTGTCGATGTGGTTGTTCTCGTCGGCGGGGGTGAGCACCTCGGATTCGTCCACGTAGTCGACCTCGAGCGCCTCGAGCACCTGCGCCTCGGCGAAGTGCCCGATCCGGGCCTTGGCCATCACGGGGATCGTGACCGCCTCCTGGATGCCGCGGATCATCGTCGGGTCGGACATGCGGGCGACGCCGCCGTCGCGGCGGATGTCGGCCGGGACGCGCTCGAGCGCCATGACCGCGGCCGCGCCGGCGTCCTCCGCGACCTTGGCCTGCTCGGGGGTGACCACGTCCATGATCACGCCGCCCTTGAGCATCTCGGCAAGGCCGGCCTTGACCCGGAACGTCGCCTCGTCGCGCATGAATCGAGGTTAGCGGTCTACGGGGCCAACGAAGTGGTACGACGCGATGCGCATGCCGCCGTTGAAGTAGAGCCGGTGGGCGTCCAGGCGCTCCGGCCCGACGCCCGAGTCGAGATGGAGCTCGTCGCACCCGAGCCGCCGGGCTTCCGCGCGCAGCCAGCCCAGGAGCGCGCCGGCGTGGCCGCGCCGGCGTGCGTCCGGGTGGGTCGAGAGGTCGTCGACGTAGAGCGCGCGCGTCCCCCAGGCCAGGTTGTGCAGGAGGCGGAAGCCGGCGACCGCGACCGCCTCGTCCGCTTCCTCGAAGGCCGCGACGAGCCGGTAGCCCTCGCGACGCTGGACCTCGTCCACCCGCGCGACGAACGCGTCGCGCCCGGCGAGACGCGGCCGTAGCGGGCGCATGGCCGCGTACGCCAGCGCGGTCTCTCCCGGAAGCAGCTCGCGTATCAGGCGTCTGACCCCCTTGAGGGTGGTCGAGGGTTTGCTACTTCAGCCGGAACGCCTTGATGCGGTCCTCGTATGCGGCCTGGTCGCGCGCGTAGACCGCGTACGCGATGGCCTGCACGATGGACAGCAGCGCCGTGTGCGAGCGCACGTAGGCCGGCGAGTTGGACGAGTAGTACAGGCGGATGCGGGCGAGCTTGGCCACCTCCGACAGCGTGGCGTCGGTGATCGCGGCCGTCGTCGCCTTGCGGTGGCGAGCGAGCTTCATCGTGCGCGTGACCAGTGGCGCCGCACGGCCGGCGGACAGGCCGATCACGAGCGTGTGCTCGTCGATGCGGGCCAGGCGCCCGAGCGCCTCCTGCGAGGGTGAGGCGACGAGGTCGGCGCGGATGTCGAGCAGCATGAGCAGGTGGCGCAGGTAGGAGGCGAAGAACGCCATCTGGTCGGTGCCGGCGATGAGGATCATGCGGGCCGAGGAGATCGCCTCGACCAGCGCGTCGACATCCTTGCGGGTCACCTTGCGCGCGGTGTCCTCGACGTTGACGTGGTCCGACGCCAGCGCGGTCTCGAACTCGGTCTGGTCGAGCGCGAACAGCGGGCCGGACAGAGAGACCGCGGTCGTGTCCTCGACGCGCCGACGGCGGTACTCCTCGCGGGCGGCCGACTGGAGCTCGGGGAAGCCCTCGAACCCGAGCGCCTGGGAGAAGCGCACGACCGTGCTCGACGAGGTGTTGGCGCGGCGCGCGAGCTCCTCGGCGGTCTGGAACGCGGCTTCGTCGAGGTGGTCGACGATGTACTGCGCCACGTCCTTCTGCGAGCGCGAGAACTCGTCGAAGCGGGCGGTGATGTACGAGGAGAGGGTCTTCTGCCCGTCGACCGGCGCGGAGACCGGGACGGGAGTGGTGGTCGCGGCGCGCTTCATGGGCAGCGGTTGATTCGACGCCCGACCGCCGCGATCCTGCAACGGCTACGCTCAGCGCCGCGATGCGCGCCCTTCCGACCAGTCTCGAAGGCGTTCTGCTGCTCGAGCCCGCGGTCCACGGCGACGAGCGCGGGTTCTTCGTCGAAACCTTCCGGGCGAACGTGTGGGAGGAGCTCGGAGTCGGGGCCGAGTTCGTGCAGGACAACCACTCGCGCTCGCGCCGCGGCACGCTGCGCGGCATGCACTTCCAGACCACGCCCGGCCAAGCCAAGCTGATCCGCTGCGCCCGCGGCCGCATCGTCGACGTCGTCGTCGACCTGCGCCGCGGCTCGGGCACGTTCGGCCGGTGGGAGGGCCACGAGCTCGACGACGCGGCGCTGCGCCAGCTGTGGGTCCCGGTCGGGTTCGCGCACGGGTTCTGCGTCGTCTCCGACGAGGCCGACGTCGTCTACAAGTGCTCGAGCTACTACGACCCGGCCACCGAGGCCGGCATCGCGTACGACGACCCCGACGTCGGCATCGCCTGGCCCGGCATCGAGCTGACCGTCTCCGAGCGCGACCGCACGGCCCCCCGGCTGGCCGAGATCGCCGACGCGCTTCCGTAGGTCGGCCCATGGGATGTCGGCTGGCGCTCGCAGTGGTGCTCGCGGTCGTCGCGTTCGCCTCCCTCGCCACGGGAGCGCTCGGGGAGGCGCTTGTCCCTTTGGACGGGCCCTTCGCGTCCGCTCCCATCTACGCCACCGGACCACCGGGCGACGGCCGGCTGTTCATTGTCGAGCGCGACGGCCAGATCGACGTGCGAGACGGCGCGACGATGACGACGTTCCTCACCGTGCCCGACGTCGCCGTCGACGGGGAGCGCGGCCTCCTCTCGATGGCGTTCCCGCCCGATTACGCGACCAGCGGCCTGTTCTACGTCTTCAAGGTCTCCAGCGCCAACAACGGCCAGCTGCAGATCATCGAGTACCGGGTCGCCGCCGGCGACCCCGACCGGGCCGAGCCGGGCTCGGCGCGTGTCGTGCTGCGCCAGGACCACGACCACGCCAACAACCACAACGGCGGCCAGCTCCAGTTCGGTCCCGACGGCGACCTTTACGCCACCCTCGGCGACGGCGGCGACACGCCGGAGAAGGGCCAAAACACGAACTCGCTGCTGGGCAAGGTGCTCCGCATCGACCCGCGCGCCCAGTCCGACGGCTCTGCGTACGGGATCCCCTCGACCAACCCGTTCGCCGGCAACACGCGCTGCGGGCCGACGGACGGGACGCAGCCATGTCCCGAGATCTTCGCGTATGGGCTCCGCAACCCGTTTCGCGCCTCCTTCGACCGGCTCGCCGGTGATTTCGTCGTCGCCGATGTCGGCGAGAACACGTGGGAGGAGGTGAGTCTCGGCGGGCTGACCGACCGGGCGACGGGCGAGAACGGCCTGCGCGGGGCGAACCTGGGCTGGGGCGAGTGCGAAGGGAACTTCGACGCCGCCTCGGTCACGGATCCGTGCCCGCCCGGCGTCGGCCAGGTGCCGCCCTTCTTCTCCTATCCCCACGAGGGCGACCCGGCGCGGACCGGCTGCGCGGTGATCGGCGGCTTCGTCGTGCGCGACCCGACCCTGAGCACGCTCAACGGCCGGTATCTCTACGGCGACCTGTGCCGCGCCGACCTCCGCACCCTGGACCTCGGAGCGGGCGGGCCCGATCCGAAGCCGGCGGGCCTCGTCGTCCTCGACCATGGGTCCCTCCTCTCGTTCGGCGAGGACGCCCGCGGATGCGTGTACGCCCTGGCCGACCAGCGCGCCTATCGCGTCGCGGCATCGGCGTCGGACCAGTTCGCCTGCCCGAATCCCGTCACGCCCGCCTTCCCGGGAATCGCCGGCTCACCGCCCGCCCGGACCGCGCCACCCACACTCCGCGTCGCGCGCGCCGTCGGCGCCAGGCGCGGCGCCGTCCGGGTCGCCGTGACCTGCGACGAGGCCTGCGACCTCACCGCCCGCGGCACGCTGAGCTTCTCGCGCGCCGCGGCGGCGTCCTCCCGTCTGCGGACGGCCCACGCCCGCGCCGATGCCGGACAGCGCACGATGCTCACCCTGCGACTCTCGCGCCCGCAGCGCGCCCGCGCCCGGCGCGCGAAGCGGACCATCGTCCACGTGACCGTCACGGCCCGCGATGGTGCCGGCAACGTCGCGACCACGCGGCTGCGCCGGGCCTACTCGGCCGCGTAGTCCTCGCTGCCCATGATGTGCAGGGACACGTAGGGCTCGTCGCCCACGACCCAGCTGTCGTGGCCGGGCGGGACGTAGAAGAAGTCGCCCGGCCCCATCACCCGCTCGGTCCCGTCGTCCATGCGCACCGCCGCGCGGCCGCTGAGGACGAGCCCCACGTGCTCGACCGGGCACGAGCTCTCCCCCGTCGCCGCCCCGACGTGCTCGGACCACCTCCAACCCGGCTCGTAGGTCGCGCGTCCGAGCGTCATCGGGCCGACGGCGTAGACCTCGAAGCGCCCCCGCTCGAACTCCCGCACCTCAGAGGGGGCGTCGAAGTTGACCAGCGCGAGATCCACTAGACCCCGCGGGCGGGCAGGAAGCCACGGCGCTGGCGCTGGTCGGCCCGGACCACGTGCGTGACCGCGTTGATGAGCGCCAGGTGGGTGAACGCCTGCGGGAAGTTGCCCAGGTGGCGCCCGGCCTCGGGGTCGAGCTCCTCCGCATAGAGGAGCAGCGGGCTCGCGTAGCTCAGGAGCTTCTCGCACAGCGTGCGGGCGCGGTCGGCTTCGCCGATCTCCACCAGCGCGCTCACGAGCCAGAACGAGCAGATCGTGAAGGTGCCCTCTTCGCCCGCCAGCCCGTCATCGGTGGCGTCCACCCGGTAGCGCAGCACCAGCCCGTCCACGGTCAGCTCGTCGGCGATCGCGAGCACGGTGTTGCGGATGCGCTCGTCGTCGGCGGGCAGGAAGCGCACGAGCGGCAGCAGCAGGTTGGCGGCGTCGAGGGCGTCGGTGTCGTAGTGCTGGGTGAAGACCCCGCGGTCGTCGACGCCGTGCGCGAGCACGTCGGCCTTGATGTCGGATGCGATCTCGGCCCAGTGGCCCGCGCGGTCGCCGTCGCCCTGCATCGCCGCGAGGCGCGACCCGCGGTCGAGCGCCACCCAGCACATCGCCTTGGACGAGACGAAGTGCTTGGGGTCACCGCGCACCTCCCAGATTCCGCGGTCGGGCTCGCCCCAGTGCTCGATCGCCGCCGCGACCGCGCGCGACAGCAGCTTCCACGTGCGCTCGGACAGGTAGTCGTGCGACTTCGTGTGCAGGTAGACCGAGTCGAGCAACGCCCCCCACACGTCGTGCTGATCCTGATCGTAGGCGGCGTTGCCGACCCGGACCGGGTGCGCGCCCTCGTAGCCGTGCAGGTGGTCCAGGGTCTCCTCTGGCAGCCGATGCTCTCCGCCGATGCCGTACATGATCTGGTAGCGCTCCGTCTCCTCGACGACGTCGGCGACGAAGTTGAAGAAGTCGTTGGCCTCGGCGTCGAAGCCG
>Ga0075423_10003698_pt1 | contig 14101 bp, 7 predicted proteins | sample SoiMethybrSBSTD2_FD_80114 | JGI IMG/M metagenome (GOLD analysis project Ga0075423, IMG submission 80114) | Bulk soil microbial communities from a Populus tree surrounding site in Tennessee, USA - Soil MetaG P. TD hybrid SBSTD2 | ecosystem: Environmental > Terrestrial > Soil > Tree plantation...
ACTTCGTTGCTGAGCGCACATCCGCAGACCTTAACAACGAGTGGGCATGTTTGCTGTGCAATACGAGACACTGGCCTTCCGACTCACATCAGACCGCGTGGCGGCTTCGCTCGACGATTCAGCACGACGGGGCGCGTTTACCAGCAAGCCTCACGGCGCGTCGTTCGTCCATACGGCCGGGGTGTGCACAACAGGACAGCGCGTCAATGTGCTCGACCGTTAGTCTGGGTCGAATTGTTGGTGCGGCCCGGTCCAGTTCCTGGCCAGGCGCGCTCCAGAGCTTCATCGAGGCCTATGACGAACAGACGTAAGGTCTGCCGATACTGCGGTCTGGCATCAACGGTGTTCCACGCGAATGCGGGCGAGTGTATCGACGCGCTTCAACACGAGGTGAATCGACTCAAAAGGACACTTGCCGCGCGGAGGCACGGCAGGATTGCCGTTTCAACGTCCGTCGCGATCGTGACAACGCCTGGGCTCTTGTCGCCTCGGATCGCTTCAATCCGATGACCCCTGGCGCGGAAGCCGCACTGTTCACTTGCGAACATCTTCCCAGGCTGACCGCGTGCGATGATTTGCCACATGGAATCTCGAAAAGCTGCCAACGGCCATGCCAGGCCTCGAAAATCCACCAATGGCAACGCCGGGCCCTTACAGGCTTTCAATGCGCAAGCGTTTCTCGCCTCGGTGGGAGTGTCGAAGTCGATCGCGCAGTACGGGCGAGGCGACTCGATTTTTACCCAGGGGGACGCCTGCGATCATGTGATGTACATCCAGTCGGGCGGCGTCAAGCTGTCGGTCTTGTCGAAGGCCGGCAGAGAGGCGGTCGTGGCCATGCTCGGGCCGGGAGATTTCTTTGGCGAGGGGTGTCTGGCGGGCCAGCGGTTCCGCATGGGGAGTGCCACGGCGATGACGCCAAGCGCCATCCTCCGCGTGCGCAAAGGGACAATGGTCCGACTGCTGCACAAACAGCATGCGATGTCCGACCGGTTCATCTCCCACTTGCTGGGGCGCAACATCCGGATCGAAGAGGACCTGGTCGATCAACTGTTCAACTCGAGCGAGAAGCGGCTGGCGCGCACGCTGTTGCTGCTGGCGCGCTACGGCAAGCAGGGCAAGCCAGTCAGCGTCGTGCCGAAGATCTCACAGGGCACGCTGGCAGAGATGATCGGCACGACCCGCTCGCGGGTGAATTTCTTCCTCAACAAGTTCAAGAAGCTGGGTTTCATCGAATATAAGGGAGAGCTCCCGCTCAAAATCAACAGCTCCCTGCTCAGCGTGGTCCTGCACGACTGACTCGGTCAGGGGAGTCCCGGCAATCGCCGGGCACGGAGTGAACGCGCGGGTGCACGACGCCAGCTGGTCTCTGAATTGCAACCACAACGAAAAGGGAATGTGACATGTCTGGCAAGAACGCAGCGATCTGCGCGGTCTACTCGACTCATGCGAGTGCAGAGGCGGCGCTCAACGCGCTCAGAGCGCAGGGATTTGCGACATCAGATATCTCAGTGGTTGCGACGCGCGGCGTCGAGGCGGACGCGACGACTCCAGAGGTCGGCGCCGTGTCGGCCGAGCCCGTGCCTGCCGAGTCGGGAGCGGTTCCCGCCCTTGGCGTCGCACTCGGCTGGCTGGTCAACATCGGCGCCATAGCGGTGTCCGGAGCCATGATCGTCGCCGCCGGCCCCATTATGGCGACCTTCAGGGGCATGAGCGATGCGATGTTGGGGATCGCCGACGCGCTGGTGGGAGTTGGGATTCCCGCAGAGGACGCGAAGATGTACCAGGACCGCGTGAGGGACGGCGCAATTCTCGTCTCAGTGCACGCGGACGATGCGGAGTGGATCACCAAGGGCAGGGCGATCTTCGAGCAGACGGGGGCGGAAGACATCTCGCCGTCGTCTGGGAACAAACGGGCTGGCAATGCCGGCCTGGAACTCACCAACGCCAGCTAGAGAATTCCAGCACGCGCTGAGAAACGCAGCCTGCCAGCTCACACGAAGGGCCGCAACCCGACGTATACGCCGTGAACCTCGTACGTAGGCCCGACCTTCAGGTCGGGTGTGAAGCGCTCGAACGACGCTGACCGGACGCTCCGACGCGAATTATCCCCGGAGCGGATTCCGGCCCTGAATGACCCGGAGCAGTACGATGACGATCGCTATCACCAGGAGGATGTGGACGAGACCTCCGAGCGTGTAGGACGTGACGACCCCGAGGAGCCACAAGACGAGCAGGACGATGATGAGTGTCGAGAGCATGGTGATTTCCTTTCGTGAACGTTCAACGAGCATAAGCCTTGTCTGCGGCGCTGCCTGTGCCTTTGAGCACACGTCGTCGGGCGGCGGCGTGCCATGCTCGTTCCATGAAACCGATTGCCGCCGCTGGTGTGATGTTGATTGTGCTCGGTCTGGTGGCGCTCATTTATCAAGGTGTGAGATACACCAGCCGTGAAACGATCGTCGACATCGGTCCACTGCACGCGACGGCAGAGCGACAGCGCACGCTGCCGCTGCCGCCGGCGCTCGGGATAGTGGCCGTGGCCGCCGGCGCGGCGCTGCTGATTGCCGGCGCGCGAACGCGGGCCTAGACCGTTTTCGGATTGCACGTAGTGTCCGCCTTCAGGCGGACCGCGTGAAGTCCGGCTAAAGCCGGACGCTACGTACTACACGGAAGTCGAAACCGCTCTAGCGTCTCCCTCAGAAGCTGATCGCCTTCGAAACGTCTCTGCCGTTGGGCACACGCTCACCGTCTCGCAGACGCGGCGAACCGGTGTGCGATCGAGTACACGTAGCGATTGCACTCCGGACCTACGATCGTAACCGTCGGCCGTCCTCCCGCTTCGGGACCTCCGAGCGTCGCTCCAGAAAGAAGGACCAGATGAAGAGAATTGTCATCGCCTCGGCGATGATCCTGTGTGTGGTGTCCCTGGCGGCAATCGCGTCAGCCGACACGTTGATCCTGAGAGATGGCACGCGAGTCGAGGGAACCGTCCTTGGCATCGCGGGACGGACGATCACATTCCGGCACGCCGACGGCGTGTCGCGCCGCTACGCGACCAGCCGGGTCGAGTCGCTGGAATTCCTCTCGGCCGAGCGCGCGAACCCGCGCGCGGTCAACGGCCGCAGGCTCGAGGTGCCGGCGGGAACCGAGCTCGTCGTCCGAACCGTTGGGAGAATCGACTCTCGCAACGCCGGGGCGGATCAAATCTTTTCGGCCCTCGTCGAGCGGGAGGTCAGGAACAATTCGGACCGGCTCCTCATTCCGGCCGGGTCCACTGCTCAACTCCTGATCCGGCAGATGTCGTCCGGCGGCGCGACCGGCAGTCCTGAGATAGTGCTGGACATCCAGTCGATCACCATCGAGGGCAGACGGTATCTGGTCAGCACGACGGATGTCGCGCTCGAGAGCGGCACGGGCATCGGCAACAACAAGCGCACCGCCGAGACGGTCGGTGGCGGTGCCGCGCTCGGCACGATCATCGGGGCGATCGCCGGCGGGGCCAAGGGCGCGGCCATCGGCGTGCTGGTCGGTGCTGCAGGTGGGGCAGGCGCGCAGGTGCTCACCCGGGGACACGACGTTCAGGTCCCCGCGGAGACCGTGCTGACGTTCAAGCTGGACAAGGCCGTGGCGCTCCAGGCCGAGCCGTAGAGACGAGACGCGAAAGAGAAGGACCATGATCCCCGGCCGTGGAAGCCCGTTGACTCGGCCAGGCGGATCACGCTGGAGTCGACGCGTCATCGTGTTGCTGACCTTCGCGGTGCTCGTTGGCGCCGCCACAGCGGGTGCCGCGCTGGTCACCCTGGGTGCGCTGTACCAGGTCTACTTCGATCACGAGAACCTGCCCGACCTGGGGCCATTCACGCGGTTCGAATTCCCCACCATCGGTCGCGTTTACGACGTCAATGGCCAGCCGCTCATCGAGCTGGCGCGAGAGCATCGCGAGATCACCCAGTATTCGGACATTCCGCCGATCGTCCGTGACGCGATTCTCGCCGCGGAGGACAAACGCTTTTTCGCTCACAACGGCGTCGACTATTTCAGCGTCCCGCGCGTGATCGGCAAAGTGAGGGTCGGCGCGTGGGCGACGCGGCTGGTCACGGGAGGACAGCGGGACAACACGCCCGGCCCGGCAATTTTCCCGCAGGGCGGATCGACGATCACGCAACAGCTCGTGCGCGGTGTGTTTCTCCGGGGCCAGACGTCCCAGGAAAACAGCTATCAACTGCGAAGCCTCGGTATCCTGCCCCGGGCGTTGTCGTCGTTGATTGGCGCACGCAACGTCAACATGGCGCTCCGGAAGCGGGAAGAGATCCGATTGTCGTTGTGGGTCGAACAGCGGATGCGCGAGCGGTTTGGGTCGAAGCAACGTGCGAAGGAAGAGATTCTCGCGCGCTACGCCAGTTTCCTGTACATGGGTAATGGACAGTACGGTTTTGCGCGGGCGGCGGAATACTATTTCGGGCGGCCGCTCTCCACGTTTACCGTCGATGATGCCGATAAGGCGGCGCTGCTGGCGGGTATTGCGAAGTCGCCGCGTGACTACGCGCCCACCGCGAGTGACAGCGGCCTCATCCTGCGCCGCAGAAACCAGATCCTGGCGCTCATGGCCGCACGGCGTTCGCTGTCTCGCGATCAGATGAGAGCAGCGGAACGGCGATCTCTTTCGGCAGTGGGGCGCGCGGCTCCCCCGTTCCAGTCGTCGGCCGTGGTCGAACACGTCCTCCACGAACTCACCGAGGTACACCCCGGGCTCGGTATCGACGATCTCCTGGAGGGGGACATCCAGGTGTTCTCGACAGTCGATGGCCGCGTGCAACGCATCGCGAGCGATGCGCTCGAGCACGGCCTGCAACGCTACGAGAAGCGACATCCGGACGCCACAGGCGTGGTTCAGGGATCGATCGTCGTGCTGAAGAACCGCGACGGCAGCGTTCTGGCCGAGACGGGCGGTCGGCAGGTCTATCACGGCCGCGCGTCGTCGTACCGGGATTTCAACCGCGTCAGGCAGTCGCTTCGGCAACCCGGGTCCGCCATGAAGCCGATCGTGTATCTGGCCGCGTTCCAGCACGGAGACTTCTCGCTCGAGACTCTTGTGCCAGACGAGCCAATCAGCGTGCCCAACGGCGGCGCGAACCTCCCGAAATGGATTGCGAACTACGACGGCCGGTTCAAGGGCTGGATCCCGATCCGGGAAGCCCTCGCCGAATCGAGAAACGCGGTCGCGATTTGGATCACGGCGCAGATTGGGATAGACGCCGTCCTGCGAACGTCGCGCAATCTGGGCGTTCAGACGCCGTTGCAACGCTACGCGACGACGGCGTTGGGCGCGTCCGAAGTCAACCTGTCGGAGCTGGCGACGGCCTATCGAACGATCGCGTCCGGATTGCTGGCGCAGCCGCATGTGATTCGGCGGATCATCCGCGATTCCGGCGAAATCGTGGCTGAGAACCCGCACAACAGTGTGCCCGTCTCGGTGGCCGATGACGCGCTCTCGCTCATCCAGGAAGGCCTGCGGGGTGTCGTGCGCATCCCGACCGGCACCGCGCACGCCCTGGACTCGCGCGGGTTTCCGATTGCGGTGATGGGAAAGACGGGCACGACCAACGAGTTCAGAGACGCGCTTTTCGTGGGCTCGACCTACGGCATTGACGGCATCACGGTCGCCGTACGGATCGGGTTCGACGACAACCGTTCACTCGGCTCGAGAGAAACCGGGGGGCGAGTGGCGCTACCGGTGTTCCAGGAACTGATGCTGCAGGTGTACCGCGACGGAATCCTGGGTCCCGTACCGGCATTTCCGGCTCAGATGGAACAACACATCACCCAGTACTTGCTCGGCGACAACGTTTCGCTGCCCGTCGCACGGTCTGCTATCGAGCAGATCTCACCGGATGTTGTCAGACCGGCGCTGGCTGACGTCGACACGCACCCGTAGCGTTTCGAACATCACTACGGGAAGAAGGGTTCTCAATGTCATACGCGCACAAGTCTCTCGCGCTCCTCTGCCTCGTGATCTTCGGCCTTTTCGTTCTGACCGGATCCGGACCGGTCCAGTGGCTGGTTCTGTCAGTGGCAGTCACCGGACTGGCCCTGCTGCTCAGAAGATTCGCGGGCCGAACCATATGAATGTCCAGCCGCCGAGCCAGGCGGCAAATACCGCAGTGACCGTCCAACAAGCGGCTCGCGACGCCTCGTTGCCGATGATTCCGGGCGCCTTTGAAGTGCGCGTCCGCCGTGCCGCCGATCGGCCGACCGACGCCCCCCAATCGACGACGCCCAGCGCCCGGACCGCCTCCGGCGATCGCGAACGATCGGCACGCGAGCTCGAGGGAGGTGGTGCGCCGAGCGAACGGCGGGGCGTACGAGGCCGGAGTGTTTTCGAAAGACTGTGGCGCCGTGTATTTCGTCCCACCGATCACTTCGACGACTCTCGCGAACAGTAGCTTCAACAGGACATCCTGCCGAGAACGATTCGCACGTGGTGCGTCCGGCCGTCGTTGACGAGAGGAATGGCTTGGGCGTCGATGGCCACGTCGTCGAGTAAGGCCGTGAGGACGCCTCGACACTGCCGTTCGGGGTTCGACACCGAAATCACGTATTGCGTGCGCTGAACACGCCACACGATCTCGTACTCCGGCCAGGACGACGGGATGCACGGATCGACGCTGAACGTCTGGCCGCGCCGCCGCAACCCGAGCATGCTCTCGAGACCCGTCCGATACAGCCATCCGGCCGCGCCCGTATACCAGCTCCACCCGCCGCGCCCGGCGTGAGGCCGTCGAGCCAACACATCGCCCGCGACGACGTACGGCTCAGTCTTGTAACGCTCGACATCCGGGGCGCTTCGCGTGTGGTTGATTGGATTGAGCATGTGAAACAATTCGGCGACCTCGTCGCCCCAGCCCAGTCGAGCCAACGCCATGACGATCCAGACGGCGGCGTGCGTGTACTGGCCACCGTTTTCGCGCACGCCCGGCGGATACCCTTTGATGTACCCGGGATCCTGAAGAGACCGGTCGAATGGCGGATCGAGCAGCAGCAGCAACTGCGCTCTTCTGTCGATGAGCGCACTGCGAACCGCATCCATCGCGCGCTCGGCAAAACGCTGAGGAACCGCGCCGGAGAGCACCGCCCACGATTGCGCAATCGAATCGATCTTGCATTCGTCGTTCTGTGGTGATCCCAGAGCCGTGCCCTCGTCGTAATACCCGCGGCGATACCATTCGCCGTCCCACGTCAGTTCGAGCCGTGATGCGAGCCGGCCGGCCTCGGCCCGAAACCGCGCGGCTCGCTCGCCGTCATTCCGCTGGTCGCACAACCCTGCGAAATCCGTCAACACGCCGTGAAGAAAGAAGCCGAGCCACGTGCTCTCGCCCCGTCCGGCGCGGCCCACTCGATTCATTCCGTCGTTCCAGTCTCCGGTGCCGAACAGCGGAAGGCCGTGTGCGCCAGAGGTCGTGCCTCGCTCGATGGCGCGGACACAATGCTCGAACAACGTGCCGTCTTCGGTTGACACCTCCGGCAACCCGTACGCTTCATATTCGTCGGCTGCCAGCACCGGCGCTTTCAGAAACGGCACGCGTTCGTCGAGGATTCCGGCATCGCCGGTCGTGCGCACGTACTCGGCGGCGACGTGCGGAAGCCAGAGCAAATCGTCGGAACAGCGGGTGCGGAGTCCGCGGCCCGTCGGCTCGTGCCACCAGTGCTGCACATCGCCTTCGGTGAACTGTCGCCCTGCCGCCCGAAGCAGGTGCTCGCGCGCCAGGTCCGGCCGCGCCACCGACAACGCCATCACGTCCTGCAACTGATCGCGGAAGCCGAAGGCGCCGCCGGGCTGGTAGTACCCGGCGCGGGTCCACAGCCGGCAGCTGATCGTCTGATACAACAGCCAGCGGTTCATCAACGCATCGAACGAATCGTCCGGCGTGCGAACCTGCACGGCATCGAGCGTGTCGTCCCACGACGCGTGAACCCTCGCGCGAGCGGCAACGGCCGCGTCCAGCTGCCGGTGGCGCGCCACGAGCAACCGCGCGTGTTCGCGATCGCTGCCTTCTCCCAACAGCCAGAGCAACTGGCGGCTTTCTCCCGGTTGGAGCGCGTATCGCACGTGAAGTGCGGCGCACGGATCGAGCGCCCCGCCGACCTGGCCCGAGAGCCTCGAGTGCTTCAATGCCGCCGGCTGGGAGATGTCGCCATTGCGGCCGATGAAGGATCGGCGATCCGCGGTGAAGGAGAGGGGCTGCTCGCTGACACACGAAAACGCGACGTGACGCGCGTACTCCTGGTTGTACGCGTTCCTCGCGAGCATCGCTCCACTCGCCTCGTCGATGTCGGTGACGACGTGCAGGTGCTCGCTTTCTCGCGGAGGTCCCAGAACCCACTCGTTGTAGGCAAAGACGCTCAGCGTCCGAATCGCCGGGCCATCGTTGGTCAGCGTCAGCAGCGAGAACTTCACCGGATCGTCGGCGTCGACGAAGACCTCGAGCTCCTGTCCGACGCCGTGCGCCGTGCTGGAGAACGTCGTGACTCCAGCCGTGTGACGCACGATGCATCGGCTGCTCGCCGGGCCGCGGGCTATCGGGCCTGGCGTCGGGCACCACGACTCGCCGGTGTCGTCGTCACGCACGAACACCGCCTCGCCGGTGGGATCGCCGACCGGATCGTTCGCGAACGGCGTCAATCGATTCTCCCGGCTGTTGCCCGACCAGGTGTGCGACGACCCCGATGCGGTAATCACGGTGCCGAACTGCGCGTTCGCGATGATGTTCGCCCACGGCATCGGCGTCTCCCGGTCGCCGTCGAGGACGATGGCGTAGGTGCGTCCCTGATCGGCGAACCCGCCGAGTCCATTGCCCAGCGTCATCGAGGGCATCGGGGCCTCTGTGGCTGCGTGATCGATTGGTCGCCGAGAGGTCGTCGCCAGCGGCGTCGCGGACGGTGGGAGCGCGTGCGGCCGCCCGAGCTGCGACCGCAGATCGCCGTGGTCGCCGTGCAGCGTCGCTCGGGCCACCGCTTCGAGCAGCACGCGCTTCGCACGGCTCATTTGGTCGGCGCGGAGGAGATACGCACCTCCGGACCGATTCTGCCAGGTACTCCACGGGCCGTGATCGAGGATGGCGGTGAGCCGCGCTTGCATCTCGTCCAGATAGCTGATCGGATGCTCGTTGAGAATGACGACGTCGGCGCTCAGCCCTTTCAGCCGCCAGTACTCCTGCGCCTGCACGACTTGCCGGACGAGCGCTGCGTCATCGGCGCCGACCACGCGGACGAGCAGGATTGGCAGATCGCCTGAGATGCCGTATTGCCACAAACCCGGCTGACCGAGCTCGTTTGCCGCCATCACCTCGCGGCTCGCACCGAGCGAGCCGTCGGTGCCGAGCACCCGCGAGGCGAGACGCTCGAACAGCATGGCGTCCTCGGCTGAAATCCCCAGATGACGAAGGCCGCTCTCGGCGTGTGTCTTCGCCAACGCGAAGGTACGGCCAGCAGAGGAGAAGTTATGGTATTTCCGCGTCAACGCCTCGATCGTCTCGCGGTCCGGGGCCATGCCGGTCGCGAAACAGAGCCGCACGGTTGCGCCCGGTGAGAGGCGGATCCGCTGGCGAAGGCTGACGATCGGATCGAGCACGACGCCGGTCGTTCCGGAAAGCGCTCGTCCGTCGAGCGCCAGCGGGTCGCCCGTCCCGCGGCCGCGCCCCAGGAAGCGCGCGCGATCGGTCTCCCACTCGAGCGGCCCCTGCGGGCTGCCTTCCAGGCTCAAGGCGTGGAACGCCCACGCGGCGGGTTCTGCGGGATCGCGCGGCCGGCGATGGCACAACAACGCGGCGCTTTCCGGCAGGTACTCGGTTTCGACAAAGAGCTTGCCGAACGCCGGATGAGCGAGGTCGTTCGCTGCGGACGTCAGCACGATCTCGGCATAACTCGTGACATCGAGCTCGCGGATGCGCGTCCCATGATTGCGGACCGTCACCCGGCGCACCTCGACGTCGTCCTCGGTCGAGACCGCGATATCGAGCAGTGTCGATAGTTCATCGTCTCGCCGCCGAAAGCTTGCCCGGTCGGCGGAGAACGTCACGGCGTACTCATCGGGCGCGCGCCGCGATGGCTGGTGGGTCGCAGACCACACCGCGCCGCTGCGCGCGTCGCGCAGATAGATGAATTGACCGTCTGCGTCGCGCGTGGTGTCGCGACGCCAGCGGGTCACTGGAAGCCCGCGCCAGACGCTGACGCCTCCACCCGCATTGGTCACCGCGGTCACGTAACGGCCGTTCGAAAGAAACTGCGTGTGCGGGAATGTCGTCTGCGCCGAGCGGTAGTGGCGCACCGGGTTCGACGTGGCAGGCGGCGCCACGCGCATCTCGTCGAGCGGACGCGGTTCGATGGTCGCCACCTGTCGCGGGACGCGTTCCTGAAGCAGCAGCTCCGTGGCCTTGACTCTCGGCTCCGCGTGAAAGCGTTCGATCATGCGATCGCCAAGGAGCGCGTTGGACAGCGCGACGAGCGTCATCCCCTGGTGATGCGCCAGGTATGCCGGGACGACGACCCCATTGGCGGGGTCGGCGTCGCTGGCGGAGATGGCTTCCGATCCGCGATGGGTGTAGTCGATCGCATCGAAGAATCCGTACGCGCCTTCGAGGCCGACCGCTGCGAGCCGCCGCAGGTTGGCGGTGGCCGCTGCGGGGTCGATCGCGACGGCGAGCGCCGTCGCGTACGGCGCCACGACCACTTCGTCGCCGAGGCCGCGTTTCAAGCCGAGCCCCGGGATCCCAAAGGCCTTGTACTGATAGTTACCGTGCCGATCGACGAGGTTGTATGCCGATTCTGAAATTCCCCAAGGGACGCCGTAAGCGGCGGCGTAGTCCATTTGTCGGCGAACCACCAGCCGGCACGATTCATCGAGCAGCGTGTTCGGGTACCGGCGCATCATCAGGAGCGGCATCAGATACTCGAACAGCGTCGCGCTCCACGACAGCAGGACGGGCGCGCCGTGCACGCTCGTGATCGGACGTCCCAGGTGGAACCAGTGCAGCTCCCGCACGTCGCCCTTGGCGATCGCCAGGAAGCTCGCCAGCCGCGCTTCGGAGGCGAGCAGATCGTAATAGGACATGTCCAGCCGTCCGGCGCCATCGGCATCGGGCGGACGGTAGCCGATCGCGAACAGCTTCCGCTTCGGATCGAACAGGAACCGGAAGTTCATGGCGTCGAAGAGCGCCGTCGCGCGCGCGGCGAGCGACGGTGCGATCTCGCGCAGGCCGGCCGACAGCGCCACGAGCGCCCCGGCAAGATTGCCGCTATCGACGGTCGACACATAGGCTGGCTGCATCGGCGCCAGCGTCCGCGTGTCGTACCAGTTCAGCAGGTGGCCTTCAAATCGATCGAGACGCTCAATCGTCGTCAGCGTCTGGTCGATTCGGCGGACGAGCTCGGCGGGCTCGATGAATCCCAGATCCTGCGCGGCGAGCGTGGCCAGCAGACCGAGACCGATATTGGTCGGCGAAGTCCGGTGGGCGACGGTCGGAGCGTCCGTCCCGGACTGGACCTGGATGTTGTCCGGCGGAAGAAAGTTGTCGTCGGCGCTGACGAACGTGTCGAAGTACGACCAGGTTTTTCGCGCAATCGCCTCGAGGTAGTCGCGGTCCGCGGACGACAGCGGCGCACGGCGTCCGGGAGTCGGACGGCTGAGCGCAAACGCGACCCAGGGCGCGAGGATCCACAGTCCGAGAATCGGCGCGGCTGCCGGCAATGCCGGCGGACGGATCGCGGCGACGGCTCCCAGGGCCGCCAGCGCCAGCAGGGGACTCGCGTTCATTCCCTTGAGGAACGCACGCAGTTGCACTGGACCGCCGCGGGCCGTGCTCGCCGCCATCGTCTCCCACTCCAGCAGCCGGCGGTGGGTGACCCCGAGACGGACGAGCGTGATCACGATCGCATGCAGCCGCTCCGACGCCTCGTGGGCCATGAACGTGAGCTGCAGTCCGAAACGCGCGGCCGCCGTTTTCAAGTCCTCGGTCGACGTGCGCAGAAACACGCGCCACGAGTATCCGCGCCGCGGACCATCCAGCATCGCGAGCGCGTGAAGAAGGGACGGGAACGCCAGCGACGCCAGACCGGCCGCGGTCCACACGGCGGGGTTGCCCGGCAGGACGGTCCAGCCGGCGACGAGCAGCAGCAGGGTCGCCGGTGGCACCAGACTGCGTCGAAGGTTGTCGAGAATCTTCCAGCGCGCGATGAGCGGCAGCCGATTTCGATGCACGCCGGCGCGAGACGGCACGAATGGAAACAACCACCACAGGATCTGCCAGTCGCCGCGCACCCAGCGGTGCTGCCGTCGCGCGTGCCCGAGAACGCTGGACGGATAGTCGTCCACGACTTCGATGTCGGTGACGAGCGCGGTGCGAGCGTAGAGCCCCTCGAACAAGTCGTGGGACAACAACGCATTCTCCGGCACGCGGTCTTCGAGCGCCGCGGTGAAGGCATCGACGTCGTACAGCCCTTTGCCGGTGAAAATGCCTTCGTCGAAGAGATCCTGGTAGACGTCCGAGACGGCGGTGGTGTACGGATCGACACCGGTGTGGCCGGCGTAGGTGCGGGCGAACAGCGATCCCGCTGCGCTCGCCATCGTCACGCTGACGCGCGGCTGCAGGATTCCGTAGCCAGAGGTGACACGCCCGACTTCGCGGTCGAACCGAGGCTGATTCAACGGGTGCGCAATGATGCCGATGAGCCGCTTGGCGGCTTCGCGTGGCAGAAGCGTGTCGGAATCGAGCGTGATGCAGTAGCGGATCGACGGCAGGATGTCCAGTCCGCCGACCTGGGTCGAGAAGCTGGTGTCGGTGGCGCCGCGCAACAGACGGTTGAATTCTTCGATCTTTCCGCGTTTTCGCTCCCAGCCGATCCAGGCGCGCTCGCCCACGTTCCATTGCCGGTCGCGGTGAAACAGGAAAAACCGGTCAGGGTGTTCCACGCCGAACTTGCGATTGAGCGCCTGCACACCCGTCCGCGCGCGTTCGAGAATCGCCGCATCCCCGGGCACGTCGAACGTCGTGGTGTCGGCAAAATCGCTGAGGATTGCGAAGTGGATCGACGGATCGAGGTTTCCCAGGGCGAGCACCTCGACGTGCTCGAGCAGCGCATCGACGCCGTCTGCGCTCGTCAGCATCGTCGGAACGATCACCATCGTCCGGGCGCTCGCTGGAACGCCGGCGGAGAAGTCGAGACGCGGCAGCCGTTTCGGGCCGATGAAGTGCACAACCGCTTGCTGAACCCAGGCGATGGCGATGTCGCTCGCCGTCAACAGCACGAGGATCGCGGCCACGAGCCGAAGGGCAGGCGAGCCGCCCCCCTGCTGGACATAGAGCACAGCGGTGGCCACCAACGATCCCGTCAGGATCGCGATCGTGCCCAGGTACAGAACCGTTGAGCGGCGCAACACGAGACGCCGGATCCGGGTTCCGACCTTGGGGCGATGAGCGAGGTCCACTTCCAGATCGCCGCGTCCCTGATCCACGAGGTGATAACCCACGTGGGCCGCGCGATCGGCGAGCGAGCCGGTGGCAGCCGCCTGGCGGGCGCATTCGATGGCCTTCAGCGCCACGCGGACCTGGGCTTCGCCGCTGTCCCTGGCCAGCTCTTCGACGGCTCGCCGCTGTGCGTCGCGGCTCAGAAAGTCCATGCGTCCGTACGCGCCCGCGGGATCGCGAAGCAGCACGTGGTTGACCAGACTGACCGACTCGACGTACTCCGGCCAGTCGAGCGTCGCGCATAAACGCAGACTGGTGACGGCGTTCGCTACGGAGACCTGGGCCACGCCCTGACGCTGGTGCTCGGCGCGAATCGTTTCCTCCGCCGTGGTGTGCCGCAACGCCAGATCGTCGTCCACGACGAGGCGAATTGCCGCAAGTCGAACTCCGTAGTCGCGGACGCGGTGAAGAAGCTGGACGATGAATGCCAGATTGGTGACCGAGGGCAACGCTCCGATGCGCTCGCCGTCCCCTTTCGACACGTAGCGATCGGCGGCGCGGCGGGCGGCGCGCGCGGACAGCAGCTCCTCGGCCAGCCGCCGCAGATTTTCAATGAGCGCCAGCTTCAACATGCTCGGCCA
>Ga0075423_10003699_pt1 | contig 14100 bp, 9 predicted proteins | sample SoiMethybrSBSTD2_FD_80114 | JGI IMG/M metagenome (GOLD analysis project Ga0075423, IMG submission 80114) | Bulk soil microbial communities from a Populus tree surrounding site in Tennessee, USA - Soil MetaG P. TD hybrid SBSTD2 | ecosystem: Environmental > Terrestrial > Soil > Tree plantation...
CAAGGCCGAGGACGCCTTCCACGTAGTCGCCCCCTCGCTCCCTGGTCACGGCTTCTCCGACAAGGCGACTGAGACGGGCTGGGGCATTCCCCGGATCGCTGGCGCCTGGATCACGCTGATGCGGCGCCTCGGGTACACACGCTGGGTCGCGCAAGGCGGGGATTGGGGCTCGGTGGTGACTACAGCCATCGGCGCGATGAAGCCGGATGACTGCGCGGCGATCCACGTCAACATGCCGTTGACGTTTCCTGAGCCCGACCAGCTTCAGGACATGGATCCGTTCGAGAAGGCCGCCGTGGCGTCGCTGGCCCATTGGGAGGAAAAGGGCTCTGGCTATTTCAAGCAGCAGTCGACGCGGCCGCAGACGCTGGGCTACGGACTCGCCGACTCGCCGGTCGGCCAGGCGGCGTGGATCTATGAGAAGTTGTGGGCCTGGACCGACAATCAGGGAAACGCCGAGGACGCCCTGACCCTGGACGAGATGCTGGATAACATCATGCTCTACTGGCTGCCGGGGACCGCGACCTCCTCCGCCCGGCTGTATTGGGAAAGCTCCGCCAGCGGCCTCGCATCGGTCAGGCTGGAGATTCCCGTCGGCGTCAGCGTCTATCCGCGCGAGACCATCCGCCCCTCGCGGCGGTGGGTCGATCGGTGGATGCCACACCTGATCCATTACAACATCCTGGAACGGGGAGGCCACTTCGCCGCCTGGGAGCAGCCGGCGCTGCACGCCAAGGAAATCCGCGACTGCTTCGCCAAGGTGCGCTGACCTCGGCAAACTAACTTGCCCGATCAGGACTTAGTAGAGCCCTGATCGGGGCGGTCACAGTCAAACGAAAAAGAGGAAGCCATGATTGACCATATCTATCTCCCCGTCTCGGATCTGAATCGGTCGAGCGAGTTTTACAAGAAGGCGCTCGGACCCCTTGGCATCGACATGCCTTACGAGGTCAGTCAACCTCCCATCCGCGGTTTCGCCATCAATAACATTCCGGGTTTCTGGCTGAAGAATGGCGAAGTCGCCAAAGATCTCTACGTCGCATTCACTGCCAAGAGCGCGGACGCTGTCAGGGCCAGCTATGAGGCGGCGATAGACGCGGGAGCTACTTCAAACAAGGAACCGAGCCTTCGGCCCGAATGGCGTGCCGGCTACTTCGCGGCAAACATCGGCGACCCTGACGGATACAACATCGAGATTGCCTATAAGCCTTGGCTCTACAAATAAGAGGTACGGCCATCTACCGAATCGAAGGAAACGTGGCCGATCTCGGCCGTGTCGATCGGGATGAATTGCGCAGACGAACGCAAGCTGCGCGCTGGCTGATACGCTCGTGACAGCGAAGGCGCTGAGCGCGTAGTTCGGGAGATCGAAGCGGCGCGTGGGCATGCAATCGCGGCTCAGGCCGATTTGTCGAACGCAGCCGATGTCAATGCCATGGTCACGAAGGTCGTGACGGCCTTCGGTCCGCTGACGCGTGCTGGATCACCGGCCAAGGCATCGGCGCCGGCGGCGGGATGTACTGAGCGGCGAGCGTCGAGCGGTGGCCAAAGAGGACTGGTTCCACGCCCCGACGCAGGGGTGAAACTGCCGTCATAGACGATGGAGAAAACTTTGGCGACGGACGTTATGGCCAACCTTGATGTCCTGATTGCTCGCGTTCGCGGTGAATACTGCGAAATGCCTGGACTGCAACTAACGGTAACACAGGCGTGCCGTCTGTGGCAGGTCGACACTCTTACATGCGAGATGTTGCTCGAACAGCTTGTACACGAAGACTTCCTGTGCAAGACGGCAAAAGGCGCCTACGCGGCGACGACTACTCGCAGACGACTGTAAGCGGCACTAGGAGAACAAGATCATGAACACGGCACCTGTCCGTGTGAGGTGTTTTAATTCGGTCTAGGTAAAATGAACGGCCCTTTTCGCCCTTTTTCGAGGGAGGTGCCGTGATCTCCGTTTGCTACGTTGCGCTCCTACAGGTTCTTCAGCTGGTCTGCCTTCGGTTCCGGTCGGCGGCGTTCAAAGAACTTGAAATCGTCGTGCTGCGGCACGAACTGACGGTCCTGCGCCGGCAGGTGGCGCGGCCGGCGTTCCGGTCGTCCGACCGACTGTTCTTAGCGCTGCGAGCCAGCTGTTGCGGCGCGTCACGTGGTCCTCGTTCCTTGTCACCCCCGCGACGCTGCTGCGATAGCACCGGCGGCTGGTCGCGAACCATTGGACGTACGCACGACGGCGCGGTCGGCCGCCGATCGGTCAGGAAGTTCGCGCGCTCATCATGCGGTTGGCGCGCGAGAATCCGCGATGGGGCTATCTGCGTATCGTCGGCGAACTCAAAGGTCTGGGAATTGTCGTATCCGCGAGTAGCGTCAAAAAAGTGCTCTGGGACGAGCGGCTCGGTCCAGCCGGCAAGCGCGACGGTCCGTCATGGCGTGAATTTCGGCGCGCGCAAGCGAAGAGCGTGATGGCGGTGGATTTCTTCACCGTCGACACTGTCTGGCTTCAGCGTTTGTACGTGTTGTTCTTCATCGAAATCGCCAGTCGCCGCGTGCACCTCGCGGGTTGTACGGCGCATCCCGACGACGAGTGGGTGACGCAGCAGGCGCGGCAGGTCGCCTGGACGCTCGGCGACCGCGCCGAACCGATTCGTTTTCTGATTCGCGATAACGATCGCAAGTTCACGTCAAGCTTCGATGCCGTTTTTGAGACGCAAGCCACGCGGATTCTTCGGACGCCCATTCAGGCGCCTCAGGCGAATGGAATCGCGGCACGTTTTGTGCGGACGGCCCGGTCTGAGTGTCTGGACTGGCTCTTGATCTTGAGCGCGTGGCATCTCGAGCGCGCGATCGCCATCTTCATCGATCATTACAACGGTTGTCGGCCTCACCGCAGCTTGAACCTCGCGCCGCCGAATGGCCGACCGGCGACTGAAACTTTCGGTGGCACGCAAACAGTCGTTGTGAAACGCCGCGATCGTCTTGGCGGGCTGCTCCATGAATGTAGGCGAGCGGCATGAACCGAATCGAATTCTCGTACCCTTCAGGGTTGGCTTCCGACATCGTTCGAATCAGTGCGCGTACGTCCGCCGGCACCGTCGGTCGTCCGATACGTCGGCGACTTTTCCACGTCCAGAACAGGCGGAAGCCTTGACGATGCCACGCGATGACGGTTTCCGGCTTGACGATGACGAGTGCGCGGGCCAGGAGCGAGACAGCCACGCCCAGAGACACCGATCTGCCGTCGTCAGCTGCAACCGCCGCGGTCGCGACCGAATCTACAGGAGCTCGATGATACCGCGCTTCAGGGCAATCGTGACGGCGTGAGTTCTATCATGAGCATCGAGTTTCGACAGGATATTCTTGACTCGGGCCTTGACAGTATCTTCAGTGATGCGGAGCTGATCGCCGATCAGCTTGTTCGTATTGCCAGCGGCGATGAGGCGCAAGACATCAACCTCGGCGGGTGTTAGAGGGTCGTCTGTCGCGTGCACCGCGAGCTTCGCGGCTACCTGTGGAGACACTGTCTTCCGCCCGGCATGTACACCGCGGATCGTGTCGATCAACTCTTCGGGAACAGCTTCCTTCGCCAGATACCCGGCCGCACCCGCCTTCAGCGCTCGGACGACCTGAGCGTCGCCCGTGTGTGTGGTCAGCATCACGACGCGAGCGTCTGGAAACTCCCGTCGTATGGCAATCATCGCATCCAGGCCGTTCATTTCTGGCATCTGCAGGTCCATCAAGGTCACATCGGGCCGCAGCTTCGAGAACTGTTGGATCGCCTCACGGCCGCTCGAGCATGCGCCAGCCAGCGTTACGTCGGCTACAGCGGCGATGAGCGCTGCGATGCCTTGACGGAGCAGCGGATGATCGTCCACGACGAGAACTCGAATGGGACGCGAATGTTCGGACATGGATGTCGATCGAGTATAAGCCGGGCCGCCTGAGGGCGGCCCTTTGCTGAATGGACGGCCGAATGAGGATTGTGCGATTGACCACTGAGTACGACTACCTCCTATCGGGCCGACACGTCGACCCGATCGGGTAGATTTCTGGCACTCTTTCGGGTCGAAACGCTCGCGGTCGGCCAAGCCACGCATGCGCACCCAGAACTATCGGCCAGCACGCGTGGTCTTCTTGCTAGACTCCAGCGAGGCCTTGACGGTTTCGCGTTTCCGCCGCGCGGCGGGCGTCATCGCTGCGATCGTTTTGGCAAGGCCACGACGCTGACGGCACAATCGGAAAGTCAGGATGAGAAGGACGCTCCGAATGGAGACTTCTGGCGCTGGTGCTTCGACAAATCATCACGCGGTGCTTCTCGAGGACGGCGAGTTCGTCCTGAGCCGAAGTATCGACGACTCCTCACGAGGGACGCTCGTGGTGATGCCGCGCTCGGAGCATCCCAGTGCACAAGCCGTGCACATGTTGGAGCATGAATACTCGCTGCGGGAGACTCTCGATCCGGCGTGGGCCGTTCGGGCGCTCGAGCTGACGAGGCGGGACGGACGACCCGCGATGCTACTCGAGGATCCGGGCGCCGACCCGCTCGCGTCGCGCGCCCCCACACCGATGGACGTCGGCCTGGTGCTTCGTGTAGGGACGGGACTCGCGAAGGCGCTACGCTACCTGCACAGCCGCGGTCTCATTCACAAGGACATCAAGCCCGCCCATGTGATGACGGACTGGACGACGGGCCGGGTGTGGTTGAGAGGATTTGGCATCACCTCGCAAGTGCCGCGCGAGCGGCGTCTGCCCGAACCGCCGGCGTTCATCGCCGGAACGCTCGCGTACATGGCGCCGGAGCAAACTGGCTGGATGAATCGCTCGATCGATGCGCGTAGCGACCTCTACGCGTTGGGCGTTGTCCTGTACGAACTGCTGACCGGTAGCTTGCCGTTCACGGCCTCTGACCCAATGGCATGGGTGCACTGTCACATCGCGAGGCGACCGGAGCCACCGGTGGAGCGGCGTCACGATTTGCCGCGCGCGGTTTCGGAGATTGTCATGAAGCTGCTTGCCAAGACCGCCGAGGACCGGTACCAGACGGCGGCTGGCATCGAATGCGATCTCCAGCGTTGCTTGACGCAATGGGAGGCCGAAGGCCGCATCGACGAATTTACGCCCGCGGAGCACGATACGCCGGACCGGCTGCTAATGCCCGAAAGACTGTACGGGCGCGCGCGCGAAGTCGACACACTACTCGAAGCCTTCGACCGCGTCGTGACGACCGGAAGTCCAGAGCTCGTGCTCGTGTCCGGGTACGCTGGAATCGGCAAATCCTCGGTCGTAAATGAGTTGCACAAAGTACTCGTGCCGCCGCGCGCGCTGTTCGCGTCTGGCAAGTTCGATCAGTACAAGCGCGACATTCCATACGCGACCCTTGCGCAGGCCTTTCAGAGTCTGGTCCGTCACCTTCTCGGGAAGAGTGAAGCGGAGCTGACGCCGTGGCGCGACGCGCTTCGCCAGGCGTTGGGTCCGAACGGTCGGCTCCTGACCGATCTGGTCCCGGACCTGACGCATGTCATCGGACATCAGCCTCCGGTTCCGGACCTTCCTCCACAAGATGCGCGCCGTCGCTTCCAGTTGGTCATCCGGAAGTTCATTGGCGTGTTCGCGCGGCCCGAGCATCCCCTTACGTTGTTCCTCGACGACCTGCAGTGGCTCGATGCGGCGACGCTCGATCTGCTGGAGGATTTGCTGATTCAGCGCGATGTGTCGCATTTGCTCCTGGTCGGCGCGTATCGAGACAAGGAGGTGACATCCGCGCACCCACTCATGCGGACGCTCAACGCGATCCGAGACGCGGGCGGAAGGGTGCTGAAGATTGCGCTCGCGCCTCTGTCCCCCGGAGACGTCCGGCAGTTGACGGCCGACACCCTTCGTTGTGACCCTGCGGCAGCTGGATCACTGGGACGGCTTGTGTACGACAAAACGGGCGGCAACCCGTTCTTCGTCATCCAATTTGTGTCATCACTCGCCGAGGAAGGGCTGCTCGTGTTCAATCACGAGGCGGCCCGATGGGACTGGGACCTCGAGCGGATCGAGGCCAAGGGGTACACGGAGAACGTGGTGGACCTCATGCTCTCCAGGCTTGCTCGACTGCCGCCCGAGACGCAACAGGCATTGGAGCCGCTCGCATGCCTCGGAAATCGCGCCGAGACTCGGATCCTATCGATCGTGTTGGCGACATCGGAGGAGCACGTCCATGTGAGTCTCTCGCCGGCGGTCCGTCAGGAACTGGTCGAGCGCATCGGCGAAGGCTACCGGTTCGTTCACGATCGTGTACAAGAGTCGGCCTATACGCTTATTTCTCCGGACCGACGGACGAGCGAGCATCTCCGAATCGGGCGATTGCTTACATTGCACACGCCGCCTGAGGCAACTAGGGAGCGCGTGTTCGACATTGTGAGCCAGTTCAACCGCAGCGGGGCGCTGATCACGTCGAGGGAGGAGCGTGAGCAGGTTGCCGAACTGAACCTCATCGCAGGACAGCGAGCCAAGGAGTCGACGGCGTATGCATCCGCGTTGACCTACCTCGCTGCAGGTTCGTCCCACTTGTCCGCCGATGCGTGGACGCAACGGCACGACCTCGCTTTCGCGTTGGAACTGCATCGCGCCGAGTGCGAATTCCTGATCGGCGAAATCGCCGCCGCGGAGAATCGGCTCACGTCGCTGTCAGCCCGGGCCGTCAATCTTACCGAGCTGGCTGCCATCACCTGCCTGCGCGAGGAGCTCTTCACGACGATCGGCCGGACGGACGCTGCTGTCGAGGCGTGTCTCGAGTTTCTTCAGCACCTCGGGGTTCAGTGGTCAGTCCGCCCGGCGGAGGCGGAGGTCGCGCAGGAGTACGAGCGCCTTCAGGCTCAGATCGGGAGTCGCGCGATTGATGAGTTCGTCAATCTGCCGATGATGTCGGATCCGGTCTCCCGCGCGACGCTGAACGTCCTCAACGCTGTCGTGGCCGCTGCTCACTTTTCCGACGAGAACCTGTTGTGCCTTGTCAGTCTCCGGATGGCGAACTTGAGCCTGGAGCAGGGAAACAGCGATGTGTCGTGCGTTGGCTATGCCTTCACTGGCGTGGTCCTTGGCCGATTCTTCGGCAATTACCGGGACGGATTCAGCTTTGGGAAGCTCGGCATGGACCTCGTAGAGCAACGAGGGCTGCGGGGCTTCGAGGCGCGCGTCTACTCGGTCTGCGGTCACCTCGTGGTTCCCTGGACGCAACCGCTCGAAATCGGCCGTCGTCTGGTCGAGCAGTCCTTCGACGTTGCCATTCGAGCCGGCGATCTCACTTACGCGACCTTCGATCGTCTCGAAATTGTCCTTAGCTTGCTTTTCGAAGGTGCCAAGCTTGCTGATGTGCAGCGCGAGGGTGAGGCCGCGCTTGATTTCGCGCGTCGAGTTCAATTTGGCCTCATCATCGAACAACTGACCGCCAACCTCCAGTTCGTCCGGTCACTCCGCGGCCTCACCGTGGAACTAGGCTCCCTTGACGATAGTGGATTCGACGAGGGACGGTTCGAACGGCATCTTGCGGACGATCCGCGGTTGTCCATCCTCGCCTGCGACTATTGGATTCACAAGCTAACTGCGCGTGTGCTGGCCGGCGATTATCAAGCCGCGCTCGAAGCGGCGGCGAACGCGCGATCGATGTTTTGGACGCAATCAAACTTCTTTAACAAGGTCCACTACCACCTGTTTGCCGCACTCGCGTGGGCGGGACAGTGGGAGTTGGCGCCAGCCGAGCAGCGTCTTCACAACCGCGAAGCACTTGCGGCTCACGAACGCCAATTCCGCGAGTGGATTGAGAACGGGGTGGCGAACGTCGAGGACAGCGCGGCGCTCGTCGAGGCCGAGCTTGCGCGGATCGACAGCCGGGAGGCCGACGCGATGCGTCTTTATGAGTCGGCCATCGCCTTGGCCAGCGCGAACGGCCTCATACAAAATGACGCGCTCGCGAACGAACTGGCCGGTCGCTTCTACGCGTCACGCGGCTTTGAACAGATTGCGCATCTCTACCTGGGCAACGCCAGGCGCAGCTATGCGCGCTGGGGAGCCGACGGCAAGGTCCGGCAACTCGACGCCTGCTACCCGCACTTGCGGGAAGACCCACCCGCTTCCGACGCACGCACCACAATTGGCGCACCGGTCGAGCAGTTGGAACTCGCCACTGTGTTGAAGGTGTCGCAAGCTGTCTCCGGCGAACTCGTGCTCGAGAAGCTTGTGGAAACTGTGTTGCGCACAGCGATTGAGCACGCCGGTGCCGAACGGGGCGCCTTGGTCGTGCCGCGCGACAACGATCTGTGGATTCAGGCCGAAGTCCGTGCGGACGGCGGCGCGCGCCCGATCCTTTTTCGCGATGGCATGATTCGCGGCGCAGATCTGCCGGAATCGGTGGTGCGACACGCGGCCCGTGCGCACGAGAGCATCCGCCTTGACGATGCATCAATGAGCGGCGAGTTCTCGCATGACCAGTACATTCGCCTAGTCCGAGCGAGGTCCGTCCTGTGCCTTCCGCTGCTTCAGCAGGGCCGGCTAATAGCGCTGCTGTATTTGGAGAACAACGTCGCCAGGGGTGTCTTCACCCCAGCGCGAATGGCCGTCTTGAACGTCCTGGCATCGCAGGCGGCGATGTCCCTCGAAAAGACACGACTGTATCGGGAGCTGCAGCAACGCGAAGCGAAGATTCGCCGGCTGGTCGATGCCAACATCATCGGCATTTTTTCCTACTACATGGACGGGCGAATCGCCGATGCGAACGACGCATTTTTGCGTATCGTGGGGTACGACCGTGACGATCTCGAGTCGGACCGCCTCCGCTGGACGGATCTGACGCCGTCAGATTGGCGCGAGCAGGACGAGCGGCTGATTCCACAGTACATGGTGTCGGGACGGCTTGAACCGTTCGAGAAGGAGTACTTCCACAAGGACGGTCGCCGTGTGCCAGTCCTCATCGGCATCGCGCGCTTCGACGACAACACGATGGAAGGTATCGCCTGCGTGCTCGACTTGACCGAGCGAAAACGGGCCGAAGGGGGACGGATGCGTGCCGAGGCCGAACTCCAGCAGGCACGAGCCGCGCTGGCGCACCGGCAGCGGGTCAGCATGGTCGGGGAAGTAGCGGCCTCGCTCGCTCACGAAATCAAACAGCCGATTGCGGCAGCAAGGATCGATGCCAAGGTCTGCGTTGACGCCCTCGCCGAGGATCGCCTCGATCTAATAACCGCCCGCGAGGCCGCCACGCGAATGGCCCAGGAGGCGACGTGGGCCGCCGACATCATTGCGCGAACGACGGCGCTGTTCAGAAAGGATACGCAGCGCGAGCTCGTAAATCTCAACGCGTTGATTCGGGAAATGGCGCTCCTGCTGCAAAACGAGGCGAGTGCTTCGTCGGTCGCGATTGCAATCGAACTCGCGGAGGACATCCCGGACATCATGGCCGATCGTGTCCAGTTGCAGCAGGTCCTGATGAACTTGATGCTGAACGCTATCGATGCGATGAAGGATGTGGGTGGGCACTTGACGATCGCCGCGAAGCGTGGCACGGAAGCCGAACTGTTAATTGCCGTCAGCGACACAGGCGTGGGGCTGCCGGCTGACGGCCCCGATCAGATCTTCGATTCGTTCGTGACGACAAAGCCGCACGGCACCGGGATGGGATTGGCCATTGCCCGCTCCATTGTAGAAGCCCATGGTGGCCGGTTGTGGGCGATCTCCAATCCAGGACCGGGCGCAACGTTCTTGTTCACACTGCTAAACGAAGCCGGCTAACGAGCGTTCCGCCTTTCTCGGCTGCCGCGATGGCAACCCTCGCTCGCAGTTCCTTCCACCCTCCCGAAAGACGCGACGCGGGATCCTCAGCTCTGACAGCGTGGTCAGATGCCAGAAGGAGGAAGCGAATGTGCACCCGATCGGGTTAACGATTCAGCCCGATCGTAGGTTGTCCGCACAGAGCTGCGACCGCAGAATCCGTGCATGGACGTGGCTAACCAGGGAGCGCCCATGATGCGTCTCCCTCTCACGAATAAGCATCCGCAGAACCCGCGACTAAGAGGTCGAGGTGTGTCGATATCCGACCTCAGTGCGTTCTTGCGAGCATGGATGGCCGACCCGTGGCGGGTCGCGGCGATCGTCCCGTCAGGCCGAGCGCTCGCACAGATGATCACCGCCGAAATTACGGCCGCCTCGGCGCCCGTCATCGAACTCGGGCCGGGTACGGGCGTGTTCACACGTCAACTGCTCGCGCGAGGCATTCCAGAGGAGCGCCTTGCGCTCATCGAATACGGCTCGGCCTTCATCCAGCTGCTCGCGCATCGGTTTCCAGCCGCGCGTGTGATGTGGATGGACGCCGCCAAGCTCTCGTCGGTCTGCCTGTTCGGCGGGGACCGCGCGGGTGCAGTCGTGAGCGGATTGCCTTTCTTGTCGATGACACCCAAACGGGTCATGGCCATCCTCGCCGAGGCCTTTGGGTACCTTCGGCACGACGGCGCGTTCTATCAATTTACCTATGGCCTGAGTTGTCCTGTTCCTCGCGTGGTTCTCGATCAGCTCGGTCTCGAATCCGTGCGCATTGGTCGCGCGTTGGTGAACGTGCCGCCCGCGGCGGTCTATCGCATCCGGAGAACGCGGAAACCGTAGAGGAGAATATTGTGAGCGCACAGCCATCCATCCAGGCGACGAAGGTCCAGTTTCCAAATCAACTCGCGAGCATGAGCGGCGCTCTGTTCACTCCACCGACGCCGAAGCACAGAGACAAGCACCCGGCGTTGGTTGTGGTTCATCCATTTGGTGGAGTCAAAGAGCAGACTGCCGGCATCTACGCCGGCAGAATGGCCGAAAAAGGGTACGTAACGCTGGCGTTTGATGCCAGTCACCAGGGCGAGAGTGACGGATACCCGCGAGACACCGAGAATCCCGCCGAGCGTATAGAGGATATCCGTTGTGCCGTCGACTACCTAACGACGCTTCCGATGGTGGATGAGGACCGCATCGGGCTTCTAGGCATTTGCGCTGGAGGCTCGTATGTGATGGCAGCGGCACCTACCGAAATGCGCGCCAAAGCCGTCGCGTCGGTCAGTCTGTGGGACCTTCGCGTGACAGCGCGAGACGGGTGGCCGGCGCCGCAGTACGACAGAACCAGCGTTCTGGTTGACATCGGCAGGCAGCGCACCGCGGAGGCGCGTGGTCTTACCGTCAGACGGGACGACGGCATTCCGAAACACGTTCCGGAAGGCGCGCCACAGATCATCAAGGAGTCCTACGACTACTATCGGACTCCAAGAGCCCAGCAGCGCACGTCTCGCAGCGTGTTCGTCTTTACCGATTTTGCGAGACTCATGGACTTCAACTACTACGCGCAAATCCAGGACATCGCGCCCCGTCCCGTGTTGTTCATAGTCGGAACGGAAGCCGCCACAATCTTCATGAGCAAGGCGGGATATGACAAGGCGGCGGAACCCAAAGAGTGGTTCGACATTCCAGGCGCAACACATCATCGCCTGTATGACGATGAGGCCGCGGTGGGACAGGCCGTCACGAAACTCGACGACTTCTTTCGACGCAACCTGTAGCGTCGTCCGACCATCAGCACCAGCTGAGTCCGTAGATGAAGACGGGTTCGCATCACCGCTCGTCGCTTGAGGGGCCGGCCAGACGCGGCGGTCGAGAGTCGCATCATTACTTCGTCGAGAACGCACGCAACGTTACCCGATCGAGTGAACGATTCAGCCCGATCGGAGGTTGTCCGTCTGGGCCTGCGACCACACACTCGCTCACCACGCCGATCAGCGAACTGAGTCGCTGCAGTGTCAGCTTCGTGCGGCACTGTGAGCGCGTGATGCGCGCCACCTAACGAGGTCGAGCATGAAAGCACTTGTAGTCGAGGCAATCGGACGTGGATTTGAGGTCGCGGACGTGGACATTTCGTCACCAATCGGCCGCGAGGTGCTGGTTGAGGTGCGGGCGTCCGGGCTCTGCCACACCGACCTGCTCTTAGCCACGCACGATATCGTGCCGCTACCAGCGGTGCTTGGTCACGAGGTGGCCGGCGTGGTGGCTGCCGTCGGTCCAGAAGTTGCGCAAGTCCGCGTAGGCGACCACGTCGTCGGCTCGCTCGCGCAGTCGTGCGGGACATGTGTTCGATGCATGGCTGGACGGTCCTTCCAATGTCGGCATCCGGAGTTGACGCTGCGTCGATCAACCGACACGCCCCGCCTTAGCCGCAACGGAGTCGCCGTGCACCAGGGCTTCGGACTGGGCGGCTTTGCGGAGCGGGCGCTCATCCACGAGAACCAGCTCGCCCTTGTGCCGACGGAACTCCCGTTCGCGCAAGCGGCACTTCTTGGCTGCGGGGTCCTCACAGGTGCTGGTTCCGTGCTGAACACGGCCGACGTGAGCGCTGGTGACTCAGTCGTAATCTTCGGAGCCGGAGGGGTGGGGCTCAACGCCGTCAGTGGCGCGCGGATTGCCGGCGCTTCGAAGGTCGTCGTCATTGACATCCAGCCCAAGCGGCTCGAAGAGGCCAGACGATTTGGCGCCACAGACGTGATCGACTCGGCGCATACGAACCCTGTCGAGGCTGTCCGTGGTCTCCTGCCATCGGGCGCCGATCACGTGTTCGATTTCGTGGGCTTGAAGGCAGTGGCAGAGCAAGGACTCGAAATGCTCAGTGCGGGAGGTGGACTGTACCTCGTTGGGGTTACCCGGCCAGATGTGGAGATCGCCGTCAACATCCTCGGTGCCATCGGCGGCCAGAAGCGCGTGCAGGGCGTGAACTTGGGCTCGAGCAACGCCAAGCGAGACATCCCGCTGTACGCCGATTTGTACCTCCAGCATCGCATGAACCTGGACGACCTGGTGTCGCGAACGATCTCGCTTCGCGACGTCAACGACGGGTACGAGTCGCTGAAGAGCGGATCGCTCAACCGAGTTGTCGTCACATCGTTCTGACCGCACCTTGAACAGGGAGAAACGTCATGAGCCCCGCGACTCGGATCGACACAATCAAGTCAATCACAACCCTGTAGGGTGCGAAAACCTTGTTACGCGCTCCGCTCATACTCCTGAACGACACCGCCGCGTGTTGGGACTGAGCGCCGGAACAATTTCCTCGTCGACGGCGATCGGCGGCCGAGACCGACTTGTGATCAATCTGTGATCAATTGGACGCCGAACACGGGGTAAACAGCAGGTTCCCATCCGAGCTAAACCCCCGAAGAACCAACGAGATAGTAAACCTGCGTCAACCTGTTAACCGGAGGGTTGTTGGTTCGAGTCCAACCTGAGGAGCCACTTTTCCGGAACGAAATCAGGCATTCTGGTCCGTGACCGCGCTCGTCCCTTCCGATTTGTGATCAATTGTGATCAATTCAGATCCGATCTTGTCGGCCGCCCCCCGGTAAGGAGTGGTCGAGCACCTGCGTGTAGACGTTCAGCGGAGCTATGTTCACGGACATTCCGGGGTTTCGTGAGCGAGTTCTCGCGATTTGGGGGCAACCGGAAGCGCCCGATGATCACCGGGTCCGATTACCAGAGTACATCTCATCCGGCGTCTGTCCGCGAAACGCCGAATGCGGCAGCACGGTGTTGTATTCGTGGACGTAGAACGCCACCAGCCGGCGGATCGTGGCGACGCTATCCAACGAGTGGAGGAACAGCCACTGATGTTTCAGCGACCGCCACCAGGCTTCGATCATCGAGTTCGAGAACGTCAGCTCGGTGAAGGCCAGCAGACGGTGTAGGACGCCCGACTCAATGAAGGCGTCGACCTGCGGATTCACGTTCTCCACGCCCGCATCGGCCAAGCCGACTGGGGCGCTCGCGGAGCGCCTGGCGCCTCGACTCGCCTCGAGCAGTACGGCCACGGTATTGCCCGGTGCGAATGTGTCAGCCACACGCCACGCCAGAATCCGTCGCGAGAAGTTGTCGATCACGGCGTGCAGATACGCCCGCGTCCCATCGAGCAGACGAATGACCGTCGTGTCGATGTGCCATATCTCGTCAAGTCGGCTCGTCCGCAGCCCGACCTTCGGCTTCGCTGGATGTATCCGAAGCCGCGGCCGTCGCCAGCCGTACCTCCGAACGAGTCGGTACCAGGTCGACGGCGAC